>OGXT01001977.1_pt1 | contig 17597 bp, 25 predicted proteins | sample 1576361 | NCBI WGS metagenome assembly OGXT01 (sample SAMEA3541514, study PRJEB24748) | human gut metagenome | biome: human gut; feature: human-associated habitat; material: faeces | place: China | collected 2012 | reverse complement strand
AAACTTTACCAGCTATTAAACCTGACAATTAATTTGTAAATTAATCTGAAAATTAATTATTTGGTAATTAGCCAAATAACTAAATATAGCCGGTCGTTTGCATCCCCGACCGGTTATATTTAAAATTTACTTTTATTTACCTTTTACAATACATTTAAAATATCCTATACTAAAACACTTCTTTATATTTAACCTATTAGCCTCAAATAATATTACACATTACAACTGAATATATTGAGGATAATTGTCCATCAAAAATTCCACACCTGCCATCCCCATCGCAAATAGGATAAGAAAACATATCATAAACATTCCACCAATATCATACTTGAAATGTTTGTCATTAAATCTTAAAGTATAATATATAATTTCTCCTCCTAACATAATCAGCATAATTGGCCACATATGAAAAATAAATGCATAATTAAAACTTTTAAATATTGTTTTAATTAAAAATAACACACCAAAAAGTATCAGGCTTATTCCAAATGTAAATGTACCTACTCTTCTTTCCTTCATTTCTTATTCCCCCTTAATCGCTTAATATTTCATCGTTTGCTTCTTTTTCATTTTCAATAAAATTATCTTCAATAATTTCTGAATCGCCATCTAACTTTGTATTATCTATACTTACATTTTCTTCGTATATTGATTTTCTTTTTCCTTTAATTAAATAAATTCCAGCTCCAATTATTAACACTGAAAATACTAATTTAGGTAACTCATATCTAATTAATCCAAATACAGTATTATCTAAATCTATTCCTAACTGATAGCAAAAACTAATCGCACCATTATACAAGGAATTTATTCCTATAAGTATTAATATCACTGCTGCTATAATTCTTACTTTTTTAACATTAAATTTAAGTTCATCCGTGTTCTTGATTATTAACCAATCATCCTCTAATTTTGAAAACTCATCCGCTGACAATGAATTTTTATTTAATGCATCAAAAAAAGCATAAAACCATATAACAGGAAGTGCAAATGCAATTGCATCAACTCCAATCAAAGAAATAATAGCACAGCATCCCATAAATATGGACATTAAACTAATTCCCTGTTTAAAAAATCCTAAATACATCTGCCCTGCACCAGGTATACATGCCAGGCAAAAATTCCAAAATTTACTTCTTTGCTTTTTCATCTTTATACACTCCTTTATCAAATTCTAAATTTTCGGCTATTCCTCCGGATATATTTTTCATTCCGGCTCCTATCTTTTCCGTAGACTGCTGTAACATTCTCGATATCGAAAATTTGTTATTTAACTGTTTCATTGTTTCTATTTTAGTTCCGACTAAATTTGGCTTAATTGAATCCATATTAAACACCATAAGTACAGCAATTCCGACAGCAGCAACAACCTTTGAGCTATACAAAATAAGTTCTGTTTTCCTATTTTTATATTTGTTTAACGGAATAATATTTGCTTTTGTCTTATGTATTTCACCGTTTGTTTTTATAATTTTCTGATTTTTTTCATCATTTATTTTTTCTTTTATTTCATATTTTAAATTATCAGTTGGTGAAATTAACTCCTCAACAGGAAAAAGATTTGCAAATTTTTCTGCACATACCAAGCACTGTGACACGTGATTTAACAAATTGATTTCTTCATTTTGTTCTAATTTGTGATTATAATATGAAATTATTTCTTCATCTTTTAAATGATTCATCGCAGTTCCTCCTTATCCCATTGTGTTCTAAGAACCTTTCTTACTCTCCTTATCTGAGTTTGCACCGTATGTACATTAGCATTTATATGTTCTGCTATTTCCTTAGCCGTTTTCCCTTTATAAAAATATTCATAGGCAACGGTTTTGTATGGTTCTTTAAGTCTATTACAGCATTTTTCTAATTGTTCCATAACAACTATTTCCATAACTTGCTTCTCTGCTGAATCAACCGGTGGGCTTCCTCTTTCAAGTTCTTCATCCTCACTTGGCATTGTTCTTCTCTCAGCTCTTTTCAAATGGTCCAGACACTTATTTGTAGCTACCCTTGTAATGTATGCTTTTTCATTTTTCTCATCAAAGGATTCCATAACTTTGTAAACTGAAATAAAAGTTTCCTGTGTTAAATCCTGAGCATCAAAATAATTATTCGTCATTCGATAGCATATTGAAAAAACCAATTTCTCATATTTAGTTAATAAATCTTCAAAATAACTATTTTGATATATCTCTTCCAAAATTTAGCACTCCTTTCCTTATTTACCCCTTTATAATATATAACGATTTAGCAAAACAAAAGTATTCAATTTTTTTATTTTTATTTAAATAAACTTTAGTTGAAATTTTATTTTGAGTTGAATGGGTTAAATTATTTTACAAATATTAAAATCTGCAAACAAAAAATGTCTGGTATTTGATATATACCATTTTAACTGATTGCTTAGTAATGATGATATACTTCCTTGTTCTCAGACATCTTTTTATAAATAACTTTATACTATTAAAAATATTAAATTGTAAGTTATTAATATTATCGTTCAATTAATTGACGCCTGCATTACAACCAATCCAATATGAAAAAGAATTGTAGCCTTCCCCATTTCTAAACCTGTTATACATGTAATTGTATACGGAATTGAACTGACTGGTGACACACCAAAATCCGATTTGACAGACATTGAAATTCCCAATGTCATAATAAATGATCCTAATATGTAAATTGTAATTCTTGTAAAATAATTCTCACTATTTATTATTTCATTTAATTTGTTTAACACGTTAACATCTCCTTTATCCTATTTTGAAATAATACGCTGGCAGCAATTTTAACTCTTTTTTATATTTATTTCAAATCTGAGGAGTTACCATTTTGCAACAATTTCTCCAGTATTTTCCCTATCTCATACTGAATTCCACTAAATAAATTTCCTGCTTTTATTGTCCTAGCCTTGAACCTTGTTGCTACATCTGATATTTCCAACTAACTTAATTTATATACATTCTGCAATACATCTCTTTCTCATATAACCTGATTCCCATTAACTGCTGCAATTGCAAAAAGAAAAAATCCAGATCATACGTGTCATCAAATAGGTCAATAATTGCCTTACTTGTATGAGCAAAGTCAATGAGAATATATGATTTAAACTCTTTTTTTGCAAATTCCTCTGCAATAGTTGATTTACCTACTCGTCTTGCCCCCTTTATCAAGAGTGCGTATTTATCGCTTCTGCTCTCTTTCCACTCATATATTTCATCGTATATTTTTCTTTTAAAAACTGGTTTATCCATGCATAAATCCAACTTTCCACCACAAGTATAACGCAAATCCCCATTCATGTAAGCCAAAATTATGGTCAAATCCCCATTAATTTTCTCGCATTTTTTACCCATATCCCCTTTCGTTTTCTTAACTATTAGATTTTAGTCTATTTCTTCATTTTCTTATTATGCACAGGTAAAGTTCTTTCTAATCGTTATATATACCGGTATACTCTGTACTTTGCCATCACAACCAGATATCCGTTATCCCACTCAACTACTTTCGTATATCTTTCCAATTTGTCAGAAGTGATAAAACAAATTCTTTGGTTATTAAATTCAAAAATTGTATACTTTCCATAATTAGTAAGCATTGCATAATCTTTCATTTAAATCACTACTATCAAATAATCTCTTTTAACATTATATTTTATATAATACCACAGTTATCATAAAAAACACCCCAGGACAAAGTCCTGAGGTGTAATATACTTTTCTGAAACGCCCTGAGGCGTTCTTGATTGTAAAATTGACTATCTCTTTGATAGTTCTTGGATAACTGTATTTATTTATATTATACACTTTTCAAATATCTATGTTACTATTCTGTTACTATTCTGTTACTATTGTTTATTTATTCACAGATTTTATTAACACTTTTTTTCTATGCCTCTTCTTCAAATAGTATCGTGTATCCATCTTTCTTTTATCTGTCTTCATCATACATTCTTCCTATTCCACTTGGAGCGAAATCTGTATCATACCTTTCATCAAACTCTTTGATATATTTAATTATGTCTTTATCAAATTGTTCCATAACATCCATCGTTTTTTCAAACGCTTCTTCATAAGTCATATCTTCATATTCGTATGTATAGTCATTACAGGTATCATCTATAAAGTTGTATGTATAATTAATTGGTGATAGTCCTGCTTTCTGTAGATATACATTAATATTTATCTGTGAGCTTTCTACATCATTCAACATTTTACCTATCTTATCGCCATCACTTGATTCGGATATAAATACTTTCTCATTATTAATATGAATATAATGTCTGTCTTCGCATAGTTTTATTATTGCCTTCACTTGCTTTACTGGAGCACCGTTTTTTATTGCTTTTTTCATATTTTTTCATCTTCTATTTCTCTCCATCTTTTTTTCCCTTCGTATACTTCCTTTGAATAGTAGCTCATTTCAATCCTCCTTTATTTGTTGTAGTACATTTTTTTGAAATTTAATATATATGAAGCATATTTTTTTCCATCTACGACTGTTACTTTTGCTCTCTCTTCTGCTGTTAGTGTTGATTCATATACCTTTAATGCTTCCATATATTCAAGTTCTTTTTCATAGTCACTTAATTTTTTCACTGTATAATCTCTTGTTAGTCTTTCTTCCTGTGATATCTCTGTCCTTAATTCATCTTCACGCTTATTGCATTCCTTTTTAGATCCTATGAATACAATACTTTCTCCTTCTATTGAATCAAATTCTATGACACAGTATTTCTTTTCATATTCCAATTCTTTTTTTGATAGATTTAATATCTTATCCTCTATAGATTCAATGACATAGTCAGGAGCTTTCCTTGCTCCACTTTCCCATGCTTCTATTGTCCTTTTTGACATCTTCATGATGTCTGCTAAATCCTGTCTGCTTAATCCTTTAATCTCTCTAATTTCCTTTAATTTCATCGTTCTACTTCCTCCTTTATTTTACAACTGACTTAGGTATCCAAGTCTTCCAACCTTTTGTTGAACCGTCTACATGTCCTGTACTTAACACTACATTGATTGCTTTTTCTGTTTCTTTAATTTCTTCCTGAACATAAACTGTAATGTATCCACCATCTCTGTTAATTAAATCTATGTCACCCTCCTTTATTTCATCATTATATTTAACATCGATATATGTGTTGTATCCTGTTGCTTCATCTTGCATTTTAGTAGCGAACCAATCTTTAACTCTTAACTCCTTCATTTATTTGTACCTCCTATCTATCTTGTAATTATATTATATACTACATTGTAGTATACTACAATGTAGTATCTTAACAATTATTTATATTTGTCTTGATTATTTTTAACATAATAATACACACTGCTGCTCCTTACGTTTTTTTCGATATTTTCCCCTTATTTTATTATATTGGGGTAAAAAAAATAAGAGGAAGCACATGCTTCCTCTTATCAAATTCTTACCTTATATATTTAGCTTTAACCCAGTTATCATTTTTCTTTCTGTGAGCCATCAGATAGCCATTGATAAAGCGATACATGTCTGCATTGCATGTCGTCCCTTTAATAATGCTTCCGACTTTTTCACCTTTTACGTTGAATGTGTTTATTTTTCTGGTTGAATATTTCTTTATCCCACTATCGAATGCATTTAAGATTCCTATTACAATTGCCTGCGCCATTTTATTTGCATTATAAAGATTTGCATCGTCCTTATCATCAACAAAGCAGCATTCAACTAAAAGTGCTTTCTTACGTGCCGGTGCTGTGTGATTTAATACGTAAAGGTCAGTTCTTGTCTTTACACCTCTGTTTGCAAATCCCAGTTTTGAAATCTCCTTACAAATATTCTCAGCAGCTTTGTATGAATCACTTGATTTGTCATACGCATAAACTTCTGTCCCGGTATTTTTACCGTTTCCGTTTCTGTCATTTGCTCCGCTGTTAAAATGAATTGATACATCCAAATCAACCATGTGTGCATTACATTTTGCCCCAATCCTGTTTAACACATCACTCTGAGATGTTCCATTGTTGCATGTGCAGTCGTACACTGTATGCCCTGCTGCTTTCAGATGTTTAATAACATATCCTTTTACTTTTCTTGCCTGCGTTGATTCCTTAATTAATCCAACTGCTCCGCACGCTATTTTTCCATCCGGGTTATGCCCTGCATGTACATTTATCTTCATGTCTTATTCCTCCACTTCTGGCAATCCTGCAATGCTAGTGGCCACGCTTAATATTCCTGCCAAGACTGTAGCTGATACCACTACCTTCCAATCTACTGCTGCCAATACTGCTGCTGATCCGATTGTCGCTATAAATGTCTGAGCCATTGTTTTAACTGCTCTAACGCCTGCTGCTTTTAACCATCTTTCTGTTTTCTTCTGCATATTAACTTTCCTTCCTTTCCAAATCGTCTATTCTGTGATTTGCTACTTTAATTTCCTGCTCAAGCACGCTGTTTCGTTCTTCTAACTTATATGTACGCTCAATTAAGCTGTTATGTTTATCAACTTTCTTCTCTAATTCTGAAATTCTGTATTCAACTAATGTTCTAGTCTTGTCCTGCTGATAGTGATTGTTAATCATACACACAACGAGCGTTACTACTGATGATATTCCTACGCCTACAAGTTGAATCATGCTGTCTTTCTCCTTTTCTTGTTTTTAGTTAACTAACTCTTCGTTTTGCTCGTTTTCCGTGTCTGTTGATTCCTGTTTAGGTTCTTCCTTTTCTTCGAACCAACTTTCAACTTCTGCAAGGTCTTCATCAGTGAGAACACCTTTTTCATAATACTTTAATGCATACTGCATTACCTTATATTCATCCTCTCCTGCGTCCTTCATTGCTGTTAATGTTTTCATTACGAATTTTCTAAGACTAAATTTTGCCATTGTTTTTCTCCTTTCTATATTATTCCGCTTCACTTGCTGAAGCAATTATTGCATTACTTAATTCCGTGAACTTACTGTCGATATAATTCTTAGCATCTGCTACATATGTAATCTGCATCTCTGCGTTCTGGTCATTCCATATTGTTGTGTTCGGTTTGTTTGTATGAAGTGCAATGACTTCCTGAACCTGTTTAGCTGACAGTTCGTTAACTATAGGCTCCTTAAGTAGTCCTACAACAGTAATAGGGTTATCTCTTAAATATGTCTTTAATGCATCTACTGTATATTCGGTCAAATATTTTTTTGAAATTTTGATATACAATCCCGCCGTGTCGACAAATATACCATTCTTATCATATGTCCCAGGATTCCCAACTTCCTTGGTTATTCCTTTTAGTTTATTAGATTTAATATTTATTTTGTTTGTTCGAAAAAGCCATTTGGATCCTTTCATTAGAAAGCCGTAGGTGTTGGTATTTGCATACCAGATTACATAATTTGAATTTTCATTTAATTCTTCTTCTAGCAATCTTTGTATCAACTGTCCCGTGCCATCCGCTCTGACAATTAACTCGTCTCGAACATCGTCAATTCCGTTTAACTCGCAAGTTTGCTGTGCTGACTGGATTTCTTTAAATTCTTCAATCTCTGCATTTGGATAATCGCCCTCATAAATTGCTATATCATCAAATCCTATTGTTACATTTTCCTTCACTGTTCCAGCAAAATAAAAAACTAATGGAAAGGTCGATTTGTTTGAAATATCATCTATTGTTTGTAACTTTATTACATTTGATTTTACAGCAACCGTATTCGTTATTCTGTTCGTTCCTATAATTGTTCCAACAAAAGCGGCACCAATGTTTTGAGGATTTTTTAATACAATCGTATAAGTTGTATTACTTTTTATTTTTTTAACAAATTTATTAATATCCACATATGCAAGAGCATATAAGTCCCCTTCTGTTGCATTTATTGTATTTATTTTTATTTTTATACTGTTTTTTTGGCTGTTATCAACATTGGCAGTTATACGTAAATTGTTGTATGAATAATTGATTGTTGAAGGTTCAAATAAATTCTTCCCTGCAACACTAACTGTTGGATTTTCGATACTCTTAATCTCCTGCGGGTAATCAGGATTAGGACTTGGCTGTCCGCCTGTGTATTCTTCCCAATCTACTGCTGTTGAGCTTTCGGCGATAAGCGGATAAATAATATCGTTATAAGTTTTTCCACTCGTCTGTGCTGGATTTCTAATTCCTGTGACTTTGAATCCTTCAGGATATTTGTTTTCATTGATTGTAACTAAATAATTACTTTCAACCTTATTTTTGCTCGTAACGCTCACTTGTCCGTTGACCAGAACAACATCTTTTATGTAGTATGTTTTTCCTGCTTCTAAAATCAGAAAAATTTCCTTATTTTCTGTATTTTCATAATAAGCTCCTCTCAGCCATACGTTTCCTACGTATCCTGTGGCTGTTCCTTTTCTTTCAACGCTCCCGTCTGCATTAACTGTATATGTTACTCCCTCACCTGTTCCACCTTTTGCATCTTTCAAATTCAAAAGCTGTATGCCCTTAGTAGTCTTTTGCTCCGTCTTCCCATACAAATGCAATTCCTGTACGTTCATATCTGACGCATCTTTTAACTGTATGTCTGTTCCTTGTGCGGTGGGTTTGATTAGTGTAGCATAACTTACTTTTGAGAAATCATCGGGAATGCTCTGTAAGACTTCTAAGCCTTTTTGATTGATTTCTTCTTTTTTTGTGTCTGCTGTGTTAGTTAAGTCTTCTTTGATTACTGTTGCATCACTTTTCATTTGTTCTGCTACTTTTTTTGTACTTGCTTCTGATGTAGCTGCTGCATCTTCGCTTTTTTTTGCGTTGCTTTCGCTTGCTGATGCATTTTTCGCATATTTTAAAGCGTTTTGTTCTGATTTTTTCGCATTTGCTTCTGAAATTAAAGCGTTTTCTTCGCTCAGACTTGCACTTTCTTTCAATGCTTCTGCTTCATCTTTAGCTATATTTACTCTTTCTTCGATTTGTTTTATTTCTTCTAATTTTTGTTCAGATTCTGTTGCTTTTTCAGTTGCGATTTCTGCTTTTTCGCCGGCTATGTTCGCAGATTCTTTTGCCTGCTCAACGTATTCTTTGTTTAATTCTATCTTTTCATCTGAATCTGCTGCGATGTCCTTAGCTTCTGTCATTAATTGGATGATTCGTGTATACACGTCAATGCTGACATTGTCTGATGCATTCTGCACAGGAACGCCCCTCTTGACTTCCTGTCTAACGACGGATGATGTTAATCTGCGTCCGTCTGCATCTATTCCAAACACTCCAACATACAGTTCACAATTTTTCTCAAATAATTCTGAAGGAAGTTGTACCGGTGCAACTCTATCATTTTCTATAAGAATATTGACCGCCTTGTCCCTGTCGTATGCTCCAACGTATACAGTAGCTGTCTTTGTCATATCTGCCCATTCTTCCGAAAATTCGAACTGGATTCCTTCGATGGCAACTATTCCGCTGTACAATTCATGGCGATTTGTGATTTTTGCTTTTTGACCTAATACCTGTATTTTAATATCCATGTTCTTCCTCCTCTCTACTCGCTGAAGCTGAAATTAAATGGAATCTGTAACTTGTCGCCTGCTTTGAATGTATAGTCTTCGTTTCCTGACATTTTTAGATTTCCATTCGTATCAATTGCTAATGAGCAGTTAAGTGGCTTTCTGTAGAATTGGCCGTCTGTAGTCTTATCATGTGCACGGAATGAGCCTACATATCGCGGTGAGTCTAATATTAATTCTTTTGTTGATGAATGTTTGAATTTAAGCAGTTGATACCAATTCTCAACCGTTCCGTATGTATTCCATGCTGTCTGAAATTCTGCTAAGTTACTCTGAGTCAAATTGATATTTAACGTTCCCATCACAGCATATGTTTTTCGTGCAATCTTTCTGCTGCTTATTCCTGCTAATGTAATGCCCGAGTTAACGCTTAAATTAAAATATCCGCCTACTGTATCATATACAGGCTGTGATACAAGCGTATATGAGCTTCCATTATATAGAAATTCATATATTTTTCCGGCTACAAGCATATCTGCGTCAATGGTACTGTTTCTGTAGATTACAGAAGCAATTCCAGTCTCATTGACATTCAATCTCACGTTGTCAGCCTTGTTACTATTTTTGAATTCGATTTTGATTGTTGAGCCTTTTGTCTTGACGAATCCGGGGCAGTCAACTATTTTAGTGGCCACATCTGCTGCAGTGTTACAGACTGAATAAAACGATACACATTTTTCTTCATCAGTTTTCTTGAATTTTTCGTCAATTTTTTTCATGTTTCTGTTTGAAACTTCAATATCGTAGAATTCTGTTTCTTCCGGCTGCTCTAATGCTAAATATTCTGTGTTATTCACTTCAATTCTCCTTCCTTAAGCTCTCTGTGACTATGTTCTTTTAATTGAGCATATGTGTATTGTTTCAGCATCTGATGCGTGTTCCACATCACATCTGCATCTATTAACATATCGAGTGGGACTATGTCCTCTAATATGTTTTTAACATAGTCAATCATCTTCTTTTGAATTAATGCGACTCTAACTTTTACCGTCGAATTGGATATACTTACGTCAACCATTCCTGATCCAACTATCTGCTCTAATCTTCGCTTTAATGTTGAAACTGTATAAGGTGTCTGCTCATTTTCCATTCCCAGTATTCTGAATCTTTTCTGTTCGACTGTGTCATCGTCCTGACCTTTTAGTCCCATTTCTTTTTCGATGATTCTGCACATATTAATATCCATGCTACTTATCTGCATATTCTGTTCTGCTTCGTCAATCTGCTGCTCTAATTCCGATTCCTGTAAGTCATTAACTGCATACAGCTCTCTAATCTCATTAATTCCTAGTATTCTTTCATTATTATCCATTAGTCAACTCTCCCATCACCGGAATTTTTGAATATGTGATTTCAATGTTTTTAGCACTTCCGTTAACAGTCGCGCTGGCGCAGTCAATCACTCCCTGAACAGATAAGACAGCATATTCTATCTGAGATATTCTTACGATACATTTTTGATTCTTGCTCCATAGCTTTCTCAAAGTCAGCAAATATTCTTCAATCTTTGCTTTGATTGAATCTTTAACACCTTCCCACGTGTATTCTGCTTCTAAGTCAACCTTAATCGCTACATTGATATTCATGTTAGCCGGAGTTTTTATAATGACAGAATGGCCGATTGGTGCTATTCCGTCTCCTTCTCCGGAGGATTCAACCGGATCAATGTATTCTTGTAAGGATTTCAATTTATCTACACTAAGTGCTTTGTAATCTGAATCAACAGCATACACATTGATTGTTTTTCCATCTGTAGTTCTGAATGCAATACAATCGGCCACTCCTCCATATATATCGTTGTATTTAGCGATATATTCTTTGTATGCTGCCTTATTCCCGGCGAATGACTGAATATTGTATCTTAATTCCTTAAATCTCTGCTTATACGCTTCTATATCTTCAATGTCAGTTCCATATTTAAGAATTTTTGTCAGAACTCCACCTTCCCAGTCTTCAACATAATCAATCGGCTCTAAATCTCCAACATTCGCGTTAGGTCCTGCTCCTGCCGTGTCGCATTCTGCTATGTATTCATATCCTGAATCGTCATATATGCTTATGACTGTGTAGTCATAGTCGCCGCAGTTGAATCTTGTTCCAATTTTAATGTCCTGTTCAAATTTACACAGAACCTGTGCTGCTCTGGCTTGAATCCTGCTAACTCCTCTATCTGTCGCAAATTTCTCGAAAAACTCTTCTTCCATTTCTGTTATACTAAGATTGTCATAAAGTCTTGAAAGGTCTGCATATGTATTTTCCAGCGTCAACGCTATCTTCGAACACGCTTCGTACATGAGACTTCCTTCAGATGTATCTACATCTGTCACTTGCTCCAGCATCTCATTTAATATGTTTTCAAATGTCTTTTCCTCATACATTCAAATTTACTCCTTCTATATTTCCTAAATCAGTTATCACACGGAAGTAACAGAATAGACTTTCGCCGTCTGTATCGGCGTCAAATTCTTCAATTCCTATGATGTGTTCATTAACTGTCAGACATTCCTCAATCATTTCTTTCGCGGTAATTCTGATATAGTCAATGTCATTGCAACTTCCAATCAGGTTTTCCAATTCATGGCCAAAATTCCATGAATGATGTTCATATTTGTATCTGTCTGTCACTAATGCGTTCCATATCCACACCTTCAAGGCTTCGATTCCGTATACCTTCTGACCTGTTAACTGTCCACTCTTGAAGTCTATTCCATATTCAACCGGAATGCTCTGGTCTTCCTGATCCTGCTCTTCGTCTAATTCCTCTTCTTCAATATCATAAGGGAACATTTAACCCACCTTTCCGATGATGATATATTCATCATCCATTCTGCTGCATATCAGTACATCATCTTTCTTAATAGCTTCAACGTGTTTGCACACGACAAAAAAATCTGAATCTAACTTCAAATCGCCAATCTGAATCTCCTTATTAGATATCGCCTGAGCGTAGCACAGTCCTTGACCGCTGCTTCCTTTTTTTGCTTCTTTTCTCATTCTGTTGATGATTTTTTCATACGATGTCATACTGATTCCCTCGTCTTTCTAAATTCTATATTTAACTGCATTTTATGAATTCCATTCTCAAACGTATGAGAATCGGATGTGATATAGTATGTTCCGCTTAATCCTGTAGCCTTATTCTTAATCTTAATGCTACGTCCTGCCATCGCCCTAATATCTCCCAATGCAGTGATGCTTACTTCTTTCGTTCTTCCTTTGTACAGCTTTTCTGCTGCTTTTTTTGCATTTACGCCTTTTTCTTTTGTGTATATCTCCTGATACATTCCGTATCTGTCTATTGAATTGTTATTTTTAATAATTCCTATTTTTTTGCCTTTTTCGTTATAAATAGCAACCTGATTAACCATCTCGTCTGAGTTCTCGTTATATTCTGCCGTTTCGATGTTCCCTGTCTCAAGCGTAACTCCTGAAGGCTTCCATTTTTCGATAACAGACAGTTTCGTACCGTCCATTATCGGCATATAATATTTGCCATTTTTTTGCGATGCCTTGTTATACGCTTTAACGATAACGCTATACGCTTCCTCGCTATCTGCTAACAGCTTCTTAATATGTATTTTTGTTCTTTCAATATTTTTTGTCGATATACCCATATTCCTGCATATCTTCTCTGTTATCTTCTCTGCAGTTGTATTCTTAAATGTGCCTGAATATTTGTCTCTAATCAAATAATGCATAAAATCCTTTGCATCTATCGTGACATCACCCAGCTCTGTATTCTTACTTTTTGCTGTCACAATTCCAATAAATAGCCTTTTTCCTTCATAGAATGTAATGATATCCCCTAGTACCGGATTTGGACTTTTAAACGCCGAATCCGTCGGATTATTTGCAATGTTAAACGACAATTCTCTTGATACCTGCTCACTGCTTCCGCTCCATGTCACACTTGTTATATACTTACTTATATCAACTGAATTCTGCTTTATTTTCATATCTTAATCACCAGCTTCTGGCCTTTTTTCAGCTTAGAATTTACTTTCATCTTATTTGCTTTAGCAATCTTAGATGCATTCGATGTACTTCCCGTCGTTTTTCTAGCGACTTTGTAAAACGTATCTCCTGCTTTGCATGTGTACTTTTTTGCTGTCACTGTTTTCTCAGCTCTTTTGCCTTTTATTTTTCTGTCCTCCTGAAAAGTTATCGTATATTTAACATCACCTGTTCCGTCTTCTTCTGAATATGTAAATGATTGAATGACGCATCTTAGTGATATCGCATTCGATATAGTAACTCTCAGCGTCTCTTTATCATCTTTCCATTCCCGAATCTTATTAACAAGATTCCACGGTTGAGTGTTGTTTGTGTCTGCAAAAGCATACTTTTGAGCCGGAAAAAAAGATGAAAACGTTAATGTTCTTAACTTTTTTTCGCCTTTCAGCAATATCTCGCCTAATCCATATATATTAACTGTCTGATTATCCTGTTCGTCCGTCACCTCGTAAGATGGCGGAGCAACAGGAAGCGTGATTGCTTTTTTACCACTAATCTTTCCGATTGTTATCATCTTTTTCTCCTTTCTTTTTATGCCATGTTAACTGCTGCTGCTTCCAGCTTTCGTGCTAACGCATCTGCTATCTTATCAATATCGCTATCATTTCTAACTATAATCTGCTCACACAGTTTCTCGACAACCACCTTCACACTCTTGTTTCCTGATTCTTTAGCCATCTGTAAGCTCTTATCATGCGGATATACTCTCGAACCTCTAGGCAAATCAACAATCTCAGCACCTTTATCATGAATCATCGCTGGACCACCGGCCCAGTTTGTTGTTCCTTTATAAAGCATTGGAATTTTTGGCACGTCAATTTTGAACTTTTTACCGCCCATTTTTGGGACCCAATCAGGAATTTCAATACCAATCTTATTTATTCCTTCAATTGCTCCATTTATCACTCCAATGACGCTGTTGAGGGGCATTTTAACTAAAGACGTGAGTGATTTAAATATTCCGCCGAATATATCTTTAACTCCGCCCCACGCTTTACTCCAGTTCAATGTAAATACTCCTGTTATGAAGTCAATCACTCCGCCAAGTGCTGTAAATACTCCGTCAGCTACATCTCCGATTGATTTAGCAAATCCACTGAATAGCCCTGCTGCTGCTCCGATTGCTCCTGCTAACTTAACCTTAAATATCGTTCCAAATACGTCGCCTATCTTTGTCACTACCGGTTTAACGATTGTCCACAGATTTTTCAGTTTGGCACCAAATTCCGCTAATTTATTCTTAGCTTTTTTTGTGAATGTGCCAATATTGAATCCACACTTTTTAAATACAGAATTAATCATGTTCCCCAGCTTTTTAGCTGCTGCACTTACCTTGTCCCAATTTTTGTATAACAAAATTCCTGCTGCTACTAATGCTGCTATTGTTATTACGGCAATTCCGACCGGACTTGAAATCATTCCTATAATTCCACCTGCGTTTGACAGTGCTTTGCCGAGCTTTCCAATCATCATGATTGTTTTTCCAACCTTGCTAGTCAGTCCGCCAATTATTATCATTGCCGGGCCAATTGCTGCAACTAGCCCTGCTATCTTAATGATAGTATTCTGTTGACTATCTGATAGATTGTTAAATCTTGTAGCAACACTTTGTAAAAATCCAGTTACTTTTTTAACCGCTGGCGTCAATTTATTGCCAAAATTAATAGCGATGCTTTCGACTGTAGACTTTAATGTTGTCAAAGCACCTGCTAGATTGTTATTTGCAACCTTGTACATTTTTTCTGCTGCACCTTTTGAGTTATCAATTGAATTGCTCAACTTTTTAAAATCTTTGTTTGAACTATTTACTATAGCAAGAAGTCCAGACATTCCTGTTTTTCCCGCAAGCATTGCTGCATACTGTGATTTTTGACTTTTTGTAAGTCCTCCAAATGCATTCCTTGTCTCACTTAAGACTTGCTTTAACGGCTTCATATTTCCATTCGCATCTGTCATTGAGATTCCCAAGTCTTTCATCGCCTGCGAAGATTCCTTCGTTGGCTTAGCCATTCTAGTGAACCAAGAGTTCAAAGATGTTCCTGCCTGTGATGCTTTAATTCCATTATTCGCCATAAGTCCAAGTGCTGTGGCCGTATCTGCTGCTGAATATCCTAATGCTCCAGCGGAAGGGGCTACATATTTGAACGATTCTCCCAACATCGATACATTTGTATTCGATTTGTTAGCAGTCTGGGCCAATATGTCTACAAATTTATTCGTGTCGCTTGCCTTCATTCCAAACGCCGTTAATGCGTCAGTTACGATATCAGAAGTCGAGGCTAAATCCTCTCCTGTCGCTCCTGCCAAATACATGACACCTTCGATTCCGTCCATCATCTGCTTTGAATCCCATCCGGCCATAGCCATGTATGAGAACGCATCCGCCGATTCTGATGCAGAGAACTTTGTCTTTGCTCCCATTTCTTTAGCCTTTTCGGTTAACTTAGCCATATCGTCTGCTGTTGCTCCTGATATAGATTGAACTTTGCTCATTCCCTTTTCAAAGTTAGCAGCTGTGGTAACTGCTGCTACTCCTGCCCCGACAATCGGTGCTGTGATAGTTGCAGTATACTTTTTCCCTGCATTTGATACGCTGTTGCCAAATTTGCTTATTTGTCTTCCTGCTTTCATCATTTCAGAAGAGTGTCGTTGCATTTTTCCAACAGCACTTTGCATCGGTGCTGTAAACTTATCAACAAATCTCAATGTGGCGTCAATAATCTTCGACATTCTGTTCTCCCTCCTTTCTTCTATCTTCTAATTCCTTCATAAGCATCTGCTTTATCACTTGTCTTTGGCCGTATCCCATGTTGTAATAACGTTCAGGCTCCCAGTTATGTAGACGAAAAAGGAGGTACACTATTTGTACCTCCTCGTTCGTCTCTATTAGTTTTTTACATCTGAATCATCCACCACTCCGGAAATTTCCATGATTGCATCTGACAGTGCTGTGACTTCTGCACCAAAAAGCACTTCTGCAAGAGCTTTTGGACTCTGTGCGTTAAAGTGAGTTAATAAATCTTTGTCATTCAAAGCAGGTTCAACAACACCTTCAACGATTGACATTAACTTAGCGTCAAATGTTCTTTCAATCTGAAAGTTCCCTTTACTTGAGTACTGCATCGCCATTAAGTCATTAACTTTTCGCTGTGGAATTTCTCTTATCTGGACCTCTACCGGTTCCTTTTCACCGATTAGCTCTGCTAATCTTTTTGATTTGAATGTTCCTTTTTTCAGTTCATACGCCTTGTTTGTGTCTGCCTTAACTAATTTTTCTACTAAATTCATTTTTACCTCCTGCATTTTTTTATTTATAAGGAATTGATTCTAAAACTTCAAAACTTTCGAACGTAAATGGGATTGATTCCTCACCATTCTTCTTTGCTTCCCAATCTGCAAGCGTCACTTCATCAAATACTACACCTGTCAATTTGATTTTTTCAGTTCCGAACGCGTCCGGATCACTTAATTTTGTTATAATTTCAGAAACCGGAGTTTTTCCGGCTTTAATTGCATCGCCTAACTTCACCATGAAATATGATGATACTTTATTTAACTTAAGCGTGCCTTTTCCTTCGATTCCTGTGATTTTATATCCTTTAGAAAGTGTGCCGATTCTGTTCACTTCTGTTTTGTCTAACGACATCTTAGCTTCAAGTGATATAACTTCTGCTAAGTACTGAGAATCACACCACACTTCTCCGTAAGTTCCATTTATGACGTTATTTGAATCATATGAAGTCATTTTTTATTCTCCTTTCTCTGTTAAATTGCTATAGCTATTGTGATATCTTCAATAGCATCGTAAATCTGAATATTTGCTTTGATAAATACACTATCGCCTGTATCAGCCTTCTTGATATCAAGCTCTGTACAGTCTTCTAATGCTTTTTCTTCTCCACCATCAATCTTTACTTTTCCGCCTTTTGCCAACAGATATGTTCTGTTCGCTTCAACATCAATATCAACTGAATAACTTCCAAGAATTTTCTCTTTTTTCAGTGTTTCAAAATAGCCCATGATTGCGCTAACAAGCAACCCTTTGTTGTCATAAGAATTTTCAAATTTGCCCAGATATG
>OGXT01001972.1_pt1 | contig 17676 bp, 19 predicted proteins | sample 1576361 | NCBI WGS metagenome assembly OGXT01 (sample SAMEA3541514, study PRJEB24748) | human gut metagenome | biome: human gut; feature: human-associated habitat; material: faeces | place: China | collected 2012 | reverse complement strand
GATAAAGAAATCCAGGAATATAAGATTGATGATCTTCTGATGAGAAAGAAAAAGCCACAAGGATGTCAGGGATGCAGCAAAGGATGCAATAATAAGAATCAAGGATGTAATAAAGGACATGGAAAGAGAAAGAATTGATGATCTTGGGATCAATGGTTATCAGATCATCCAGAAAGAACAGGGATTTTGTTTTGGAATGGATGCGGTTCTTTTATCAGATTTTGCACAAGTTAAGAATGGTGGGAGAGTTCTAGACCTCGGTACGGGGACTGGAATCCTCCCAATTTTGATGGAGGCAAAGACGAAGGCCGTTCATCTTACAGGGCTTGAAATACAGCCAGAGATGGCGGAGATGGCGGCAAGAAGTGTCAAATTAAATCATTTAGAAGATAAGATAGAGATCGTAGAGGGTGATATCAAAGAGGCTTCTGCGATTTTTTCGCATGATAGTTTTGACACGATCACATCAAATCCACCATATATGATCGGACAGCATGGACTTAAGAATCCGTCGGAGACGAAAGCAATCGCAAGACATGAGATACTTTGTACATTTGCGGATATCACGGCAGCAGCTAAAAAGCTTTTAAAGAATAAAGGAAAGCTGTTTCTGGTACACAGAACATTCAGATTGTCAGAGATTTTATGCCAGCTGTCTAAGGATGGATTAGAGCCAAAAAGAATCCGTTTTGTGCATCCATACATTGATAAAGAACCGAATATATTTTTATTAGAAGCAGTAAAAGGCGGAAAGTCAAGAATGACAGTTGAGCCTCCATTGATCGTTTATCAAAAAGAAGGAAAATACACAGAAGAAATTTATAAGATTTATGGAATGAATCCGGAGGAATAAGCATGAGTGGAACATTATATTTGTGTGCGACACCGATTGGTAATCTGGAAGACATTACTTTTCGTGTGATAAACACATTAAAAGAAGTTGATCTAATCGCAGCGGAAGACACAAGGCACAGTATCAAATTATTAAATCATTTTGAAATTAAGACAAAGATGACAAGCTATCATGAGTATAATCGTGTGGAGAAAGCAAAAGTTCTTGTAAAGCAGTTGCAGGAAGGAAAAGATATCGCACTCATTACAGATGCTGGGACACCGGGAATTTCAGATCCAGGAGAAGAATTGGTAAGACAGTGCCATGAAGCAGGAATCACAGTTACTGCATTACCGGGAGCATGTGCGTTGATCAATGCACTGATCATCTCTGGGCAGCCAACAAGAAGATTTTGTTTTGAAGCATTTCTTCCATCAGATAAAAAAGAAAGAAAACAGATTCTTGATTCTCTGGAAAATGAGACAAGATCTATTATCATTTATGAAGCACCACATCGTTTAGTAAGGACTTTGGAAGAACTACATGAAGTGCTCGGAGACAGATCCATGACATTATGCAGAGAACTCACAAAGAAGCATGAGAGCGTTTTTAAATCAACACTTGGGGAAATCCTTGCCTATCATAGAGAAAATCCACCAAAAGGCGAATGTGTGATGATCATAGAAGGAAAATCATTTCAAGAATTAAAAGAAGAGAGTCAGGAAGAATTTCTAAAGATTCCATTGTCAGAGCATATGAACCGTTATATGGATCAGGGATATTCAAAGAAAGAAGCGATGAAACTGGTAGCCAAAGATCGAGGTGTTGGTAAGAGAGAGATTTATCAGCAGTTGTTGGAAGAGGAATAAAAATATATCAACAAAAAAGGTATGGGAAAATAATATCAATTCCCATACCTTTTGTTTGTCTTTATTGAAATGATCCAAAAAATTACGCTTCAGTAATTTCGAATCCAGCAAGTTTAGCTAATTCAATGATAGATTTTCTTGAGACTTTCTTTCCTTTGTAGTCAATCAGATCATCCATATCTTCTCCAGTAAAAATATCTGCAGGATTATATTTCTTTAAAATAATCTTATCGTCATCTACAAATATTTCAAGAGGATCGCGTTCGTTCACATCAAAGTTACGACGTAATTCGATCGGTAAAGTAATTCTTCCAAGTTCGTCAAGCCTTCTTACAATGCCTGTACTTTTCATGTGTAAACCTCCTTAATGTCTTACAATCATTTTATATCTTAAACCATAGCATACCAAAATCTGGTTGTCAATTCATTTGTTTACTTATAAACTAGAGAATAAATAAGTATAATTAACAGATTTCAGCACCTGCTGGCATATCTTTATCTGGTGTTACAAGAGCTAATTCACCCTTATCATTTTCAGCACAAAGTAACATTCCTTCAGAGAGAACTCCTGCTAATTTGGCTGGTTTTAAGTTCACAAGTACCATAACTTTCTTACCGACCATATCTTCTGGTTTATAATAAGCTTTGATACCAGAAACAATCTGTTTTACCTGGCTTCCGATCTTAACCTGAGAGCAAAGAAGTTTCTTGGATTTTTTCACTTCTTCACAGGCAATGATCTCACCAACCTGGAACTGCATCTTAGTGAAATCATCAAAAGTGATCTCATCTTTTGGTTCAATGTCGATGACAGTATCTTCTTCTACAGCAGCGTTTGCAGCTTTGACAGAAGCAGCCTGTTTCTCCATTAAGACTTTGGCTTTTTCCATAACTTCTTTCTCATCTAATCTTGCAAATAAGATCTGAGGTTTTTCAGTTACTTTTGTACCACTCTTGTAGTTTCCAAATGTTGCAAGGTTATCAAATTCAACCATAGATGTATTTAACTGAGCAAAGATCTTCTCAGATGTCTCAGGCATATATGGTGATAATAAAGATGCACCAATTGTGATTCCTTCAACAAGGTTGTATAAAACAGTAGCCAGACGGTCTTTTGAAGCTTCGTCTTTTGCTAATACCCAAGGCATAGTCTCATCAATATAACGGTTGCAGCGACGGAATAAGTTAAAGATCTCAGTCATTGAATCTGCAACACGAAGGTCAGCCATCTTCTCAGCAACTTTATCTCTTGTACCTGTCACAACGGCTTTCAGATCATCATCATAATCTCCTACAACACCCTTGTCTTCTACGATTCCTCCAAAATATTTGTTGGACATAGAAATCGTACGGTTTACAAGGTTACCAAGAATATTTGCAAGGTCAGAGTTCATACGCTCGATCATCAATTCCCATGAGATCACACCATCACGTTCGAAAGGCATTTCATGAAGAACGAAATAACGCACTGCGTCAACTCCGAAGAAGTCAACCAGATCATCTGCGTATAAAACGTTACCTTTGGACTTACTCATCTTACCATCGCCCTGAAGCAGCCAAGGATGTCCAAATACCTGTTTAGGAAGTGGAAGATCTAGTGCCATCAGGATGATTGGCCAGTAAATTGTATGAAAACGGATGATATCTTTACCGATCAGGTGAAGATCTGCAGGCCAGAACTTGTTAAACTTGTCTGAACTGTTTCCATCACAGTCATAACCGATACCTGTGATATAGTTTGTTAATGCATCTAACTATACATAAACGATGTGTCCTTCATCAAAGTCAACTGGGATTCCCCATGAAAATGATGTTCTTGAAACACACAGATCCTGAAGTCCAGGAAGAAGGAAGTTGTTCATCATCTCATTCTTACGGGATTCTGGCTGAATAAATTCAGGATGTGTATTGATGTGTTCAATCAGACGGTCTGCATATTTGCTTAATTTTAAGAAATAAGCTTCTTCTTTTGCAGGTTGTACTGGACGTCCGCAGTCAGGACATTTACCATCTACTAACTGGCTCTCTGTGAAGAAAGATTCACAAGGTGTACAGTATAAACCTTCGTATTCACCTTTGTAGATATCTCCCTGTTCATATAATTTCTTAAAAATCTTCTGAACCTGTTTCTCGTGATCTTCATCAGTTGTTCTGATAAAACGGTCATAAGAAGTGTTCATAAGATCCCAGATTCTCTTGATTTCTCCGGCAACATCATCAACGAATTCTTTTGGTGTTACCCCTTTTTCTTCTGCTTTTAATTCTACTTTCTGGCCATGTTCGTCAGTTCCTGTCTGGAAAAATACGTCATAGCCTTCCATTCTTTTATATCGAGCAATACTGTCTGCCAGGATGATCTCATATGTGTTACCAATATGAGGTTTTCCGGAAGTATAAGTAATTGCAGTCGTAATATAATATGGTTTCTTACTCATAATGATCCTCCGATTTTCTGTTTCTATCCTTATAATTATAGTACATCTTGTGCGGATAGTCTATTTTTTTTCTTTAAAAAATAAGATATTAACAAGTGTTTATTTGGAGGTAGAAATGGAATTTGCAGGGAGATTGAAAAAGATCAGAATAAGGTTGATCATGATTGGAATTTGTCTGATATTTCTAGGAGGATATAGTCTGATCCAAGAATGGAAAGATCAAAAAAAGAATACAACAAAAAAAGTATTTGATCAGTATACGGATGCGTTTTTTAAAGAAAATATATCAACAAATGAGATCACGATGCATTTCTTTTTAGAAAATCCAGAAAAATATAGATTAGAACAACCAAAAAATCTTTATCCATCCATGAATCAGGGAAGTATCTTGAATGAAAAAATTAAAATTTCAAAAGAAATTGAGAAGTTAAAAAAATTTAAACAAAAGGAATTGACGAAAAAACAGCAAAATACATATATGGTTTTGATGGATTATTTAAGAAGACAGAAAAATCTTTCGATGTATCCGTATTATGAAAGAATCCTTGGGAAAACATCTGGGCAGCAGGCACAGATTCTTCTGACATTAAGTGAATATCGTCTGAAAAATGAGAAAGATATCAAAAGCTATTTTCAATTATTGAAGGGACTGGATGGATATTTTGATTCACTGATCGAATACAGCAAGGAACAGGTAAAGAGAAATTTATTCCTATCTGATCAGTCTTTAAAAGAAGTATTGCAGCAGATTCAGAATGTCATAAAGCAAAAAGAAAACAATATGTTGGTTGCAACATTTAATTTAAGAATTGCAGATATTAAAGGAATTAATGCAGCTCAGAAAAAGAAATACTGCAGAGAAAATAAGAAATTGATCGGTACAAAGGTGCTGCCTGCTTATGAAAAATTATATTCCCATTTGCAGGCATTAAATGGAAATGGGAAAAATGAAAATGGTCTGTATTATTATAAAAATGGAAAAGAATATTATAAAGTATTGGTTGCACAGAAAACAGGATCAGATAAAACGATAGAAGAAATGATCGAAATCAGTGATCGATCCATTGAAAAATGCCTTCGAAAACTTATAAAATTGCAAAAAAAGTATCCAAATATCATAAATGAATATAGAAATCATAAAAAAAATATAAAAATTGTGCAAAATCCACAAAATATACTTAACAAACTAAGGCAAAAGATGGTAAAATATTATCCAAAGGCACCAAAAGTTAGCTGTAAAATAAAATATGTGCACAAAACCATGGAAGAATATACCAGTCCTGCGTTCTATATGGTACCAGAGATTGATTCTTACAAGGAGAATGTAATTTACATTAATAAGGCACAGACTGCAGAGTTATATCCAACTTTGGCACATGAAGGATACCCAGGACATTTATACCAGAATGTATATTATGCGGCAAGGAACGATGATCCAGTGCGCTATCTGCTTGATTATCCTGGATATTCAGAAGGATATGCAACGTATGTAGAAGTTTTTAGTTACAGTATGATGGATGCTGAAGGATATGGCGATATTTATCAACAGATGAATATGGAGATGTACGAGTACAATCTGGCACTTTGTTCAAGAGTTGATCTTGGAGTTCATTATGAAGGATGGAAGAAGAAAGATGTCAGGGCGTATTTAAGATCATTTGGAATGGATGATTCTCAGGCAGATGAATTATTTCAGATGATTATCGAGAATCCTGCAAATTATTTATCTTATTATATCGGTTATCAGGAGTTTTATGAGCTTTTGACTGATTATAAGAAAATGGCAGGGAATAAATGCAGCTTAAAAGCGTACCACACAGAGATTTTAGATGCAGGCCCATGTAGTTTTGACATTTTGAGAAGACGCATCGAAAGCAACCTATGAATGGAGGAGTAACTTATGTCAACAAAAGCTTATTACACACATGAAGAAATCGGAAAAGGAAAGCCTGGATTTTCAAAAACAAGATCCATTATTGAAGCAGCATTCTATGGAAATAACGTTGTAGAAGTAAAAGATTTAAAACAGGCTTATGAATTAGCAAAGAATTCGCCTGGAACGATCGTTACAGATATGCCAGTATATAAACCAGAAGCGATTGGTTTAGATGAGGGGTCCAAAGTTCTATTATTTAATGATGGATCAGTGACTGGACGCTGTGCAGCCGCAAGAAGAATTTCCAGTGAACCTGGTGTCGATATAAATGATCTGGATTTAAAATTAATGGATGCGATCTATGATACAAGATGGACAACAATGTACCATGCACAGGTATATATCGGATTAGATCCTGAATTTATGGTAAAAGCACATCTTTTAATTCCAGAAGGTGAAGAAAATATTTTATATTCCTGGATGTTAAATTTCCAGTATATGAATCCTGAATACAATGAAATGTATAAGAATTCACAGCCAGTTGCAGATGAGACAGATATCTATATTTTCTCAGATCCACAGTGGACACATGAAGAACATCCATTAGGATTAACATATTTTAATACAGACACAAACTGTGCTGCACTTCTTGGTATGAAATACTTTGGGGAACATAAGAAAGGTACATTAACAATTGCATGGGCGATCGCAAATCGTAACGGATATGCTTCCTGCCATGGTGGACAGAAAGAATTCAGATTAGATAATGGAGAGAAATTCGTAGCATCTTTCTTCGGATTATCAGGATCAGGAAAATCCACATTAACACATGCAACACATAATAATAAATACGAAGAGATTCAGGTTCTGCATGACGATGCATTTATCATCAATACAGAAACAGGTGCATCTATTGCAATGGAACCAACATATTTTGATAAAACAGCGGACTATCCAACAGGATGCCCAGATAATAAATACTTATTAACAGCACAGAATTGCTCTGCAACAAGAGATAGTGAAGGAAAAGTCGTTCTTGTCACAGAAGATATCCGTAACGGAAATGGTCGTGCGATCAAGTCCAAATTATGGTCACCAAACCGTGTAGATAAGATCAATGACCCAGTAAATGCAATCTTCTGGATCATGAAAGACCCAACAATCCCACCAATTGTTAAGATCAAAGGAGCTTCTTTAGCATCTGTTATGGGAGCAACACTTGCAACAAAACGAAGCAGTGCGGAACGTCTGGCACCTGGAGTAGATCCAAACCGTCTGGTTGTGGAACCATATGCAAACCCATTTAGAACATACCCTCTTGTAAATGACTACAAGAAGTTTAGAAAACTTGTAAAAGAAAGAAATGTAGACTGCTATATCATTAATACAGGAGACTTCATGGGTAAAGATATCAAACCTGCAACAACAATTTCCGCAATCGAGCAGGTTGTAGAAGGAACTGGAGAATTCAAACAGTGGGGACCATTTACAGATATCGAAGTGCTTGAGATGGAAGGATATGTTTCAGATTTCAATGATATGAATTATGTGGAAACATTAAAAGCAAGAATGACAGACAGACTAAACTTCGTCTTCGAAAAAGACGTAGAAGATGGTGGATACAATGCACTTCCTACACAGGCAAAAGAAGCTTTAGCAAAAGTTATTGGAGAAGCACACAATTTAGAAGTGGAAAATTCCAATAATTAAAGGTATAATACTCTTAAATCGTTGTTTAGGAGGTGAATTGATTGGATAAAGATCGTTTAAATAATATGGTGGTAGACTTATTCCACGGAATTTCATATGAAGAAGAGAAAGCCGTGATCACAGATGAGTTTAAGGATATTTCGAACAAAGATCTGCATATTATTGATGCGATCGGAATCAAGAAACCGAAGAATATGTCAACGATTGCAGGAGATTTAAATATTACGGTTGGTACACTTACAACCGCAATCAATAACCTCTTGAAGAAAGGATATGTAAATCGCAAACGCGGAGAGAAAGATCGCAGAGTTGTTTATATATCTCTTTCTGAGAAGGGGAGGAAAGCATACAGTCATCACAGAGAATTTCATAAACGTATGATCCAGGGACTGCTTGATACGCTTAATGAGCAGGAACAGGATCTGTTGGTGAAGGTTATGCAGTATTTTCATGATTACTTTCGTGAACATATGTAGATGTGTTTGACGTAGTCTTTCATTGTATGAGACAGAAATAAAATAAGAACCAATATTTATAATAAACCGGTGGCAACACGCATATTTTAAGAGCTTTTTTTACAAATCGCTTATCCGCGCCTGTTCCTTTGAAAACTCACTGAGTGCGAGCCAAAATGCCCGCACTTACGTTCAGACATTCAACCACAGGGCGCTGCGAATTTGTAAAAAACGCACTTAAAATATGCTAATCGTTGCCATCGGTTTATTATAAATATTGGTTCTTATTTTATTTCTGTCTCATACAACGGAAGGCTATTCAAATCACCACATAGTGTGTATGGGCGGTATTGGATTTAAATTTTATTGTTCATGGACGGAAGGAGGGAAAATTTTATAAGATAATCTTTTTTGATTCTGTAGATATTAAGATTTTTAATTCATTTCTAATAAATTTAATCTTATATTTTATCTAAGTAAAAATATCAAAAAAATATGGAATACATTCCGAAAAATTAATATAAATAACAAAAATTCGGAATTGATTCCGAAAAAATGAGCTAAAAAACTAAAATATAGAATAAAATGTGTAAAATTGCAAAACAGAATTAAATTTTAGAAAGCATCTATAATTTTGACGGAAATTACTCCGATTATACGTCTTATATAGTGAATGATCATTCAAAACAATCAACAAACAAGGAGAAAAGAAGTGGAGGAGAGAGATAAACAACTATTAAAAATGATTCGGAAGCAGTCGGAAGAGGGGATGAGTCTTTTGATTGATGAATATGGTGGTGCAATCAAGGCAATTTGTTCTAATGTGCTGCGGAATTATGATGCGGGTATTGTTCAAGATGCGATGCAGGAGACTGTCATTCGGTTGTGGCAGAAATTGTCGCAGAGGTTTCAGGTAAAGAAGAATTTAAGGGCATATATTTATCAGACGGCAAGAAATTGTGCGTTGGATTATTTGAGAAAATATCAAAGACATTCTGAGACGGATTTCGAGGGTGTGGAAGATATGATGCAGGACGTATCTACAGATGTAGAACGGGAATTTTCCAGAAAGCATAATGAACGAATCGTTCATGAAGTTATAAAAGAGATGGAAGAACCTGATCGTACGATTTTTATTTTGCGATTCTTTTATTATGAGACAGTGAAAGTGATTGCGGAAACAGTTCATTTGAAAGAAGACAATGTCGAAAGCAGGATTCGCAGAGGGAAGAAGAAATTAAAAGCAGAGTTATTAAGGAGAGGTGTTTTGAATGAGTAAAAATAGAATTGATATTACAGAGCAGGAAGCGATAGACTTAAAAGAAAATATTACAGAAGAGGAAAAAGATTTACTGAAAAATGCAGTGAAGAAAGAAATCCGAAAGAAGCATAGAAAAAAGACAAAATATATGAAAGCGGCAGCAGTTGCGGCTTGTGTATTGATCGTTGCGCCAACAACGATTTATGGAAAAGAAATTCAGAGATTTTTCCAGAGCAAATGGAAACAGAATATTTTCCGAATGGAAGTTCAGGTAACAAAGGAGAAGAAGTCAAAACAAAATGTATCTTTGGATACACGCAATTTAAAACAGTATGAAGTAACAAAAGAGAAGTCTAAAAATGAAACTTGGTATGCATTTAAAAATCAGAAAATAAATAACAAAGATTTTTATGCAAGGTTGATTAAGGTAGATCAGACGATTAAGAAAAAATTCTTTGTTAATGATGTGGAAAAATATTCAGAAGATGAGATTTCTGGAAACAAAGTTTTGATACTTAGTATGAATAATATAGATGGAAAGAAAGATCATAAGGTTTATATTTTCTATGAAAAAGAAGGATATATTTTAGAGATTCCATCTTGTGAATTAAGTAAAAATCAGATTTTAAATACAGTCAAAAATATTACGGTACAGGAATGCAGCAAAAATGATGCTGACAAGGGTATTTCATTGACCCAATATTTAAAAGAGCAAAAGGGTATCAAGGAAAATAAGAAACTTCTGCCAAAACAAAGTGTTGCAAAAAAACAGGAAGTAACAAAGGGTTATGGAGATGGAATTACCTATCAGATTCAGAAGATTAAAGTTTGTGATTCAGTGAAAGGTTTGAGTAGTGAAAATAAAAAATGGAGAAATAATAATGCTCAAAGTCAGTTAAGAAAAATTACAGACAAGAAAGGAAAACTTGAGTCATATCAAAGAAAGACAATTATTTATGGAGACGGATTCCATGCCCCAGAGCAGAGAATTGGAAAGACTCAGACAATGAATCAGAAATTAGTGTTTGTTGAATTAAAAGTAACGAATACAACAAAAGAAACAAAACAGGCAGAAGCTGCACCGGGAATCTGTTTTGCAAAAGAGAAGCAAAAAGGGTATGAGATTTTGAATGATGATTATAAACGCCCAACAGCAATCTCAAAATTACAAACAAATGAGGCAGCAGCTTATTTTGAAGAGAGTAATGGTGGATATGGGTATGGATTTAAGTCACTGAAAGCTGGGGAGAGTGAGGTGTATCATTTAGGATATTTTGTGGATGAAGATCAAGTGGAAAATATGAGTTTGAATTTCTATGGAAGAGATAAGAATCATAGAGTTTTAAAATGTTTTGAATAAGCTATAGTTAGAAAAATCGCTGCATGATAACTGATTTTGAGTTAATGATGCAGCGATTTATTTGTGTCACTTGGACATTATCTCATTTTTGCCTATAGACAATATAACATATGCTTATAGATATTCCAAGTATGTATGATTTGATTAAAGTATATGCGTTACCTTAAAAATAAAGGAAAAATTCTTTATTTTCACAGAACGATATCGTATCATAAATATATTCAAACAAAACAAAGCAGGAGGGGAAGGAACATGCTGCAACTAAATTACAAATTAACAGATGAAGACTACATAGAATTTAACGAATTTCATCAGTTAATTCATTCAGAAGTAGGAAAGAGAAATCTGTTTAAACTTAGACTAATAGGTCCAATGATCAGCATTCTTGCGATAGTGATTTTCATTCTGGCAAGAGCAGAAATAATGTTGATCGTTACAGAAGTAATTGTATTATGCATTTTTTCAATTGTATGTGTAACACAGGCTAAAAAGATTATGAAAAGAGGGATCCGTAAGACAATTCTAAAAATGAAAGAAACAGAAGGACTACCATTTGCAGGAGAAACAACATTAAATTTTACGGAAGATCAGATCATAGAGATAACAAAAGGTCAGGAAGTGAAAGTAGATTATAAAAAGGTAGAAGATATTTGTGAAACAGAGGAAGCTTTTTATGTTTACATGAGCTCTGTACAAGCGATTATTATTCCGAAGAGAGTATTGGATCAGGATAAGGAAAAGAAATTAAGACAGATCTTAAGTAAAAAGTAAAATACATCAAAACATGGTTTCAAGAAACAAGATTTTGAAACCATGTTTTTTCATATCTTAAAAATTCTTATAAAACTAACCTATCTGATTTTCAAAGTTTATCTTACACAGCCACAAACAATACGCAGATACGTCCGGTGACTGGCGCTTAATCCTTGTAGACAGGAATCATTACATCCCAAAAGATTATCAAATGAATTTAACAAGATTATCCAACGGAAAACAGGTCGATTCCAGAATCTATCCATCCCTGCAGAAGATGTTCAACGATGCCAGAGCAAGTGGGTTAGCGTTATTTGTCAGGGAAGGATACCGAACCTTTCAAGACCAGCAGCAGATTATGAATGAACGAATCAGGGAATATGAAAATCAAGGAAATTCAAAACGACGGGCAACAAAAATGGCAGAAAAATACGTGGCAATTCCAGGAACGAGTGAGCATCAGTTGGGATTAAGTGTAGATATTAACGCCGACCAGACAAAATGTTCATCAGAAAAAGTATACAGCTGGCTTGCTAATAATGCATATAAATACGGCTTTATCAAACGTTATCCATCCAGTAAATCTTACATCACAGGAATCAACAATGAACCATGGCATTACCGATATGTAGGAAAAGAGGCGGCGGCAACAATCAAAAATCAAAATCTGTGTCTGGAAGAATACTTAAAAAAATATAAATAGCCAGACTGTCTTTTCTACAAGAATCAGAGTTATACTTTATAGAAACAATACGAGGAGGAAAAGAAAATGGATGCGGATTTTCTGTTAATACGGAAAATTGAAAAAGGGAATGAACAAGCCATGGATCAGTTTGTATTGAAACATTACCCCAAAATCTATCAGTATTGTTTGCTGCGTGTCAGAGATCATGGGTATGCCGAAGATCTGACACAGGAGACATTTCTGAAGTTTTTTCAGGCATTTGAAAGATATAAACATTATGGAAAAGCCCTGAATTATCTGTATGTGATCGCAGGAAATCTGTGTAAAGACCACTTCAGGAAAGAGGGCAGAATGGAAGTTTATGAAATGTCAGAGGAAATTGCAGTGGAACATATGGGGCAGGTAGAAAAAAGAATGGAAATCTATGAGGCATTGGATAAACTTCCAGAAGAAATCAGGGAAGTTGTGATCTTGTTCTTTTTTCAGGAAATTAGCCAGAAGGAGATTGCCAGAATGATGGGCATTAAATTATCACTTGTAAAATATCGTGTCAGCCGGGCGAAGAAACTACTGGCAAAATATCTTGGGGAAGGAGAGTAAAAGCAGATGAACGAAGAATATCAACAAAAAATAAACGGCTACAAAGAAGATATCCAGCAAAATATTGATCAGGAAGCTGTCTTACAAACAATTAAAAACTGTAAAAAAACATTTGTGCAGGCAGAAGATTATCCGCTTTCTTATATGGAATTTTTATATGATCAGATGCAGTTTATTCAGAAACGATGGTGGATCTTGCAAGGGTGTCTGTTAGCTGTTTTATGGATTTTTCTAAATGATGCGGCAGACATTTATGAAATGCAGAGATTAATGGGAGCAGGGGCTTGTTTATTTGCAATTTTTCTTGTGCCGGAGATTTGGAAAAATCGAAGAAATCAGGCGATGGAAATCGAAGGGGCAGCATATTATTCGCTGCGGCAGGTATGCATGGTGCGAATTCTGCTGTTTGGATTTATGGATCTTTTGATCGTAACAGCATTTGCGGTAAGTGTGGCATTTACGGTGAGAGTATCAGCGCAGATGTTTGCTGTGAATTTTATGATCCCATTTAATGTGACAGGGGCGATCTGTTTTCGATTTTTATATTGTAAGCGAAGCGAAAGTGAATATTTGGCGGCAGCAGGATGTTTTCTGTTTATGATCCTGTGGGTATTTATCATTTCCAGAGAAGAAATTTATTGTAAGATTTCAGGAGCGGTCTGGTGTGCCGCATTGATTTTATCGATCATGTATTTGATTTATGTGGTCAAAAGATCACAAAGTTTTTATGGGAAAATCTATGAGGTGTAGGATGATACGCTTGAAATATAGGTTATGTGAGGTGTAAGGACAATGGAATTAAGTATTAACAACGTGACAAAACAATTTAAAGATAAAAAGGCTGTGAATGATATCTCATTTTCAATGGGAAATGGTGTTTATGGGTTGCTTGGAGTCAATGGTGCGGGGAAAACAACGTTGATGAGAATGTTATGTACACTAACAACACCAGACTGTGGAACGATCACATGGGATGGAAAAGATATCTTTAAGATGGGAGCTTCGTATCGCCAGATTCTTGGATATCTGCCACAGGATTTTGGGTATTATCCATATCTGACAATTTATGATTATATGATGTACATTGCATCAATCAAAGGAATCCGACCGGCGGTAGCAAAAAAACGGACAAAGGAATTGTTAAAACAGGTAGGATTATCAGATCAGAAAAAGCAGAAAATGAGAAATCTGTCAGGCGGAATGGTACGAAGGGTCGGGATTGCGCAGGCAATGTTAAATGATCCAAAAATCCTGATCTTAGATGAACCAACTGCGGGACTTGACCCGAATGAGAGAATCCGTTTTCGGAACCTGATCAGTGAATTGGCAGAAGAACGACTGGTATTATTATCAACGCATATCGTGTCAGATGTAGAATTTATCGCAAATAAGATTGTTTTGATGAAAGAGGGGCAATGCTGTTTTGGAGGAACATCTGATGAAGTGATCGCATCCATGGATAAGAAGGTTTACTGTTTTGTGGCACCAAGAGAACAAGTAGATCATTATATGAGAAATTATCTTGTTGTAAATGTAAAAACATTCGGATCGAATGCGGAACTTAGAATTCTCTCAGATCATGAACCGGTCAAAGGGGCATGCGTTGAGGAAGCAACACTGGAAGATGCATTTTTAAACTACTTTGGAGAGAGGGCTGGTGAAAGTCATGCTTAAATATGAGTTAAAAAGAATTTTTACAAAGCGGCTGAATCGTGTGTTGATAACGATCGGACTTGCACTTTCTGTGATTTTAAGTTTCCTTGCAGCAACCAGTAATCGATTCGTTTCACCGCAAGGACATTTAGAAACAGGAATTTCAGCGACAAGAAAAGTTGTGGCAGACAAGAATCGAAATAAAGGGCTTATGACACCCAAAAGAATATCAGAACTTATCACACAGGATCAGAGAGCATTTCGTGAATACAAAGATAAAGGTGAAAGCGACAAAATTTATGGAACCAGCATACAGCAATATTTGGATGTGGAACAGCTTGTCAGCTATATTTTAACAGGAAATGAAGATTACAATCCATCGGTATATCTGGATGTAAATCCAAAGAAACTTTTAAACATTTATAAGATCCGTGAGGCAAAAATCCAGAAACTGATCAGGCAAAATGGAAAGACAGAAGAACAGAGAAAATATCTAAAAGCACAATACGATAAGATTTCCACACCATATCAATACGAAGCACCAGATTCATGGGATACGATGCAATTATATGTCGTGACATATTCCATTGTTCTGGCAGTACTCATGGGAGTTTTAGCTTCAGGAATTTTTTCAGAAGAAATTACACTGAAAGCAGATGCGATATTCTTTTCATCCAAATACGGAAGAGACAAAGCCATAAAAACAAAGATCAGTGCAGGACTCATCACATCAACGGGAATTTACTGGATCGGTATGTGTCTGTTTACTGTGATATCACTTACCTTGATGGGAACAAGCGGATCACATACTTTGATGAGCATGTTAAACAGCTATACAATCTATAATGTTACATATGGACAGGCATTTTACATTATGATGTTTGCAGGATATATAGCAAATCTTTTGGCAACGACGGTGTCTATGCTGGTATCTGCGATTATGGGAAGTCCGAATATTGCAATTTGTATTCCATTTTTTTATTCTGCATTATGCCATTTGTGGGAAGAATCGGTGGAGGTAAGGGAATCTTTTTGCTGACACCGGATCAGCTGAATAATTTTCAGGAGATTATGAAGGTGAATCATATTTACCAGATCGGTGGATTTGTGACGAATCAGCTGGCTTTGATCGTGCTGATATATGTGGTTGTAAATTTAGTTTTGATACCAGTGATTTATTCGGTATATAAAAGAAAATCATAAACTGGCACCATTAAAAATAAAAAAACTGGCTATTTTAAAAATACCAATGACACGATAAATTATAACACAATAAAGGAACGCAGCGTACTTGAAAAACTATATATCATACAAGAAATCAGGAAGTGAGGAAAATAAAATGAAAGAAAATAAAGTACAGTTTATTGCAATAACAGCAATGGCAGTTGCATTAACTTATGTGTTTACAGCGTTTGTTAACGTAAGATTACCGATCGCAGCTAATGGAGGTCTGATCCATTTAGGAAATGTTCCTCTATTTATTATGGCAATTTTATTCGGTAAGAAAACAGGAGCTATCGCTGGTGGAGTTGGAATGGGATTATTTGATCTGTTGTCAGGATGGACAGCGTGGGCACCATTTACATTTATTATCGTAGGAATCATGGGATATGTTGTTGGAGCTATGACAGAGAAGCATGACCAGTATGGATGGAAAGTTGCAGCAATCTTTGCAGCATTTGTAATTAAGATCGTTGGATATTATATTGCAGAGATCATTCTTTATGGAAACTTTATTGCACCAATCAGTTCTGTTCCAGGAAATGTCGTACAGATTGCTGTAGCAGCAGTTGTTGTACTGATCGTGATCGAACCAATTGAGATTGCAGTTAAGAAAATTGGAATTACACAGTTCGCATAATAAAATGATATAATGATACCGGGATTGCCAAAGCATTTTCTATGCAGTGATCTCGGTATATTAGATTATAAAAATAAAAAAGAAAGTGAGTGACGGATATGAGTAAATACAAGATTATGACACCAGGACCTGTTCAGGTGCCAGAAAATGTAAGACTGGCGAGAAGCCTTTCTACAACGAATGCAGATTTGGATCCGCAATTCTATGATGAATACAAGGAAACCTGTGAGCTGATCAGTGAGCTGCTTCATACGAAGAATGAAACACTGATCCTAAGCGGAGAAGGAATCCTTGGTTTAGAGGCAGCATGTGCATCTATGACAGAGCCGGGAGATAGAGTTTTAATTCTTGATAATGGAATTTATGGAGCAGGATTTGCAGATTTTGTATCTATGTATGGTGGAACTCCTGTTATGTATACAAAAGATTATAAAAATGCATTTGATGTTGATGAATTAGATGCATATCTGAAGGAAGATCACGATTTTAAATATGCAACAGTTGTTCATTGTGATACTCCAAGTGGAATGTTAAATGACATTCATAAAATCTGTCCATTATTGAAATCCTATGGAATCATGACAGTTACAGATTCTGTTTCAGGAATGTTTGGAAATGAAGTCAATGTTGATAAAGCACAGATCGATATCTTATGTGGAGGATCTCAAAAAGCAGTTTCAGCGCCTCCAGGACTTACTTTCGTAACGATCAGTGATGAAGCTAAAAAAGCTATGGAAAATCGAAAAACACCAATCGCATCATTTTATTGTAATCTGACGATTTTCAAAGATTACTATAAAAATTTATGGTTCCCATATACAATGCCGATCAGCGATATCTATGGATTGAAAGCAGCGATGGATAATATTGCAGCGGATAAAGATCTGATCAAACGTCACGCCAGAATCGCCAATGCGACAAGAAAAGCCATTGAAGCATTTGGTCTAAAATTACATTTGGAAAGTGGATTTTCAGATACGGTTACAGTATTTGATGTACCAGAAGGAATGACAGCGGATGATATTCTGGAAAGAATGAGAGAAAAACATGGAATCATGCTGGCAGGTTCTTTCGGAGAATTGGCAGGAAAAGTCATTCGAATCGGGCATATGGGTGCAAGTGCAAATGTAGGAGATATGTTAGAAGTGATGTCTGGATTGGAAGAAACATTGAGATATCTTGGATGGAAATCAGAGAATAGTTTGTTGGGAGTGTTTCATACAGAATTATGATATTAGGACATACAATAAAAGATTATAAAAGAGAAAATCTGTTGCATGATGTGATCACAGGAATCATCATCATGGCAGAATCGATTCCAATTTC
>OGXT01001967.1_pt1 | contig 17698 bp, 10 predicted proteins | sample 1576361 | NCBI WGS metagenome assembly OGXT01 (sample SAMEA3541514, study PRJEB24748) | human gut metagenome | biome: human gut; feature: human-associated habitat; material: faeces | place: China | collected 2012 | reverse complement strand
CATCATCAGTATACGGCGGCCCGGCGCGGAGGTGTGCGCCGGGGCGCGTTAAGAAAGCGGGCGAAACTGCAAGCGGAGAGGGCTGGCGTTTGGCCGTGCCATCCCGTATACTGGTATCAGCCTGAAAAAAGGGAGGAAGAGCGCATGAATCTGGGAAGCAATCTCTACAACGCGCGAAAAAAGAGCGGCCTGTCCCAGGAGGAAGTGGCCGAAAAGCTGGGCGTGAGCCGGCAGACGATTTCCAAATGGGAGACGGGAGTTTCCCAAAGTTAAAGATACTATATACCCAAACCCACGCTTACACGACTTCAACCTTGTAACAGAATACTAATAATAGAAGCACCAGTGCCATCACCTATCGTGTAGCACTGGTGTTTTGCTTTTGCAATAAGTGGGTGCTATTTTGAAATAAATAATTTTGGGCAAAAAACAATGCGTTCACATAATTTTTCTCGCTTTTGGCATTGAAATATGCTATAATAAAATCGTATTTTGCAACTATGTGGTATTGAAGAAGAGGTGCAAAAAATGGCAGTATCCTATAAGAAGCTATTCAAGATTCTCATTGACCGAGATATGAAGAAGAAAGAGTTCCGTGATTTCGTCGGCATCAGCTATTCTACAATGAGCAAACTGGAAAAAGGCGAGAATACGACTGTTGAAGTGCTAGAAAAAATATGCCTCAAGCTCGGCTGCGGAATCAATGACATTATGGAGATTCTTCCTGACGATCCCGAAAATGGAATAGAAAACGATGTAGAGTAGTGCTAAGGAGGAACAATCGGCAGAATGGAAAGAAAAGAATACAGCGCGGGCGCAGTGAAGCTGTCCTTCTGGTTTGTAGAGTTCCGTAAGGTTGTAGAGCTTCTTAGCGAAGGAAAAAGCACCGATCAGATAAAGGACCTCGCAATGAACGAAAATCTATTTGCTGCTCCAACCGCTCTGCGATCCAATCAAATTTATCATACCGTTACAGGCCGCATTAAATCTCTGGACAGGAGCTTCATCCCTCTTTTCACGCGCAGCGACCTTGCTACGCAAAAGCTCTTTGCCCTGATTGCCGCTATGGCGTATGACACGCTTTTCTTTGATTTTGTCTACGAGGTGATCCGGGAAAAGATGATCCTCGGCACCTATGAGCTTGCAGACAGCGATGTGCGCGTGTTCTTCAAAGATAAGCAGCAGCAAAATGAAAAAGTGGCCGGATGGACGGACGCTACATTGGTACGGCTTGGCCGGTGCTATAAAACAATGCTGTACGAGGCCGGGATAATTGATAAAGCAAAAACGGCCAGAAAAATACTGCGCCCCATTTTAGATCCAGACTTAGTACACTGGCTGGAACAGAATGATATGGGTGCTTATGTTAAGGCGCTTGCGGGGGTAAGATAATGGATTTAACAGAACGACTGGATGCAATGGAGGCGGCGATCCGAAAGCCATCTTTTCGTCAAAGCAGCGGAAAAGCCAACGAGGTCAACTACTGGATTTTCGACTATCCGCCTGAAAAGGAGCTGGAAGTTCGCGAGCGTATCGAATATATGAAGCATAAGAACTCAAAAGGGACAGACGGATTCGAGCTGGTTGTGTTTGACCTTTATGACATTATCATCGACTTTCTCGAAGGGAAGGGCTTTATAGAGAAGTGCTGTGAGTTTGAGAAGAAGCGCGGGATTCAAAGAATTGTCAAAGCGGTCAGCAACTCGATGAAAGTCAGCGAGGATGACAGCCTGATCGTGCAGTATATCCTTGACCACACCCCGGAGAATGCCATCGTCTTTTTGACGGGTGTTGGAAAGAGCTATCCGCTTCTTCGTTCCCATAATGTACTGAACAACCTCCACCAGTCCTATCTACACGCACCGGTGGTGATGTTCTTTCCCGGCACTTATAACGAACAGGAATTGATCCTCTTCAACGAAATCAAAGACGATAACTATTACAGAGCCTTCCGGCTTGTAAAGTGATGGAGGTAGCGTAATGAAAATAAAGGATATGTTCGCCAAGAAAATCGACCGCGAAATTCAAGGCGTAATTATCGTCGGGCAGGGCGAAGATGCCAATGTATCGCAGGAGCTCGAGGAATATGTTGTAACCCGTGAACTTCAAAAGCACTTTGCTGACTTCTACTCGGCTTACAAAAAAGGGATCGTCGGGACAACGCCGAAGATGGGCGTATGGATTTCCGGCTTCTTTGGAAGCGGTAAATCTCACTTCCTGAAAATCCTGTCTTACCTTCTGGAAAACCGTCAGGTCGGCGACAGAAGGGCGATGGATTACTTTGTCGAGGATAAGAAGATTGTAGACCCGATGGTACTGGCCGACATGAAGCTGGCGGCTGAAACCCCTACCGATGTGATTCTCTTCAACATCGACTCCAAGAGCGAAACGAACGGCAAACAGAACAAGGATGCCATTGTCAATGTATTCCTCAAGGTCTTCAATCAGATGCAGGGCTTCTGCAGTTCCGTTCCCCATGTCGCTGATCTGGAACGGAGGCTTTCCGAAGAAGGACGATACGACGAGTTCAAGGCTGCTTTTGAGAAAGAGTACGGCGAGCCGTGGGAAGATTCCCGGCAGGACTTTGACTTCATTCAGGACAGCGTTGTGGATGCCCTTGTCTCGATGAATTTCATGAGCGAGGCAGCGGCAAGGAACTGGTGCGAAAAGGCGGTGGAGCCTTATACCATCAGCATCGAGGACTTCGCCAAGCGCGTCAAGAGCTATATCGAGCGCAAGGGGAACAACCACCATGTTGTATTTCTGGTGGATGAAATCGGGCAGTACATCGGCGATGATTCCAAGTTGATGCTCAATCTCCAAACCGTTACCGAGGAACTTGGTAAGGAGTGCATGGGCAAAGCTTGGGTCATCGTGACCAGCCAGCAGGACATCGACTCCATCACCAAGGTCAAGGGCAACGACTTCTCCAAAATTCAGGGTCGGTTTGATACCCGTCTCTCCCTCTCTTCTGCAAATGTGGATGCCGTTATCAAGAAGAGAATCCTTGAAAAGACGGAACCGGCTGCGCAGGCGCTCCGACTGCTTTATGAGCAGAAGGCAACGATTATCAAGAACCTGATTGTATTCAATGACACGGCAGAAAAGAAGCTGTATGCGAGCGCCGAAGACTTTGCCGAGGTCTACCCCTTTGTACCGTATCAGTTCAATCTGTTGTCCAGCGTACTGACTTCCATTCGTACCCACGGAGCTTCCGGCAAGCACCTTTCCGGTGGCGAGCGGTCCATGTTGGCGCTCTTCAAGGAGTCCGCTGTCAACGTCATGAATGAAGAGGCAGGGGTCATTGTACCCTTCCATCGCTTTTATGACGCACTGGAAAACTTTCTGGATCACAGCCATAGCGGGGTGATCATCCGGGCTTATGACAACAGCTACATCAACCCGGAGAAGAAGGACAAGGATGTCTTCGCTATCAATGTCCTCAAGACCCTCTTCATGGTCAAGTATGTGCTGGAAATTGAGGCGAATATCGACAACATCACCAGCCTGATGATTGAAAATATCGATGATGACCGGATTGAGTTGAAAGGCCGCGTGGAGGAAGCGCTGAAGGTCCTGATGCGGCAGATGCTGATTCAGAAAAACGGCAGCATCTATGTCTTCCTGACCGATGAGGAACAGGAAGTCAACAACGAGATCGAAAAGGAAAATGTCGAAACGCCGGAAATCATCACCAAGGTCGCGGAGATGATTTTTGAGGACATTTTCCCCGGCAAACGCTACACCTATCCTGTCTTCAATGGTCGCTATGCCTTTGGCTTCAACCAGTTTGTAGATGATCGTCCATACAAAGCAAATCAAAACTATGACATCGGCCTTCGTGTCCTGACACCGTGGTATGACGGCAGCACGGACGATGGTACACTTCGGATGATGTCCGGTCAAGGCAGAGAAGTCCTTGTCGTTCTCCCCAATGATGCTGAGTTCCTGACGGAAATCCAAGCCTACCTGAAAATCGAAGGCTTCCTTCGGAAAAACACTTCCACACAGCTTGCCAAGTACGAGACGATCAAAGAGGCAAAGCGTGTGGAAATGCGGGAGCGCAACCAAAACGCCAAGCTCTACCTGACCGAAGCACTGAAAGAAGCAACCATCTATGTAAATGGTGATGTTGTCCGCGTAAACGGGAAAGAAGTCAGCAGCCGGATCAATGAAGCCATTGGCCGGTTGGTGCAGACGGTTTACCACAAGCTTTCCTACATTGACGCACCGATGGGCGAGGCGGAGATCCGCAAGATGCTCCATCAGAGCAACCAGCTTTCCCTTGAGCTTGAAGGTGGTACAGAGAGCAACGCTCACGCGCTGGATGATGTGCAGGGCTTTATCGCCATGAATACCCGCAATCACATGAAGACCTCCATGAAGACGGTGAAGGATCGCTTCATGAAGGCTCCTTACGGTTTTGTGGAAGACGATGTGCATTGGCTGGTAGCGCGTCTGTTCAAGCGCGGCGACTTGTCCTTCACGGTCAACGGAGCAACGGTCAGCCTGAATAATAAGAGCGAGGAAGAGATTATCGGCTTCATCACCAAGAAGGCGTTTGCGGAAAAGCTCCTGATGGAAGAGCGTGTCCGTGTCAGCGATAAGGACAAAAAGGCTGTCCGGGATGTGATGAAGGAAACCTTCCGCACTACCACTTCTGCGGAAGACGAAGATACCATCATGAAAAATTTCCAGCGTTATGCGCAAAACATGATTTACGAAATCGAGCGGCTGGAAGTGAACTATAAGCAGTACCCCTATCCGGGCAAGAAGGTTTTGTCCAGCGGAAAGGCGCTGATGCAGTCTGTCGTTCAGATTCAGTCTGCATTGGACTTCTTTACGACCGTTTCCAAGAGGCGGGATGATTTCTTCGACTTTGCGGAGGACTACGAGCCGATCAAGACTTTCTTTGAGGGCGAGCAGTCTACCATCTTTGCCCGTGCGCTGGATATGCTTGCAATCTTCGATGACAGTAAGACCTATATTGTCAATGACGAGCTGGAAAATATCGTCGCACAGATGCGCTCCATTACCCGGCAGGAAAAGCCCTACGCCAACATCCCGAAGCTGCCTGAGCTGCGTGAACGCTTCATGTCCTGCTATGTCAAGATATTGCAGCAGGAATCCGCCCCTGTTCTCGATTCGATTGATCAGGCGTGGAAGCGTGTTTTGGAGGTGCTTTCCACCAAGGAGTACAACGACCAGAAGCGGACGGCTTACTATGAGAAGTTCCAAGAAATTCAGGACGGAGCCACCCACTGCAACAATGTCTCTACGCTGAGAAGCTATGCGGACAAGGCAGATGCACTAAAGCTCCGGCTTCTCAATGAAATGGACGAACTTGACCGTAAGTTGGCAAGACAAAAAGCCGAAGAAGAGGCCCGCCGTCAGGCAGAGGAAGCCAAACAGAGCGGGAAGCCTGCACCGGAAGTAACCGTTGCCCCTGCGCCGGTGAAAATCCGTAAGACAAAAAATGTCTCCATCAAGATGATGACAGGGACATCCTCTTGGCGTCTGGAAAGCAAAGAGGATATTGCCCGGTACATGGACAGCCTTCGCAAGTCGCTGGAAGCACAACTGGACGAAGACACGATTGTCAATGTGGAGTTTTAAGATAAGGAAGGAGCTGGGCAACCCACGGATATGAAATTTACGATTGGAACCATCTCAAACTCGCTGGATTTGGCTGAGGATTTGAAACTGATAAAAAGCTCCATTCTTTATGCCGACGAAATCGAACTGATTGGAATGGCAGAATATGCACTGTATAAATACCTTCCAAATTGTATCTTTGACGCTCAGGATATAGATGCAATGATCCCAGCTCTCAGATCATTTTTACAGTCCTTGAAACCTGCCGGTAGTGAAGAACTTTTAGGGCAACTGGATTACGCAGATGCACAACTTCAAATACTTACTCCGTATTTGAAAAGGAAAAAGCACAGGTCTAAGCAGGAAATAATTGCGCAGATGAAATTCAAGCAGCTTGAGATACAGTGCCGAGAGCAGTTGAAAAGCGGAATACAGCAGCTTTATATCCATCCCGGAACACAGGAAATAAAAAACTATGTGGATCGGAACATCGTTTCGGTTTACGACTATGATTTTGATGGGTTTGATGCCAACGAGCTTGCAGGAGGATATTTTGCCAATCTGATGAATGCCATGTACAATGGCACAGCCTATCCGCTTTTCGATAAGGCGAGCAGTGGATTGATAGATTCCGTTATTAAAACAAAGCTGCTTGACATCGGAAGGTTGGACGAAAATGTCTTACGCCACGCTGGAATCGCGTCCGAGATACTTATGACCTTGCCAACCTTGGAATCTGCTTCTGTGGATGAATTGCTTTCTCTCAAGAATGAAAACCAAGTTCCGCTTACTAATTTTCGGAAAGCAATTTACGATTTTTCCATGCAGATACACTCTCTTCCTTGGGATGATAATTTCCAGTATGATTGTCTGCAACTATACAACACTCAAGTTTTGCCGAAGGTGCAGGAAATCAACGAAACCTTAACGCAGACAAGTGTATTGCGGAACTTGGGAAAACGAGCTTTAGCAGACGAGGAACTGAGGAAAAAAGCTGGATATGCTGCTGCGGGTTTAACGACAGCAATTACAACCTCAACAGACCTGTTTGGCGTTTTTAATTCCATAAAGGCCTTTATCCTTGTTGCCGGCATAGCTGCGGTCTCCAAGGAAGCAGTAACGGGGTTCCTCAAGATTGCAGACCTATACAATAAGGCACGAACCGAGGCAACAGAAAAGACAGACACCGCAAGGAAAAATGTGATGTATTATTACTATCTTGCGTCGAAGATTTGATTTTATGGGGAAGGAATGAACCAATGAATAAAACAGACATAAAAAACTTTGCAATATGGGCACGGAATAAGCTCATTGCGGACATCCAGTACCGTGCCGGATTGATGGGGATTACGGCGGACGGCATCAAAGACCCGCTTCCGCAGTCTACCGGGACGATGGAGTTCTATGACATCGGGACTTCTGAGCCGTATGCCATCACCGGCGAGGCGATCCCGCAGCGCAAAAAGCTGGTAGAGATTATCCGCAAGAAAGAAAACGACAGCAGCTACGCCACGGCCTACAAGTACATCTTGGAAGAGGTTGCCTACACTTGGTTCAACCGGCTGATCGCCATCCGTTTCATGGAGGTCAATGACTATCTGCCCTCCCGCATCCGCGTCCTATCCTCCGAGAGCGGCAAAATTGAGCCGGATTTGGTGACAACGCCCTTTGACGCGGAGCTAACTTTCACCCCCGCCGAGGAAGAGACAGTCCTGCGCCTAAAAACCGAAAACAAGCTGGACGAGCTGTTCCGTCTGCTGTTCATCAAGCAGTGCAACGCCCTGAACGAAATTCTCCCCGCCCTGTTTGAAAAGACCAGCGACTACACCGAGCTGCTGCTGAACCTCTCGGTAGTGGATCAGGAGGGCGTGGTCTATCATCTCATCCACGACATTGACGAGGATGATTTCAACATCGAAAAGGGTGGTCAGGTGGAGATCATCGGCTGGCTGTATCAGTATTATATTACTGAGCCTCATAACGAAATCGTCAACATCTATAAAGGCACAGTGAAAAGAGAAGATATTCCCGCTGCAACGCAGCTTTTCACTACGGACTGGGTTGTTCGGTACATGGTTGACAATTCGCTGGGGAAATACTGGATAGAGCGCAATCCTCAGAGTAGTTTACGGGAGAAGCTGGCATTCTTTGTAGCGCCTAAAAATGGGGAAATTAGATTTATTGACGAGAAGGTTGAGCCTCAAGAGCTGACTTTCTTCGATCCATGCATGGGTAGCGGCCATATCTTGGTCTATGCGTTCGATATGCTGATGGAGATTTACACGGAATGCGGATACAACACGCGGGATGCTGCTTCTGAAATCGTTCGTAGCAATTTGTTCGGATTGGACATTGACCCACGCGCCTACCAGCTTGCGTATTTTGCAATTATGATGAAGGCCCGTCAGTATGACCGGCGCTTTCTCACTCGTGGGATTGAGCCTCAAGTGTACTGCCCGAAAAAAGATGAAGATTTGATTGAGTTTGGCTCGCTGGTGAAGGTTGATGAACTTGGAGAAAAACCACAGGAGCCGACAGAGCTGACGCTGTTCAATATGGACTACGAGGCAACGCTAAACGACTGGAATTTCCGCCGTTTGTTAGCTCGAGATTATGTGGCAGTTTGCACTAATCCGCCGTATCTCAACAAATATAATGCTAAGCTCAAGGGTTTTGTAAACGACAAGTACAAAGACTATTCAGGTGATCTGTTCAGCGTATTTATCTACCGGAATTTACAGCTGTGTAAGCCGAATGGTTACTGCGGATTTATGTCACCCTTTGTCTGGATGTTCATCAAAACCTATGAAAAGCTGCGGGAATTTATCATCCGGAGCAGGAGCATCACGACCCTGATACAGATGGAGTATTCCGCCTTTGAGGAGGCAACCGTTCCGATCTGTTCCTTTGTGTTGCAAAACAAAAAATCGGACGAAGCTGGTTTGTACTTCCGCCTTTCTGACTTCAAGGGCGGCATGGAGGTGCAGCGGCAGAAGGTGTTGGAGGCTATCGATAATCCTGATTGCGGCTATTTCTATGAAGCCCAGCAATCTAACTTCTCCAAAATCCCCGGCTCGCCGGTGGCGTATTGGGTGAGCGATAGAATTTTTGACTCATTTTGCCGTAGCAAAGTGGACTCTATTGCGTTTTCAGATGGGCAAATTTTGACAGGGGATAATGAAAAATATCTTCGGATGTTATGGGAGGTAGAGGCAACCGAGGTTCGGAAAGACGGGAAATGGATGCTTCATGCAAAAGGTGGCGAGTTTAGGAAATGGGCTGGTAATTTGGAGTGGGTGGTCAAATGGTCTCACGACGCTATTGAGCATTATAAGCACGACAAAATTGCGCGTTTTCCAAAAGAACACATTTTATTCCGAAGAGGTGTTACATGGAGCCTTGTTTCTACGAATCCAACATTTGGAGCGAGACTTTTGCCAGAATCTCAAACTTTTAATAAAGCAGCAGCAACTGTCTTGTTTTATGATGAGAAATATGTCTTGTATGTGCTTGCATTATTAAATTCGAGTGTGATCAATTATCTCAGCAGAATTATTAACCCAACGCTGAATAACAACATTAAAGATATTTTAGCAATGCCGTTTATCTATGATTCAGCACAAGCACCTCTGATTCTCAAGTATACGGATAATAATATTGAAAGTTCTCAAGCTGACTGGAATGCAGCTGAGACCTCATGGGATTTCAAGCGGCACCCACTCATCCGCTCTATTTCCTGTCTGTCCGATGCCTACGCCGCATGGAAAGACGAATGTGAGCAGCGCTTTTTGCAGCTCAAAGCCAACGAGGAAGAATTAAACCGCATCTTCATCGGCATTTACGGCTTGCAGGACGAGCTGACACCGAAGGTGGCGGACAAGGATGTGACCGTCCACCGCATCTTTGACACCAAAGACGATGTGCCGGAATTCATGCAGGGCAGCAGCTATGTCCGCACCAAGCGGGACGAGATCGTCTCCCTGCTCTCCTATGCCGTTGGCTGTATGTTCGGGCGCTATTCGCTGGATGTGGACGGGCTGGCCTATGCTGGCGGCGACTGGGATGCAAGTAAGTACATGACCTTCCTGCCCGACCGGGACGGCATCCTGCCCATCACCGACGAAGAGTATCTGGAGGACGACATCATCGCCCGCCTGTGTGACTGGCTGAAAGCCGTCTACGGTGCGGACACCTTGGAGGAAAATCTGGACTTCATCTCCGGGGCGCTGGGCGGTAAGGGCAACAGCAGCCGGGAGATCATCCGCAGCTACTTCCTCAAGGACTTTTTTAAGGATCACTGCAAGACCTACCAGAAGCGCCCGATTTACTGGCTGTTCGACAGTGGCAAGCAGAACGGCTTCAAGGCGCTGATCTACCTCCACCGCTACACGCCGGACACCATCGGCAACCTCCGGGTGGACTATCTCCACAAAATGCAGCGTGTCTACGAGTCCGAAATCAACCGGATGCAGGACATGATCGACCACAGCACCAACGCCCGCGAGGTAGCCGCTTCCACCAAGCAGAAAGAAAAGCTCCAAAAGCAGCTCAAAGAGTGCCGCGACTATGACGAGATGATCGCCCACCTCGCCCTGAGCCGCATCGAGCTGGACTTGGATGACGGTGTGAAGGTCAACTACGAAAAAATTCAAACCGCCAACGACGGAAAGAAATACGCCGTTCTGGCTAAGATATGAGGTGTTGATATGGCAACTAACAAATTGAAAGTAATGCTGAGTTTCATGCGCGAAATTAACGACGGAAATATGCCGAGCGCTGCCGATTATGGCATTACGAACAAAGAATTTTGGGAAATAATTGATGCTTGCCAAGATGAGGGCTTGATAAAGGGCGCTCGATTTTCAAGAGGTGGTCAGGGAAATCCTATCCTTATGGCCTTCCTTGATGGGGTCACACTAACGGTAAAAGGGCTGGAATATCTCGACGAGCATTCAGCAGCTATGAGAGCATACAAAGGGTTGAAAGAGTTGCGAGATTGGCTCCCGTTTTGACTCATCCCAAATTCAACAATCAAGGAGGTGGTCGAGATGACCGCAGAAGAGATTTTCGCCGGTGAATCTGAAAATGTAGAGTTCAAGAGCGAGATTCCCGCCAAAAGCGAAAAATACATGAAGACCGTGGTTGCCTTTGCCAACGGCAAAGGCGGCAAGCTGGTTTTCGGTGTGGAGAACGGCACATGGGCCGTCACCGGCTTTTCCAAAGAGGAAGTCTTTCAGAAAATGGACGCGATTACCAACGCCATTTTCGATAGCTGCGAACCAAAGATCACCCCGAACATCGCGGTGCAGGAAATCGACGGGAAGGCAATTATCGTTGTTGAAATCATCCCCGGTATGCAGCGTCCCTACTATATCAAGAGCCAGGGCATCATGGAAGGCACCTACATCCGCGTGGCCGGAACAACCCGCCATGCGGAGCGGTATCGTGTGCAGGAACTCATCATGGAAGGAACCAACCGCTCCTTTGACCAGATGGAGCGGGAACAAACGGTATCCGAGGAAGAAATTGCGGCTTTCTGCGAGAAGATGTACCAACATGCCCTCAAGCTGGCCGAGACTGATACGGCGCGGGAGCAGATCCAGAAGGTTAGCAAAAATCAGTTGCTTTCTTGGAAACTTCTGGTGGAGCGTGACGGCGCTTACCACCCCACCAATGGGTATCTGCTGCTGAACGGTGATACGGCTGAGTTCCCCGATGCCGCCATCCAGTGCGCGGTATTCAAGGGTACTGTTAGGGACATTTTCATCACACGCAAGGAGTTTACCGGCGCGATCTATGAGCAGATTGAGGATGCCTATAACTTCGTGTTGCAGCACATCGACCTCGGCTCCCGCATAGAAGGAATCGCCCGTCAGGATTACTATGAGCTGCCGGTCAAGACCATTCGCGAGATGATCTCGAATGCCGTCTGCCATAGGAGCTACCTAACACCGGGCAAAATCCAGGTGGCGCTCTTCGATGACCGGCTGGAGGTCACCTCCCCCGGTATGCTGGACAGCGAAATCACCATTGAGAAAATGAAATCCGGCCTCTCGAAGATCCGCAACCGTGGCATCGCAGCCGCGTTTTCCTACATGAACATCGTGGAGGCATGGGGTAGCGGCATCCCGAAAATGTTCCGGGAAGCAAAAGAATATGGCCTTCGTGAGCCGGAATTGATTGATATGGGTAGCGATTTCCGCATCAATCTCTATCGTAAGGACGCGACTACCGATCAGAATGGTGTCATTGATCCCAAAGAGCGTGACACTAATGACACCAAAGTTGAACCCAATGATACCAATGAAGAAGCGATTCTGCGCATCCTCCGAACTGACCCCAAAGCGACGCAGAAAGACATTGGAAAGATGCTGGGCATTTCCCTTGCCACGGTGAAGAGACTCATGAACAGCCTTCAAAAAGCTGGCAAAATCAAACGCAAAGGCTCCAACCGGAGCGGGTCATGGGTAGTCATAGACCAGAAGGAGTAAAGCAGCATGGCAGAAATGAACATCAAACAAATTATAGACCGGCTCAATGCCGAGTTCTCCGGCGATACCCGAAAGCTCGTTTTCTGGTACGATGACAACGGCGAGTTTGTGGAGGATATGCAGAATGTGGAGCTGGACAATGCCAAAGTCTACTTCTTGCAGCCGGACAATCAGTTTGCCACCAAGCTCTTTCTGGAACGGCAGGACACTACGACAAACTACCTGATCTACGCCCCCTTCCCCAAGCCGGATGTGCGGGACAACCATCTGGAAGACACGCTGCTCTACTCCAAGTGCTTCTTTGCCGACCGCGCATCGCTGCTCTCGGTTGATTTGGGGATTGACGAGAAGTACAAGCCCATTATTGAAAAGCACATCAAGTTCTTTGCCAACAAGGAGCGGACACAGCGCTTCTATGACCTTGAAATCGAAAACTTCAACGAAGAGAACATCGTCACGGGGTTTCTCTCTGCCATTTGCCGCACCCGTACCTGTTCCTTTGAAGAAGTAATCCGGGTCATGCTGACAGACGGCCAGCTTGCAGACAACAAGTTCCTTTCCGAGGTAGAGAAATACGGTCTGCTGGATGATTTCTGGAAGCTCTGCGAGCAGCATTTCGGCTATACAGATGTCAAGCCGACGCTGGAAAAGCTTATGGTAACGATGTTCGTTACCTATACGGCCAAGTATGTGCAGTCCGGGCTTCCGAAGCCGTGGAAGGCGTTTGTTTCCTACAAAGCAGGAAACATCATCGCCTTTATGGATAACCTGATGAACAACATCCTGTACCGTGGGCGCTATGATGAGCTTTCCGCTCATGTGGCTTCCGGCTTGAATGTCAAGAAAGCATTTTCCGACTATCCGCCCGAGGACTTGGTGAACTGCGATACCTTCCTTGCTGTTGACCAGATCCTCATAAAGTGGATCGTGGCGCGCTTGGTGGCTGAGGATATTGGCGCAAAGCTGGACGATCTGACCATCCCGCAAATCTGCGAGAAACGGAGCAAGATGCACTTTGGAGAAAAGACCAACGTCTGCTACCAAATGCTCAGCAGCGCCTATCAAATTATTCAGGTGGGAAATTATCGCTGCCCAGACAACTTCAAAGTCATTCTCCGCAAGTATCAGGAGGAAGACTTCCAGATTGATTACGAATACCGGTGCTTCTACTCTGCTTACGATCAGATGGATGATCCGGCAGATTTTGAGCCGCTGCGTGACTTGGTGGAGAATATCTATACCAACGAGTATCTGGAAACACTGCTTCCCAAGTGGAATGCCGCTATACAGGAGCCGGACGCATTGATGGCGCTGCCCTTGCAGCGGGATTTCTACGCCCGCAACTTGAAGAATGTCAAGGAGCGCACGGTGGTCATTATCTCCGATGCCATGCGCTATGAGGTGGGCAAGGAACTGTTCCGCCGGATACAGGATGATCCCAAATGTACGGCAAAACTGGAAGTGCAGCTCGGTGTTCTGCCCTCCTACACCCGTCTCGGTATGGCGGCTTTGCTGCCGCACACGGAACTGACGATGACAGATGATTTCAAGGTGTTGGTGGATGGATTCCCCTGCGAAAATCTCGCCGAGCGGGAAGCAATTTTGCAGAAATACAGCAGTGACAGCGCATGTGTCCAGTTTGACAGTATCAAATCGCTCAAGATTGCCGATCTCCGCAGCATCTTCACCGGCAAACAGGTGGTTTATGTGTACCACAACCAGATCGATGCCCGCGGGGACAAACCCAATACCGAGGACGAAGTTTTCGTTGCCTGTCAGGAAGCGATTACGGAAATCATCGACCTGATTCGGCGCATCTCCACCAGCGCGAATACATACCGGTTTATCGTAACGGCTGATCATGGCTTCCTCTACAAACGGGATAAAATCTCAGAGAGCGATAAGATCGAGGGGATAAAAAGCAAGACCTCCTTTATCAACCGGCGTTTTGTGGTTTCACCGGAACCAGTTGCCGGAGATGGCATTGCCAGCATGGAAATGGGAAAAATCCTCCGCAGCTCCGATACCAAATGGGTGTCTTACCCGATCAGCGACGATGTGTTCAAAGTGACTGGCGGCGGGCAAAACTATGTGCATGGCGGTTCCTCCCCACAGGAAATGCTGGTGCCTGTGCTTGATCTCAAGATGGAACGAGGCCACATGGATACTCGAAACGCGAGTCTTGCCCTTGTGAGCATGGTGCGGAAAATCACTAACAAGATCACCGTACTGGATTTCATCCAATCTGAGCCGGTCAGCGATGTAGTCAAAGCGGCTACTTATCGTCTGTTCTTCGTCTCTGATGACAACGAACGGATTTCCAACGAGAATAGCTGTATTGCTGACAGCCGTGATCAGAATGCGTCTAAGCGTATCTTCCGCATGAAATTCCAATTCAAGGACAAAAAGTACGATAAGGACAAACAGTATTTCTTTGTAATATACGATGATGCAACAGGGCTTGAGGTGTTCCGTCATCCTGTCATCATGGATATGGCTTTTGCCGATGACTATGGTTTTGGCTTTTAAGCGAAGGCCGGAATAACAGGAGGCGATTCAGATGGTCGGTATGACGGAAAACGAAGATAAAAGAGCTGTCATCAAATCAAAACTGCGCCAGTATTTTGACGGAAAGATCGTGCGCAAAGACTTAACGAAGAAAATCAAGGAAGGGGCAAATGTGCCGGTCTATGTTCTGGAATTTCTTCTGGGGCAGTATTGCAGCTCCGATGACCCTGAGATCATTGAAGAAGGCGTGGAAAGTGTGAAGCGCATTCTTGCGGACAACTTCGTCCGCCCGGATGAGGCGCAGAAAATCCTTTCCATTCTTCGTCAGCGCGGCAGTCATACGGTGATTGATAAAATCACTGTCAGCTTGAATATCAAGAAGGATATTTATGAAGCGGAATTTTCTAACCTCGGTCTGAAAAATATTCCCATTGACGAGGAATACCCCTCCAAATTTGACCGGCTGCTCTGCGGCGGTATCTGGTGCATCGTGCAACTGGACTATGAGTATATGGAGGAAGACAGGAACGGAACGCCGATCAGCATCCGAAAGCTCAACCCCATCCAGATGCCCCATGTGGATATTGAAGAGCTGAAACAGGGGCGGAAAGCATTTACGCAGGACGAATGGATGGATGTGCTGCTGCGCTCCATCGGTATGGAACCGGACTCCTTGACTTACCGCGAGAAATGGCTGCTTCTGATCCGTATGATCCCGCTTGTAGAAAATAACTTCAACCTCTGTGAGTTGGGGCCGCGCAGCACTGGCAAATCCCATCTTTACAAAGAAATTTCACCGAACAGTATTCTTGTTTCCGGTGGTCAGACAACGGTTGCCAATCTGTTTTATAACATGGGACGCAAAACGGTTGGTCTTGTCGGATTATGGGACTGTGTTGCTTTTGACGAGGTTGCCGGTATCAAGTTCAAAGATAAAGACGGCATCCAAATCATGAAAGACTACATGGCCTCCGGCTCCTTTGCCCGAGGCAAAGAGGAAAAGGCCGCGACTGCCTCGATGGTATTCGTTGGAAATATCAATCAGAGCGTGGATGTGCTGCTCAAGACATCCAGCCTTTTTGACCCCTTCCCGCCTGAAATGGGTACGGATACGGCTTTCCTTGACCGGATTCACTGCTATCTTCCCGGTTGGGAAATCCCGAAGTTCCGCCCGGAGCATTTCACAGATGACTATGGGTTTATCACGGATTATCTGGCGGAGTTTATCCGGGAGCTGCGCAAGGAGCAGTATGGGGATGCGCTGGATAAATATTTCCGTCTAGGCTCCAACCTCAACCAGCGTGACACCATTGCTGTTCGGAAGATGGTCGGAGGCCTCTTGAAGCTGCTCTACCCTGACGGCGAGTTTACGAAAGAACAACTGGAAGAGATTTTGAAGCTTGCATTGGAGATGCGCCGCCGTGTCAAGGAGCAGCTGAAAAAGTTGGGCGGCATGGAGTTCTATGATGTGAATTTTTCATACATCGACAAAGACAACTTTGAAGAATACTATGTTTCCGTACCGGAGCAGGGCGGTGGCAAGCTGATCCCCGAAGGAATGTGCAATCCCGGCCAGGTCTATACTGTTTCGCAGGGGAAGTCTGGCATGATTGGTGTGTTTCGGTTGGAATCACAGATGCTTCCTGGTAACGGTAAATTCGAGCGAACAGGACTTGGCTCAGAACGCGAAGCGAGAGAAGCGACAAATACCGCCTTCAACTTCCTGAAAGCCAATGCAGGGCGCATCAGCGGAGCAATCAGCACCACGACAAAGGACTACATCGTCAACTATCAGGATATGCAGGGAATTGGTATGACGAACAAGCTTGCTCTCCCGACACTGATTGCACTGGCATCCGTCGCACTGAATAAGCCTATGGTCAGCAGTCTAGCCGTGTTGGGAGAAATCAGCATCGCCGGTACAATGATCAAAGTGGATGAGCTTGCAAATTCCCTTCAAGTATGCCTTGACAGCGGTGCGAAAAAAGTGCTTTTGCCGATCACGTCTGCCGCTGATCTCGGGACAGTGCCGTCAGAATTGATAGGATGCTTTAACCTTATTTTCTATCAGAGTGCAGAAGATGCAGTGTACAAGGCTTTAGGTGTAGAATGACGACGAACTTACTCAAATAAAATAGAAAAATGCTTTTAACAAGAAACGGGGAGAATAGATTCCTTTACCTGAAGATTCCCATTTTTCAAAATAAGAGTAATTACTTTTTTTGCAAATTTCTTGCTTACCATCGTATCCCACTCTGCCAAGCGGATAATCTCCGCTGTTCCAGCCTCAAAATCAAACGAAATCTCACCCCATTCGCCGTCGTTGTCCACCTGATATAGGTAGGCAGCGGCGGCGATTTTCTTTTTGCGTTTGGTCTGGGACTTGCGTTTCAGTCGGATCATATGAAGCACTCCGGCTTCTGTCAGCAGACAGGCCAAATGATCCACGGCTTTACGGTAGGCCCGTTCTGCACCACTGGCCGTGCTGCCCTCAAAGAGGACTGCCAGTTCTTCAAAGGTCAACCGGGTGCTGATGGGACTGACCCGCCCACAGGTCATACAGATGGCGTTTCTCTTTTCCAAAAGGGTCTGTTCCCGGTAATTCAGCTTTTCAAACGCTTCTCGGACAGCTTCAGCCCGGATACCGTTCCATAGAATCTCCGCATAGTCCCAATGGTCATCCCAGCTGACATCCTCGCCGGTTTCTTCGCTGTCCTCATCCTGAATGGTCTGATAAAACGGAACACGGCTTCGATTTTGCTTGGCCAATGCTAAAAACTTTGCTGCGGTTTCCTCGGTACAACCGTTTTTCTGGGCATATTTCTGGATTGCCGCCTGTTCAGACTGACCGGATTGATTATAGAGCCAAGCAATCCCACGCACAGCTTTGTACTCATCCACATTTTCAAAGGAACCAGCCTCCTCTTGCATCCGGCAGGTCAAAAGGGCGTTCCCGATAAAATGATGGGCATAGGTCAGAAAATCTGCTCCTTGTGCGGGATCGTATTCCCGGAGACAATCCAGCATGGCAAGCACACAGCCCATTTTGTAGTCCAAAAAGCGTTCCGGGTCATAGCGATCCAGTCCCTCCCGCAGCAGGAAAC
>OGXT01001952.1_pt1 | contig 17861 bp, 17 predicted proteins | sample 1576361 | NCBI WGS metagenome assembly OGXT01 (sample SAMEA3541514, study PRJEB24748) | human gut metagenome | biome: human gut; feature: human-associated habitat; material: faeces | place: China | collected 2012 | reverse complement strand
CATTACAGAGAATAATTCCTAAACAAAAAGCGTTAGTCTTTGTAGAGTTTGAATAATCGCGAAACCTAAATAGAGCCCGCATATTGAATGTGCTAATGTTCAATATGCGGGCTCTTTCTTTTTGCTGACTTCGTTTTGACTCCCGTTCGTAAATTTGAGGTCAATAAACGATATTTGAAGCAAAATCATAAGGTGCATTACTACAATTTGCTGACAAGCAGTAAGCTAAATTCATATCTTGCAGATGTTGAACAGCAGGCGCAAGATCTTTTTCTCCGGCTGGTAAAAGACCTCGCCGAAAAAGAAAATGTAACCGAAGAACTCAAAGCCACCGATATGATGCTCTGGGTGCAGAAGATGAATAATATCTGTAATAGGGCAACGGAGATTGTAAATGCGGAATTGATTTACACGGTATAAACACAACGACGGCAGGGAGCAATCCCTGCCGCAATTTAATTTGTGCTAAACTTGACGTTGACGTGATTATATGATATACTTTATCTACAGAGATTTAGGAGGTAGGATATGGAATCCTCAGAATTGTTAGAGTGGCTGATAAGTGAAAAAAATATGAGCATTCGCTCTGCGAAAGATGTAATTTCTCGTTGCGGTAGAGTTCGCAGAATGTTACATACAGACTCTATAAGTAGTGATACATTGGATAATCTACAAAACAATGATGAGTTTGAAGAGAGCTCTATGTTTATCAAGTCGCAGTTGAAAAGAGCTGTAACATTATATAATGAATTTGAAAAAACAACAACGAAGGATTAGTATATGAAAGAACAACTTACAGTAGGAAGTATGTTTGCCGGCATTGGCGGAATTTGTTTAGCTTTTAGACAAAATGGCTGTAAAATAGTTTGGGCTAACGAAATTGATAAGTATGCTTGCAAAACATATAGATTGAACTTTGGTGATGAATATCTTATTGAGGGCGATATTCAAAAATTAGATACGAAAGATATCCCTAAATTTGATATTTTAACGGCAGGCTTTCCTTGTCAGTCATTTTCGTCTGTTGGATTGTTGGAAGGCTTCAGCGACCCTAGAGGAAATTTGTTTTTTGAAACGGTAAGGGTTATAAATAAAATTAAACCTCGAGTTGTTTTTCTTGAAAATGTTGCAAATCTTATAAAACACGATGAAGGACGAACATTTGATGTTATACTTAAAACACTTGGAGATTTAGGCTACTATACTGTTTATAAAGTTATGAATGCAAAGGAATATGGAAATATTCCTCAACAAAGAAACAGAATATATATAGTTGCATTCAAATATAAGAAAAATGTTGAAAAATTCAAATTTCCTGACATGTTGCCATTAACGCAAACAGCCTTTGATTTGTTTGATAAGAAAAAACAAGAAGAAAAATATTATATGGATGGTCATCGTATGTGGAATAGAATGATGGAATATATGGATGACCGTAAAAGAGTTTATCGTTTTACAGATTGGGGGCTTTCCAGAGGAATGGAAGGTATTTGTCCGACGCTTTTGGCTGCAATGGGTAGTCGATTTGAGAGAATTCCATTTTTCTATGACGATTTTTCTGTTAGGTTAATGACTCCTCGTGAATGTGCTAGATTGCAAGGATTTCCTGAAGGTTTTATTTTACCAAAAGAAAACGAAAAACAAGTCTATAAACAAATTGGAAATTCTGTTTGTGTTCCAGTAGTTAGTAGGATTGCTGGAAATATTGTTAAAGCATTAAATTAGGAGAAAATAAATATGAGACAATATAATGTAATGGATTTGTTTGCCGGTGTTGGTGGGTTGAGTTATGGCTTTTCAATGCTTCCACAATTTAATATTATAGCGGCAAATGAGATCGAAAAAGATATTTCTATTGCATATGAATTAAATCATCCTAATGTCAGAATGTTAAATTGTGATATAAATGATTTGACGGAAGATATTTTAAATCAGGCACTAAATGGGCAAAAAATAGATATAGTAGTGGGCGGACCTCCTTGTCAATCATATTCAACTCTTGGGAAAAGACAAAATGATGAGAGAGCTAACTTGTTTATGCAGTATAAGAGAATTCTTAAAATTCTGCGACCTAAAGCATTTGTGTTTGAAAATGTTACCGGAATACTTAGTATGAATAAGGGAAATCTTTTTAAACAAATTCAAATCGAATTTGAGGAACTTGGTTATGATTTAAAACACAAAGTTTTGGATGCAGTCGATTATGGTGTCCCTCAACATAGAGAAAGAGTAATTCTTGTGGGCATTAAAGAAAAAAACAACTTTGTTTATCCGTCTCCAACGCATGGTGAAGGATTAAAACCATATGTAACTTTGCGAGAGGCAATAGGAGATTTACCAGTGCTAAGAAGTGGCGAAGAAAATAATATTTATGCCACCAGTGCTACGAATGAGTTTTTGAAATTTGTCAGAAAAAATGCCGATATATATGTTGGAGAACACAAGGCGCCTAAAAACGGTGAACATCTCATCAAAATAATGCAAACATTAAAGGATGGAGAGTCTAAAGATGATTTGCCTGAAAATATTCGCCCCAAAAGTGGCTATGGCAATACCTATGCTAAATTATGGTGGGATAAGCCTTCAACAACAATAACGAGAAATTTTGCGTGCCCTTCATCTTCTAGATGTATTCATCCAAGAGATTCAAGAGCAATGTCAATTCGAGAAGGTGCAAGGTTGCAGAGCTTTCCGGATGATTATAAATTTTATGGCTCTGATGGAATGAAAAGATTGGAAATAGGTAATGCTGTTCCACCATTGCTTTCTGTCGCAATAGCAAAACAAATGCTTCAGGCACTAAAAGAATACGAAGCTGCAAATTAAGCAGCTTCGTTTAAGTGTCAGTACAGTATATCCAGATAGTTAGGAATATCATCAAGAAGGAACCATCGGAAAGCTTCATTTGGAATAGCAAAAACCTTCTGACCTTCCATTTGAGAACGAGTTTCCCAGTGGACGCTATTGTCATTAATGTTTGTAATATCTACTATTGCCATTGTCCCATTAAACAAATCAAAATGAACAACATACGAGTATACTTGTTCTTGTTCATATGCTCGCTTAGCTTCCCTTACCTTATGTTCTTTTATATCATTTACTCCAGTATATCCAGATTGAATCTCAAGCCTAATTGTTTTGCTGTCAATTTCAAGTTCTAAGTCAGCAACTGGAGATTTAGAAAAGGTTTCGATATCAGACAAACTGTCGTGCCCAACGGTTTTAATGGAATCTTCTTGGACCCCGAATATTTGTGACAATGCTGGCGTGAAAAACTTACAAACGATATAGCCTCTCATCCAGTTATAATACAAATCCTCTGGAGACCTTCCATTATTGTTCAGTCGAGGAAAAATATTATTTTCTTTCATAACCAAATAAGCACTGTCGATCTCATTTTGTATAGGGTTCAAGTTTTCCCAGTGTACACTTTGATTTACTGCTTGGTTAATTTCCTGAAATATTTCTTTTAGCCTTTGATTGCATTTTTCGATTTTGTCCCAATTAATAGATACAATATCTGTCGCTTTGAAATGCTTTTTTAATGTTGTTTGGTTTGTGAAGCCCAACTTCCTTCTATAATTTCTACTATCAAATGGCATTTATATTATTCCCCTTTAAGAAGTCTATAAATTTTTTCATAGTTGTGATGAAATTGCAGTTGTCCTTGATGCCATTGTACAAATCCAAAAGGTAGTTGAATGGTAGTTCCACCATAAGATGATCCATAATATGTTTCACTGATTGCGACATCTTGAACAGCATTACAGATGTCTTCGATAAAGAAAATATCATTGGTATCATTTTCCCCAAGTAGATTTATGTACCATACAAAATCAGACCATTCATCGCTGTCACGAACTGCACCCATAGAAAATGACAATTTTGCAAGTTCGTATGCATTTTCAGTAAACCATTCAAGTAAAACAAAATATAGATGTTCGTCAAAAGATTTTAAAGTTGTTGCATTTAAACTTTTGTGCCTTAGTTGAAGGTCATAATCTTTTTGAATGGTTCTGTCACCATAATGCTCGATAATATCGACTGCATCATCGGATGCCGCCCAAAATAGATTAATTGCTCTTTGGACATCAGCTGGAATTTCAGTGTTAAACTGTTTTTCAAATGTATCAATAAAAAGTCCGGCTCTAATAAAATATACTTGTCCACCAAGACTCTTCTTAATAGATACATTAATTACTTCATCTGTATCAAGATATACTTTCAAGTCAGTTTTGGACTTTGTTTTTCTACCGTTGACACTAGGAACATTTGTTTCGTGCAAACCGCCAATACTTGTTCGTATGATTGAGGCGTCGGATCTATTTATTTTTTTTAGAAAATCTGCTTGAAAATCTTTGTTTTTGTCTAAATTGATTTTTACTATGTCCTCATTTTTGTGACCTGATAATTTAGCGTGCTTCCAACCAGTTGATCTATCTCTATGTTCCATCATTTATCCTCCAAAAACAATTTATATGTTTCAATTTCAAGTGCATCAGCTATACGCTGAATATTTTCAAGCGAAATACTTCGACGATAGCATTCGATAGCACTAATATATGTTCGATGCATACCACATTTGTCAGCAAAAGCTTCTTGTGACAGCCCTAACGCAATACGGTATTTCTTCAAGTTGGTTCCGAAAACTTTTACAATATCCATAGTTACAATCCTCCATAATATGTAGTATAATATGTGTGAATACAAAAAGTCTACATACAATAAGTAACTCGAATAATTTGAAAAAATGAATGAATTACACATTTGCGCATATACTAATACACTATGTTTATTAGAGGTGTATTATATGTGTGACTTGAATCGTGAATTTGAACTTCAAATTTGGAGGGACAGCATTGAATTTGGGAAGATAAATAAAGGTACTTTATCTTTTCAAATTTTTCAGAGAATAACAAAGAAATAAAAATCAAAGGAGAGATTAACCTTCCCGCCGGGACTTTGCCTGGCGGGATTTTTTCATTGCATGGGGCAGGGGAAAGTTGTACAATAAAGGCAAAAGAACGGTAAAAGAACGGCAAAAGGAGAAGAACCATCATGAAAGAAATCCCTATTACTTCATTCCGGAATCTCAAGATCGGTCAGGCTGAGAACACGGCGGCGGGCACAGGCTGCACGGTGTTTTTGCTGGGGCAGGAAGGCGCTCCGGCGGGGCTGGATGTACGCGGCGGCGGGCCTGCCTCCCGCGAGAGCGAGCTGCTCAAGCCGCTGGCGGCGGCACAGGTCATCCACGCCATTGTGCTGGCGGGGGGCAGTGCCTTTGGACTGGACGCGGCGGGCGGTGTTATGCGGTATCTTGAGGAGCGCGGCATCGGCTTTGATGTCGGGGTAACAAAGGTCCCGCTGGTCTGCCAGTCGGACCTGTTTGATCTGACCGTGGCAGACGCCCACACCCGCCCGGATGCTGCCATGGCGTATCAGGCCTGTGTGAATGCTGAAAGCGGCAACTACCGCGACGGCAACTATGGCGCGGGCACCGGCGCAACTGTGGGCAAGCTGCTGGGCATGGACCACTGCATGAAGTCCGGCATCGGCAGCTATGCCGTGCAGGTGGGGCCGCTGCAGGTCGGTGCAGTTGTGGCTGTCAATGCGCTGGGCGATATTTACGACTATGAAACCGGCCGCAAGGCCGCAGGCTTGTTGGCGGATGACGGCAGGACCTTCCTCGACTCCGAGCTGCTTGCGCTGCAGAGCATTGAGGTAAAGGAAAACAAATTCGTCGGCAATACAACGATCGGTGTTGTCTTTACGAACGCGCAGTTTGACAAATCCCGGCTGTGCAAGATCGCTGGCATGGCACAGGACGGGTATGCGCGTGCCATCCGCCCGGTGCATACCACGGCAGACGGGGACAGCATCTACGCTGTTTCACTGGGCGATGTGGCCGCTGATCAGGATGTCGTGGGGGCACTGGGGGCGCGTGTGATGGCAAAGGCCATTCTGCGGGCCGTGCAGGCGGCGGAGCCTGCCTATGGCTTCCCGGCGGTCAGCAGCCTGTAAGGCGGCACTGCACGATCCCTGCACTGCGGGGCGGCCGCCAGCAAAGCAGCACCGCTGTAAAATAACACTCCGGGGCGATTGCACCGCCCCGTTTTTTGGCGTATAATATCCCTGAAGACATCACCGATCATGGGGAGAACCATTTTACTATGGCGAAGCTGGACGAACAAATCAGGACAATGAAGGGGTATTTTGAGGCCGACTGCGAGGCAGAGGGCAAGCTCTCCCTCGGGCTGGAGGTGGAGCATTTTGTAACACACTCTGACGGCAGGGCGGTCACATTTGCGCAGCTGCAGGCGGCTTTGCGGGAGCTGCAGCAGCAGGAGGATGCCCCCGTTATCTCGGAGAGCGAATACCTTGGCTTCCGCGCTCCCGCACTGTCGGCAGTTATCGGCCCGGCCTGCCAGCTGAAGATCACTATGACGCCCCAGCGGGATGTTCAGGATATCGTGGACAGCTACAACCGGTTTTATCTGCAGCTGTGCCTGACGCTGGCTGCCTGCGGTCTGCGCGCGTGGACAGTGGGATACCACCCCACCCAGCGGGCTGAGGCACTGCCGCTGATTCCCCAAAACCGTGCCGAGGCACTGGACCGCTATTTTAAGAACACCGGTGCCTGCGGCGGCCAGATGCTGCGGGCTACCGCGGCAACAAGACTTTCCATTGATTATTTCAGCGAGCAGGACTTTGTGCGCAAAATGCGGGCGGCCAGCCTGCTGACACCGTTCTTTGTACTGCTCAGCGACAATGCGCCGGTGTATCAGACAAGCCGCAACAGCGCCTATGGCATATCTGCCCGCGTGCGGCAGGATGTGGACCGCGACCGCTGCGGGGTGATCCCGCATCTGATGGATCCGGATTTCGGCTTTGCCCGCTATGCCGAGACTGTGCTGACCAAGCCGCAGATCGTGGCCTGGCGCACGAACCGCACAAAGGCGGTAGGCAGCAAGACCGCCCCGGAATTGTATGGCGCGCACATCAACCGAAGGGAGGCTGCGCAGGTTCTGTCGATGTTTTTCTATGATGTGCGGCTGAAATCAAGAATTGAACTATGCGCTGCAGACTGTATGCCGCCTCGCTATGTTGCGGCGTATTTGCAGCTTGTGAAGGCTGTGTTCGGCAGCCCGGCGGCGCTGCAGAATGTGCTGCGCCACTATAGCGGCGTTACAACGCTGGATATTACGGACGCGAAGCGCGCGGTCTGTAAGGACGGCTACAATGCACTTGTCTACGGCCGCCCCGCCGGCAGCGAAATCGCCTGGCTGCTGATGCAGGCCCGCAGCCGCACACCCTCGCAGGAGGAGCGCGCCCTGCTCGACCCCTTTATGACATTGCTGATGAACCGCAAGACGATCCGCGAGGTAGAAAACTACAACGAATAATCCGCCCTACCGCCGCACATACTGGCCCAAAGGGGGCGTGTGCAGTTGCGGGAAACATCGTATCATGCGGTCATTGCGGAGATGACGGTCCGCGCCCTGTGGGAGATGCAGAATGTGATGGACTGCATCCCCGATGAACTGTGGGATACCTGCTACGGCGGCGCGCCGCTTTGGCAGCATGTTTACCACACGCTGCACCATCTGGATCAGTGGTTCATCAACCCGCGCGACAACGATTTTGTGGAACCGCCGGTCCACACGCCGCATCTGCAGGAGCTTTCAATTTACCCGGCGGCCCACCTGAGCAGGCACGATACGGACGATTATTTTTACACGATCAAGGCGAAGCTGTCTATTTATTTAACTTCGCTGCACGATGAGGATCTGCTGCAGCGACCGGAAAACTGCGAGTGGACGCGGTTTACCCTGATTTTGGCACAATACAGGCACCTGTATATGCACATGGGTATGCTGATGGGCTTTGTACAGGCGGAGACCGGTCTTTGCCCGCGCACTCTGCAGGTCGGGCAGGACCTGCCCCGGCCACCCTACGACCCGTACGAATGAGAGGCACCTATGAAAAAAATCTATGCCGCGGCGCTGGCCGCTTTACTGTTGAGCGGCTGCGCCCAGACTGCGGACCCCACCCCTGTATGGCAGACGGATCTGCCCGTTACCGGGGTACATATCGAGTTGAGCGGTGCTGAACTTCTCAGCGATGCGCCGGTCCTGTACGCCCACACGCGGGAGGACTCGGCAAGGAACAACTATCTGGATATGCCCGCCGTGCAGGCGGAGGGGGCACCGGTCGTAACATTTTACGGTGTCACGGCAGATGATATAAGCCTCGTCTTTCTTGAGAGCATCGGCGAGCTGTATGTTGATTATGACCGCGTAAAGCCACAGGTCGAGCTGGATTATCGGCTGACACAGGGGGATGACAGCGTGTCCTATCGACTTGACACAGCCTACAATTTTGAGTTTACCGTAAAAACGCAGCAGGGGAGCGATACCCTGCTGGTTGTGAGCAGAAGAAGCGATATTACGGGATAAAAATACCGCCCGTCAGCCATGAAAAGGCCGATGGGCGGTTTTCTTTTATGCGTTTTCCGGCATGTCCACCGTCACCGTGGGGAAGGCAAAGCTGCAGCCCTCGGCGCGGACCAGATCTAGAATCTGCAGGTTCAGACAGTTCTTGACCTTGAGAAACTCCCGCAGGGAGACCCTTGAGACATAGACGCGGCAAAGCAGGTCAATGCTGCTGTCGTTGAATTTATCCAGCGTTACGCTGACGCCGTCGGGCAGCACATCAGGGTGGGCCTGCAGCAGCGCAGCCAGCTTGCGGCAGAGCGTTTCAATCTTACCGCGCGGCGTATCGTAGGTCAGGCCGATGGTAAAGGCCCACAGGCGGCTGGTGCGGCGGTCGCAGTTCTGGATATATTCGGAGCAGATCTTTGCATTTTCAATCGTAATCGCCACATTGTCTGCTGTGCGGATCCGGGTCGAGCGGAAGGAAATATCCTCGACCGTGCCCTCATAGCTGCCAAGCACCACATAATCTCCGATGCCGAAGGGATGCTCCAGCACAAGGGTGACACCGGCGATCAGGTTGGAAAGCGTTGACTGCGCCGCCAGTGAGACAGCAAGACCGGCGACCCCGGCACCGGTCAGCAGACCGCTGACCGGGACCCCAAGCTGGTCCAGCATCGCAATGCCGGTAAAAAGCACGACAAGCGCATGGAAGATATTCTCAAAAAAACGCCCCATCGTCTGGTTGGTGGTCATATCGAGGTGGTTTTCGGCGCTGTGGAGCAGCAGCCGTGTTACCGGTGCGGCCTGCCAACTGCCCAGGCCGATGAAAACGGTGACGAGCAGGCCGGATGCCGTGCCAAGGAGCCTGCTGAATACCTCCCCATGCACAAAGCTGAAGGGGAGAAGCGTGACAGCAAAGCAGGCCAGAAGAACACGCAGGATCATCGCAATCGGCACGATATAGCTTTCCAGCAGAATGTGCAGCCAGGATGCGATATGTTTTTTTATGCGGCCAAGGAATTTGCGCGCCAGAAGCTTGTAAAGCTCCGGCAGTACGGCGGCCAGTGCTGCAAATACCAGCGCCGGGATCAATGTGCCAAAGTCAAAGGCCAGTTCAGATATTTCAGACATGGAGTGAAACCCTCATAAACCATCATATTTGTGTGCCGCTGTGCGGCGGCAACGGAAAAACTTCTATCCAATTATAGCACAACCTCTTGCATTTTGTAAAACCTGTGCTATAATCTTTAGCAGAAAGTCTGTTTCAGGGCGGGGTGCAATTCCCCACCGGCGGTGAGCGGCGTTGTGCCGCAAGCCCGCGACCGGCTGCGTAAGCAGCCGCTGACCCGGTGCGATTCCGGGGCCGACGGTATAGTCCGGATGAAAGAAACGGAAAGCTGTCTGTATTGCTTTTTGTGCGCCCTGCTGTATGCTTATACGGCGGGGCGTTTTATTTTGCAATGCGCGGAGCCTCCCGGGTTCGTGAATCGGCTTTCACAAATTATATCGGGAGGAATCTCACCATGCAAAACTCTGTCACCAAAGTCCGCAAACTCACCGGAACCGCCATGCTCGGCGCGGTAGCCGCCGTGCTGATGTATCTGGAATTTCCCATTCCCATCATGCCGTCCTTTATCAAGCTGGATGTCTCTGAGCTGCCCGCGCTGCTGGCGGCGTATGCCTACGGCCCTGTGTCCGGCATTGCCGTCTGCCTGATCAAAAACCTGATCAAGCTGCCCAGCACAAGCACCGCTGCCGTGGGCGAGTTGTTCAACTTTGTCATGGGCGCGCTCTTTGTCGGTGTGGCCGGCTTCGTCTATAAGCGCAGCAAAACCCGCCGCAGCGCACTCATCGGCGCAGGCGCCGGTGCGCTGGTCATGGCGCTTGTCAGTGTGCCGTACAACTATTTTGTGGTTTACCCGGCCTATGTGGTGCTGTACCACCTGCCGCTGGAGGCCATCATCGGCATGTATCAGGCCATCAACCCCAGCGTGGACGGACTTCTGGCCTGCCTGCTGACCTTCAACCTGCCGTTTACCCTCTTTAAGGGGCTGCTGGATGCGGCGCTCTGCTTCCTGATTTACAAGCCGCTGTCTCCGATCCTGCACGGCAGAAAGTAAGGCGCGCGGCCAGCCATAACCGCAAAAAACCACACACGGACATCAAAATGTCCTACTTTTGTGCAAACCTGCCGAACTGCACAACGAATTATCGTTGACTTAAACAAAAACCTGTGGTATAGTAACTTCACAACAACAGAATAGCAACTTATCAAGAGCGGCTGAGGGAACAGGCCCGATGAAGCCCGGCAACCTGCGTGAGAACGCAAGGTGCCAAGTCCTGCGGGAAACCGAAAGATAAGCGTTTTGCGCGCAGTCTTTTCGGCTGTGCGCTTTTTTGTTTCCGGGGGTTGCGTTTCTGCCTAAATTTACAGGAGGCTTATACAATGTCCAAAGTTCTTTTCACATCCGAGTCCGTCACGGAGGGGCATCCCGACAAAATCTGTGACCAGATCTCCGACGCAATCCTCGATGCCATTCTGACTCAGGACCCCGGTGCCCGCGTTGCCTGCGAGACGACCTGCTCCACGGGCCTTGTCCATATCATGGGCGAGATCACGACCGACTGCTATGTTGACATCCCCGGCACCGCCCGCGAGGTCATCCGCTCGATCGGCTATGACCGCGCCAAGTATGGCTTTGACTGCGAGACCTGCGGTGTTATCACCAACATTGACGGCCAGAGCCCCGACATTGCGCTGGGCACCAACGATGAGGTTGCCGGTGCCGGTGATCAGGGCATGATGTTCGGCTATGCCTGCGATGAAACGCCCGAGCTGATGCCGCTGCCCATCAGTCTGGCCCACAAGCTGGCCAAGCGCCTGACCGAGGTCCGTAAGAACGGAACCCTCAGCTACCTGCGTCCGGACGGCAAGAGTCAGGTCACGGTCGAATATCAGGACGGCAAGCCCGTGCGTGTGGACGCCGTGGTCATCTCCAGCCAGCACAGCCCCGATGTCAGTCAGGAGCAGCTGCATGCGGACATTCGCCGCGAGGTCATTGAGAAGGTCATCCCGGCAGAGCTGCTGGACGAGAATACCAAGTACTACATCAACCCCACCGGCCGCTTTGTCGTCGGCGGCCCGCAGGGTGACTCCGGCCTGACCGGCCGCAAGATCATCGTGGATACCTACGGCGGCTATGCCCGCCACGGCGGCGGTGCCTTCAGCGGCAAGGACCCCAGCAAGGTCGACCGCTCTGCCGCCTATGCCGCCCGTTGGGTTGCCAAGAATGTGGTTGCCGCCGGTCTTGCCACCAAGTGCGAGGTCGAGCTGGCCTATGCCATCGGTGTGGCTAAGCCGGTCTCCATCATGGTCGATACCTTCGGCACCGGCAAGGTGGCCGATGAGAAGATCGAACAGGCTGTTGAGAAGGTCTTTGACCTGACCCCTGCCGCCATCATCCGTGAGCTTGACCTGCGCAAGCCCATCTACCGCCAGCTGGCCGCCTACGGCCACATGGGCCGTGAGGATCTGGGCGTCAAGTGGGAGAACACCGACCGCGCCGAGGCCCTGAAGGCCGCCATCGCCGAATAATTGCTGCTTATGCCGCGCCCCGCACCGCCACCGGTGCGGGGCGCTTTTTTGTACGCAGCACAAAGGCGGCCTTTCAAAAAATGTATCTGCAATCCTGCCAAACATTTTACATCCGTGCCGCCGATTTTTGGTTTGCCAAATGCCACTGTATGGGGTATAATATCTTTATCTGTGAAAGTGCGGCGATTTTGCGGGAAAGGAGGGTAAGGATGGAGCAGAACGAACAGCAGCTGATGAAGCTGGAGGGCATGGTCGAGCATGTGATCTACGAAAATGCCGATACCGGCTATGCGGTTTTTGAGGTCGATGCAAACGGGACCGATGTTGTGGTGGCCGGCAATGTGGGCGGCGTGGACAACGGCATGTCCGTGACGGTTTACGGCCACATGGTCAACCACCCCAGCTATGGTGAGCAGTTCCGTGCCGAGACCATCGAGGCCCGCCTGCCCGAGGATACAAGCGCCATTTTAAGCTATCTTTCCAGCGGTGTGCTGCCTTATATCGGACCATCCACCGCCAAAAAGATCGTCTCCCGCTTTGGAGAGGACACCCTGACGGTCATCGCCGAGACGCCGCAGCGCCTCTGTGAGCTCAAGGGCATCACCGAGCAGAAGGCCGCCGTCATCTCCAATGAATTTCGCCGCATGTATGGTGTGCGGGAGGTCGTGGCCTGGTTTGCCCGCTACGGGCTGACCGCCCAGCAGGCGGTCACTGCCTACCGCGCCTTTGGCCCGCATACCGTGGAGGCGCTGACCCAGAACCCCTATCTGCTCTGCGGGGAGCCGCTGCAGCTCAAATTCGGTCAGGTAGACGGTATTGCTGCCGCCCTGCAGTTTGAGACAGGCTGCCGCCTGCGGGTCACAGCAGGGCTTTTGTATGCACTGCGCCACAATGCAGGCAACGGTCACACCTGCCTGCCGCGCGGCAAGCTGCTGGAAACGACCTCGAAATTTCTGCGGGTGGCCCCGCCGGAAATCGAAGCCGGGCTTGAGGAACTGCTCTCAACCGAGGAGCTGCGCACCCGCACCTTTGACGGTACGGAGTATATCTATCTGCCCGATCTCTACGCTGCGGAGGAGGATATTGCCGCCCGCCTCGGGCAGCTTTCGACCTTCCCGACCGAGGCACCCAAGACGCTGGATACTGACATACGCGCACTGGAGATCACACAGGGCTTCGCCTATGCACCGCTGCAGCAGCAGGCAATCCGGCTGGCGCTGTCCAGCCGGGTGATGGTCCTGACCGGCGGCCCCGGCACCGGCAAAACAACAACGGTCAATGCGATACTGGCCCTGTATGAGGCCATGTATGACCGTGTTGCGCTCTGTGCGCCCACAGGCCGCGCCGCCAAACGCCTGAGTGAGCTGACCCACCATGCGGCCTCAACAATCCACCGCCTGCTTGAAGTCGACTACAGCACCGGCAATGTGCGGTTTATCCATAACGAGAAGAACCTTTTAAAATATGATGTCATCATCCTCGATGAGATGAGCATGGTGGATGTCAAGCTGTTTCAGGCCCTGCTTGCAGCGGCGCGCTACCACTGCCGCATCATCATGGTGGGGGACGCTGACCAGCTGCCCAGCGTGGGGCCGGGCAACATTCTGGGTGAGATACTGCGTGCCGATGTTGTCCCTACTGTGCGGCTGACCGATATCTTCCGCCAAGCGCAAAAAAGTCTGATCGTCCAGAACGCGCACCGCATTGTGGAGGGACAGATGCCCCAAAAGGGCGGGGCGCAGGACGATTTCTTCATGATTGAGGCCAACGGCCTTGCCTGCCAAAAGCTCGTCTGCGACCTCGTCAGCACCCGCCTGCCCAAGGCCTACGGCTTTGACCCGGTCCGGGATATTCAGGTGCTTTGCCCAACCAAGGTCGGCCCGACCGGCAGCGTGGAGCTGAACAAGCGCCTGCAGGAGATCCTGAATCCGCCCGCCAAGGGCAAGGCGCAGCTTGGCACGGCGGAGAGCGCCAAGATCCTGCGCCTGGGCGACAAGGTCATGCAAATCAAAAATGACTATGACATCACCTTTGAGCGTCAGGGTGCGGAGGCCGGTGTCGGTGCCTATAACGGTGACATGGGTGTCATTACCGGCGTGGATGTGGACGCCCGCAGCGTTACGGTGCAGATGGACGACCGCAAATATACCTACACCGCCGACCAGCTTAATGAGCTGGAGCCGGCTTACGCTGTCACGGTACACAAGAGTCAGGGCTCGGAGTTTCCGGCTGTTGTGCTGCCTGCGGCTGATGTGCCAGCCCGGCTGTGCTACCGCAATCTTTTGTATACCGGCGTGACCCGCGCGCGCAGGCTCTGCGTGCTGACAGGCACAGCCCGCACCGAGCAGGCCATGGTGCAGAATGTGCGCCAGAACATGCGGTTCAGCGGTCTGCGCTACCTCTTAAAAGAGGCTGCGGCCCCGGCAGACAATGGCAATACCAACTTAGCTATGGAGAACGATCCATGAAACAATACGACATCGGAATTGATCTGGGCACAACCTCGATCATCATTGCGACCGAGGAGCAGGGTGTTGTGTTCCGCCAGCCGACCATCGGCGCGGTGGATACCCGCACCAACTCCATCCTTGCAGTGGGGGACGCCGCCCTGAAGATGGTGGGCCGCGCGCCCGCCCATATCGACCTTGTGCGCCCGCTGCGTGACGGTATTATACAGGACCACCGCATGACGAACGAACTGATCGTGCGGTTTGTCAACGAGGTCTGCCGCTCCCGCTTCTTCAAGCCGCGCATCGCCGTCTGCGTGCCGGCAGCCATCACCGGCATCGAGGCGGACGCCGTGGTGGAATCCGTCATGGCGGCAGGGGCCAGGCAGGTCTTTCTGGTGGATGAGCCGGTGGCCGCTGCGCTCGGCGCCGGTCTGCAGATCCGCCAGCCGCACGGCTGCATGGTCGTGGACATCGGCGGAGGCTCCACCGATATTGCTGTCATCAGCATGGGCGGCCGGGTCAAGGCGGCCAGCCTGCCGGTGGCGGGCAACGCCTTTGACAACTGCATTGCCCAGTATGTGCAGGAAAAATTCCAGATCGCCATTGGCCCGCTGACCGCCGAGCAGCTGAAAAAGCAGGTGGCCTGCTGCACCAAAAGCGAATTTGAGGGTGTTATGGAGGTGCGCGGTCATTCTTGGGAGACGAACCTGCCTGCCCGCCGCGTTGTCTACACCCGCGATCTCTATGAGCCTGTGCAGGAGCTGGCCTCCCGCATTGCCGCTGCCGCCCGCAATGTGCTGGAAAGCACCCCGCCCGAACTGGCAGCGGATGTATCCTCCACCGGCGTGCTGCTGACCGGCGGCGGCTCTCTGCTGCGCGGGCTGGCAAGCTATATCGCAGGGGAACTGCACACCGATGTGGCCATTGCGCCCGACCCGCTCAACTGCGTGGCGCGCGGTACGGCCATCAGCCTGAGCGAGGGAAAATATCTTACCGCAGGCTTCCGCGATGCCACGCCGAAAAGCTGGAACAAGCGCCTGAACCACACCTATGACCCTTTCTCTGCGGAGTGAAGTGTGGTATACTATAATAAGTATGTACGCGCTTGCGAAGCACCGCCCTGTAGGAGGCGGGTATGCCCGCACCCCGCAGCGCAGTAACATTGAAACCAACCCATGAAAGGACTTCCCATGCCAGACATCACCACCGAATATCTCGCCCTGCGCGATCAATATATCGAAGTCCGCTTTGCCCGGCTTAACACGGTGCAGCGGCAGGCTGTGTTTGCCACCGAAGGCCCGCTGCTGATTCTGGCAGGTGCAGGCTCCGGCAAGACCACCGTGCTGGTCAACCGTATTGCCAACATCATCCGTTTCGGCGCGGCCCACGGCAGCCGTGAGCTGCCCCGCCCTGTGACCGAGGCTGACCTCAACGACCTGCGCACCGCTGTGGCCAACGGCCGCGACCTCCCCCGGGAGACCGCCTATTTGGCCGTGCGCCCGGCCCGGCCGTGGAATGTGCTGGCCATCACCTTTACGAACAAGGCGGCGGGGGAGCTGAAGGAGCGTCTGCGCACCATGCTGGGGGATACCCTAGGCGGCGATGTCAACGCCTCCACCTTCCACTCCGCCTGCGTGCGGATGCTGCGCCGCGATGCCGAGCGCATCGGCTTTCCCAAAAGCTTTACGATCTATGATTCCGATGACCAGCAGCGTGTGATCAAGCAGATCTACAAGGATCTGATGATCGACGATAAGTTCCTGCCTGTCAAGTCGGCCATTGCGCAGATCTCCTCCTTCAAGGATAAGCTTATGTCTGCCGAGGAGGTCGCCGGTGAGCCGTTTGCCAACACCAAGGCGCAGCTTATCTCCAAAATTTACACAGCCTACGCAGGCCGCCTGAAGACGGCGGGCGCGATGGATTTTGACGACCTGATCTTCCACACTGTCCGGCTGCTGCAAAACGATGCCGAGGCGCGGGAATACTACCAGAACCGCTTCCGCTATGTCGTTGTGGACGAGTATCAGGACACCAGTGTGGCCCAGTTCCATCTGGTGCGGCTGCTTGCGGGCGGCACAAACAATGTCTGTGTTGTCGGTGATGATGACCAGTCCATCTATAAATTCCGCGGCGCTACGATTGAGAACATCCTGAATTTTGAGAAGGTGTTCAGCGGTGCCAAAACGATCCGGCTTGAGCAGAACTATCGCTCCACCGCGAATATTCTGAACGCCGCCAACAGCGTCATCAAAAACAATATGGGCCGTAAAGGCAAGACCCTCTGGACCGAGAGCGGGGACGGCGAAAAGGTCCACCACTACACGGCCACGAACGAGCAGGACGAGGCCAGCCATATCGCCGATGTCATCGGCGAGCATCTGCGCGAGGGCGCGAGCCTGAAGGATCACGCCGTGCTCTACCGCATGAACGCCCAGTCCAACCCCATTGAAACCTATTTCGCCCGTGCGGGCATCCCGTACCGCATTGTGGGCGGTCAGCGCTTCTTTGACCGCAAGGAGGTCAAGGACATCAACAGCTATCTGGCCGTCATCGTCAACCCGCGCGATGATGTGCGGCTGCGCCGCATCATCAACGAGCCTGCGCGCAAAATAGGCATGACGACCATCGATAAGATCGGCGAGCTTGCCTCCGCTGCCGGTGTGCCGATGATGGAGATCATCGCCCATGTGCGGGACTACCCCGCACTGCAGCGCGCCGCCGCACCGCTGGAGCGGTTCTATGAGATGTACCGCGAGCTTTGTGATCTCTCGGTCAGTGAGCCGCTGGATGTGTTTGTCGGTGATGTTATCAAAAAGAGCGGCTATGAGGCCATGCTCAAGGCTATGAAGGAGGAGGGGGAGACCCGCCTCGAGAACCTGGGGCAGCTCGTCAGCTCAATCAAGACCTACGCAGACCAGAACGGCGAGGACGCGACCCTTGCCGGCTTCCTCGAGGAGGTCGCGCTGATCTCTGACCTTGACAGCTATGACAACGATGCCGACAGTGTGACGATGATGACGATCCACTCGGCCAAGGGTCTGGAATTTCCCGTGGTGTTCCTGGCGGGGCTGGGGGAAGGGCTTCTGCCCCTGTCCGGCCCGGAGGTGAATCCCCGGGAGGAGCGAAGGCTTTTGTTCGTAGGCGTGACCCGCGCCCGGGAGGAGCTGATTCTCACCTGCCCCGGCGCGCCCTCTCCCTTCTGCCAGGAATTGCCCGAGGACGTTCATCGGGAAACGGCCGACGCCTTCCGACTCAAACCCCAGTATCAGCAATTGAGCTTCTTTTAAAAATATCCCATGAAAAACGCGGATGCGCCCGCAAAAACCGGCGTATCCGCGTTTTGTTTTTATTCTTTTCTTCGTCCGGCCAGCGGCCGGCTTT
>OGXT01001939.1_pt1 | contig 17939 bp, 17 predicted proteins | sample 1576361 | NCBI WGS metagenome assembly OGXT01 (sample SAMEA3541514, study PRJEB24748) | human gut metagenome | biome: human gut; feature: human-associated habitat; material: faeces | place: China | collected 2012 | reverse complement strand
GCCTGATCTCAACCTATTTCTTTCAGCCTGCCGTGTCCGCATCTTTGAAGGACGCCTACAGCCGCGTCTTGGAGCATCTGCACCAGAATGCCCTCACTTCCTCTGACCTTCAGCAGATCCGGAAAGCTGTGAACTTTTTGATGCCCATGTGCCAGTCGAACCGGCAGACCCAGCGGGAGCTTATGGGTGTCAACGCAAGGACAACGGCGCTACTGAATGGCTCACGGTACCAAGCTGCCGGAGAATGCGCGTATAATTGATGCAGTCGAGCGTGTTGCGGGCAAATCGCTGAATGGATTTTGTAAGTATGAGGTCGATCTTTTTCTGCTTGCACTGACGGATCATCCGCAGGAACTCTGTACGCTTTTTCGTGGATGTACCGGTAATGCCTTCGTCTGCGAAGATTCCCGCCATCGTCCATTCCTTGTTGGACATGATCTTGTCGGTGTAATACTCGCATTGCGCCTCATAACTGCTGGATTGTTCTTCCTCTTTCGTAGAAACACGGCAGTACGCCGCAACGCGAAGTTGCTTTGTGACCGTGGTCGTTTGCTGTAGGTCTGGCTTTGGTGGGATTATAATGACGCGCGGCTTTTCGTCTGTCATACCAAATCGTCCTTTCCGATGATCTGTCCATTTTTGAGCTGCAACCGCACCGTCTGGCATGTCACCAGCACGGCAGAGACGGCACTCTGCAGCAACTCCGCGTTGAGTTCTGCCGTGCATTCGAACGCCGTGAACAGCCGCCGCAGACGCTCAGTTTCGTATTCTTCGTTACCGATTGCATCGTATTGTTCCTGCGCCAGCTTGCAGATCAGGTTTCTGGCAGCATCCTCGTCGAGCGGCTGGGTGTCCAGAATGTCATCCAGCTCGGCTTGCGCATTCGTATGTACCGGTGCAGAAGTCCGTTCCGGCTGCGTGATGCGCTCCGGCTGTTCTGCCAGCCGACTGAGCAGGTGCATGACCTGCTGCTCGATTTCCGGCGTAGACGGCTTGGAGCATACACGCTTGAGTGCTTTCTGCGCAGGTGTCCACTCCGGCAGGCGCTGCTTGGTCTGACGCTTTTCAGCGGCTGCCTCGAATAGTTTTATGTCAACTAATTTAGGATAATTGTCTGCACCGGTGTACTTGGCGTTTTCCAAGATGCGGGCAACCATATTCTTGTTCCAGCTCTTGCCCTCGTCGTAGGTGAGACCAGTCTTGCTCATCTGTTCTGCGATTTCCTTCAGCGATGCGCCAAGCGTATATTGCAGGAAAATGTCCTGCACAGCCTTTGCTTCCGGCTCATTCCGGATGATCTCGCCCATGCGCATCTGATAGCCAAACGGCAGCTTCCGATTTCCCATCAGCGTCGTGTCCTTTCAATCTGTTCCGTCAGTTCCAGCCCGTTTTTCAGGCGGAACCGCAGGCGCTCGTTGCTGTCTACGATAATTTTATCTACAAGCGCATCGAACAACTCCGCATCAAAGCTGTCGAGGAAATCCGGCCCGTCCTCCAGCGCGTCCATGAGATCGCGGGTGCGATCCGCCAAATCGTCGCTGTCGGTGTCGAGAAGCCTTGCCTTTTCCTGTTTCAGCCTGCGGAGCTGTTCGCTGAGTTTGTTGTTGGATGAGATAAAAGTATCAGGATCGACGCCGCCCGCCTGTTGGAGCTGGGTGAGGAATTGAACCTGACTGAGTGTGTCGGATATTTTCTTGTTGATGGAGATCACGTCCTCGCTCCAAAGCATCCGGCTGTAGCGGATCTTCTGGAGGTTTGAGAGCATCTGCGTGAAGATGGGGCTGCCGTGGTGTTTGAGTTTGTAGTACAGACGGCAGAATGCTTCTTGCATAACTGTTTCTGGTATCTGGCTGTTCGGGCAGCTGTTTCGATCTATATCATGCTGCCTGCATGACCAATATGTGCAGCCTCTATTTTGGCGAAGTCGAAACATGGAACTACAGCATCCACAAAGAACCTTTTTCCGAAATGCTGACGGAGCATAATAATCTTCTGGATGTTTTTCGCCTGCCCGTTGCATTCGCAATTCTGCAACTGCGTGCCAAACGCTCTTTTCTACAATTGCCTGATGCGTATTTTCTACATAGTATTGTTCTTTTTCGCCCTTGTTCTTGCGCTGCTTATATGGGAAAGTGTCCCCCGAGTAGGTTTTCTGCCAAAGAGAATCCCCAATGTACTTCTCATTGGCGAGAATGTAGGAAATAGCTTTTCGCGTCCATCGGTGCTGCTTTTCATTTTCTCTGAACGGAATATTGGCAACATTCAGTTGATCTCGAATGAACTCCATGCTGATCCCAGCTAAATATTTTTCATAGATCATGCGGACAATGATTGCCTCTGATTCAACAATGCATAACCGACGATCAACCAGCCGATAGCCATATGGCTCTTTGCAGGTAACAAACGTTTTATCCTGAATCCGTTTCTGTACGCCCCATTTGACGTTCCCAGATATGGACTCGCTCTGCTTCTGTGCCAGCGATGCCATGATTGCCGTGACCATCTCACTGGATACCTTACTGGTGTCAATACCCTGTTCCTCGAACTGAACACTGACGCCAAGTTCTTTGAGTTCCCGAACGGCTGCAAGGCAGTCCTTTGTATTTCGGGCGAACCTGGAGATGCTCTTGACCAGAATGCGGTCGATTTTTCCTTTCCGGCAATCCTGCATCATGCGCTGAAAATCTTCGCGCTTTTCAACCGACGTGCCGGTGATGCCCTCATCGGCTGCTGTATAAAAAGGACTAATAAATTTACGCCGTACAGAATTCCCTGTGTAGGGTCTCCATTAGAGCTTTGATCTCATCGGCAAGGTTCAATCGAATGTCCATGCGCCCATCCGGGTAGATGGTGACGGATTGCAGCAGATCGGCAGAAATCTCTTTGGTCAGTGCCGTAATCCCGGCATAGCTCTTGAATTGCTCGATCACAGCGTTGCTATTATCGTCGCTGCCACTTATTTTGCGCTCCAGCTCTAAGACTATGCAGGTGATTTCCTCGGTCTGTGCTGTCAGGACTTTTTTCTGCGCCGCAAAGCTCTCACGGGATATCTCGCCCTCCACCAGCCGCTCATAGAGGTCTTGCAATCGCTCGTCAAGCTGAGCTTTTCGGCTCTGGAGCGTCTGCAAGCGGCGCTGCGCCTGTTTGCGATCAAGCTGCCGCTGTTCCCGCCTTGTTTGCAGGAGCCGGTCTATGCTGACGGCATATTGGGCATAGACCTGTATGGTGTCAATGACAGCATACAGAATATCAGACTCAGGGATTCTATCCTCCGAGCAGTCAAAACCAGTATTTAGCCTTTTTGTGACGCAGCGGTAGGAGCCGTTCTTTCGGCTGTCCCGCTGCATGGCGTGACCGCACACGCCGCAGATCACCTTGCGTTTCAGCGGATTGCCGCTGCCGGATGCAGCTTCATATTCCCGGTACTCCCGCATACAAGCCTGCGCTTTCTCGAACAGCGCCTCCGGCACGATGGCTTCATGCCTGTCGGGGACGACGATCCAGTCATTGCGGGAGATTTTGACCGTGTGTGTACTGCCCACAATATCCCGGCTCCGCTTTCCGAACACTGTCTTACCAATATACCGCTCGTCCCGCAAGAATTTTGCAACCAGACTGGCCGTCCAGAAGTTTTCCTCTTGGATGCTGCGCCACGGCATTCTTGTGCAGCCCGCCTCAACCTTGTAGTTCTTTGGGGAACTTACGCCCTCACCGTTCATAGCCGCCGCGATCTGCCATGTCTTTGCACCGTCTGCCGCCATTTGAAAGATGCGCCGTACCACGTCGGCGGCCTCGGTATCTACCAGAAGATGATTTTTGTCCTCCGGGTCTTTGACGTATCCATAAGGCGCATAGGGACTGAGAAACGCCCCGCGCTCGGCTCTGGCTTTCTTTGCGCTTTTGACTCTGCGGGAGAGGTCACGGCTGTACAGATCGTAGATCAGCGTCCGAAACGAGGTGTCGAGGCTGTCGATATCCAGCGGGTTGCTGCTGTCAAAACCGTCGTTGACGGAAATGAAGCGCACACCGAGAAATGGGAATACGCGGGAAATATAGTCTCCCACGGTGAGATAATCACGGCCAAAGCGGGAAAGGTCTTTGACTAGGATGCAGTTGATCTGCCCTCGCCTGACCTGCTCCAGAAGCTCCTTCACTGCGGGGCGCTCAAAGTTTGTACCGCTCCAGCCGTCGTCGCAAAATTCCAGTATTTCGGAACCGGACAGGTCTGCGTGACTGGACACATATTCCCGAAGGAGGCTGCGCTGGTTGGATATACTTTCGGATTCGTCCTTTTCGCCAGTTCTCAAATCCGCGTCCTCGCTGGATATGCGAAGATAAATTGCCGTTCTCATGCGTCAGCTTGCCTCCCTTCCAAATATGTACAGAGTTCCTTGTATTCGTCCCGGTAACGGAACACGATCTCGATATTGCTGTCGCCGTCCACATACACACGCTGGATCAGTGCCTGCGCCATTTCTCTGGTCAAGGTATCTGCATCCCGGAAGCTGCCGAAGGCCGCAAGGAACGGGTTTTCCGGCGTGTGCGCCGCTTCCGCCGCTTGACTGCGTGTCAGAGCCTCGATCAGCCGCTCCGCTTCCTCGGCTTCCGCTTTGTAGCGACGCTTCAGCGTCATATACTCCTGCTCGGTCATGAGCTGATCCACATAGCTCTGATACAGGCTGTCATACAGGCCGTTGTAGCGCATAAGTGACTTTTTTGCCGCATCCAGCTTGCCTTGCAGCGTCGCAGTCTGCTTTCTGTATTTGGGGGAGCTGTTCACCCTGCGGATAAGCGCCTCCATATCGGCGGCAAGGGCGATTTGCGTCTGGACGGCTTGCAGGAGCATGGGAATCAGCACATCCTCCCGGATATTCTTCTTGGGGCAGCTTGTAATGTCGTTGGTGTGCGTCTGGCAGATGAATGTGTACCACAGCTTTTTCTCATGACTCACATTCTTGTAGCGCACCAGCGGACGCTTGCAGTCGGCGCAGTAGACCAGCCCCTTGAGGATGTTTTCGGTGGTTTTCAGATGCGTGAACCTGCCGAGATTGTCAAAGTATTCTGTCTTTTTGCGCTGGGCAAGTTCCTGAACCTTGTCAAAGGTTTCCCGATCGATCAGCGGCTCGTGGGTATTCTCCACGACGATCCAGTCCTCTCTGGGCTTCATGTACTGGCCCCGGTTTTCGTAGAAGGACTGCCGCTTTGTGCCCTGCACCATATGCCCAATGTAGACTTGCCGGGACAGAATGTTTTTGACCGTCTGAACGTACCAGATCACACCGTTGTACTTTTCTGTTTTGCATACACCGGTATTGTACAAGTAGGCAGAGGGCGAAGGTACGCCCTCGTCATTGAGCCGCCTTGCGATCTGCGTGACGCCAATGCCCTCGGCACGCCAACGGAATATCTGCCGGACAACGGGAGCCGTTGCCTCGTCCGGCTCCAGCTTATGCGGGTCGTCCGGGCATTTGCGGTAGCCGTAGGGTGCCCACGCGCCGATGAAATCGCCGTTTTTCTGCTTCGCGGCCAGCGCGGAGCCGGACTTCCTGGAAATATCCTTGCTGTAAACCTCATTGATGAGATTTTTCAGCGGCACCAGATAACCGTCCGTGCCCCGCTGGGCGGTGAGGGTATCAAATCCATCGTTGACGGCGATGAAGCGCACGCCCAGAAAAGGAAAAATGCGCTCCAAATAATTGCCGGTCTCCTTGTAGTTTCTGCCAAAACGGGATAGGTCTTTGACCACGATGCAGTCAACCTCTCCGCGCTTGACCGCCTCCATGAGCTTTTCAAATTCAGGCCGTTGGAAATCCGTTCCAGTCTGCCCGTTATCACAGAACAGCCCGTACAGGGTGAGCGTCGGGTCATTTTTGATGAACCGGAGCAGGAGATTTTTCTGCCCCTCAATGGTATCCGCGCCGGGTTTGCCGCTGTCTTCCACGGAAAGGCGGGCATAGGCGGCGGCACGGTATTGCTTCTGCGCCTGTGCGGGAGCTTCCGCCGCCGGAATGACCGGGTTTGTCTTTCGTTTGGTTCTTGCCACTTATACCACCTCTCTGATTTGCGACCGGCGCAGGATATCCGTCTGCCATGCAAATTCATCCGCGAAGCGAAAACGGACTTCCACACGATTATCTTTGTAAATTAGGATGCGGTCGATCAGCGCCACCACAATGCTGCGCTCCAATTCCGTAATGTTCAGATGCTCCCGGAACTGTGCCATCCACTCCCGGTGCTCGCCGCCGTGCTCTTTGATCTGCGTAATGGTCTCCTGCAAGGTTTCCATCTGCTTTTCGCACTCGGCGCAGCGTCCTGCGTAGTTCTGCTTGAGCTTTACGTATTCCTCCCGGTCGATGATCCCGTCTGCAAGGTTTTCATACAGGGACATGAGCAGCTTCTGAAGCCGCTCATATTCCGAGCGCTTTTTGTCAAGCTGCCGCTGTACCTTTTGGGCTTCTGCGGTTCTGAGCGGCGCAGTGTCCGTCATAGCAAGAATATCGTCCAGGTCTACTACGTCCCGGATATACTGCCGGAGCGTTTCCAGCACGATATCGGAAAGCGCCTCGTCACGCATCCGGTGGGGAGAACAGGATTTGTCCTGCTTGTGCGCTGCGCAGACGTAGTAGACATACTTTTTATTTCCGGAGGGGACGGTTTTGCGTACCATACTTGCGCCGCACTCTCCACAGAACACCATGCCGCTGAAAAGCTGTACGGCGCTGTCGCCGGGGCTGCGGCGGGCGTCCAGCGAGAGTGCCTTTTGCACGCTGTCAAAATCTCTGCGCTCAATGATGGCTTCGTGGGTATCCGGAACGACCGCCCATTCACTTTCTGGCTTTGTGACACGCTTTCGCACCTTATAGCTGGGTGTGGTCTCCTTGCCCTGAATGAGCACACCGGTGTAGACCGGATTTTTCAGGATACGAAGCACGGCGTTGGCCGACCATACCGCCTGCGGGTTCGCCTTAAAGGAAGTGGCGAACTTCATGCCAAGAGATTTCTTGTACTCCATAGGCGAGAGCACCCCATTGTGGTTCAGACGGCTGGCTATGTCCTGCGGACTCATGCCCTCCAGCTTCCACGAAAAGATGTCCCGCACGATATCTGCGGCGTATTCATCTACGATCAGGTGATTTTTGTTCGCTTCATCTTTCAGATAGCCGTAGACGGCAAATGCGCCAATGTACTGGCCGCTCTTGCGCTTGACCTCAAGCTGGGTGCGGACTTTCACGGAAATATCCCGGCAGTAAGCTTCGTTTATGAGATTCTTGAACGGAATGACAAGCTCGTCTGAAGCGTTTTTTCCACCGAAACTGTCATAGTTGTCGTTGACGGCAATGAACCGCACGCCTAAAAATGGAAATATCTTCTCGATGTATTCGCCTGCGTCCAGATAATTTCGGCCAAAGCGCGAAAGATCTTTCACAATGATGCAGTTGGTTCGTCCGGCCTTTACATCCTCCAACATCTTCTTGAAACTCGGACGATCAAAATTGGAGCCTGTGAAACCGTCGTCGATCCTGACGGCGTATTCCCGAAGCTCCGGGCGGGTTCGGATGAAATCCCGCAGCAGCTCCCGCTGCCCGGTGATGCTGTTGGATTCCTCTTTATCCCCATCATCTCTCGACAGTCGGAGGTAAAGCGTGGCGTTCCAGATTTTTGTTTCCTTGCAGTTTTGCATATTGCCAGCTCCTTTCCTCCAAAATTGTACCTGCAATGCGCATGACTGTCGAGGATGTCGCGGGGTCAGCCCTTTGTGCGGATATATGCTTCCAGTCTGTCCTCCAGCGAAATATCCGTATCGGCAAAGCTGACCCTGACCACATATTTTCCGTGCCGGTAGCAATAGGGGTTGCCGATCTGGCGGATGAAATCCAGAATACGCTCCCGCTTGGGGAGCGCTGTGTTGACCTTCACATCGCGGATATCCACCAGCGCCGCAGGGTCAACGGCACGAATATCCATATCGGATGCCGTATATGCGTCCATGCCATACCTCCTTGCCTGGGTTATTTCATGGTTATGACTGGATAGAGGAATGTATGAATCCGGGATAACTGGTAGCGTGGACTTCATTACGGGGCCTCCATTTCTTCCGGGATATAGAGGCCGAGGCTGATTTGCAAGGCTTCGTTGACGCCGTCCATCTGTTCGCGGCTGACGCGCCCGATGTAGCGCACCACGCGGCGTTTGTCGATGGTTTTGATCTGCTCCAGAAGAACGACAGAAGCGCCGTCCATGCCCTTTACAGAGTTCAGCAGATAATGTGTAGGCTGATGCGGTTTCTTGCCTCTGCGGGCTGTCAGAGGAGCTACAATGAGGGTTGGGCAATAGAAGTTGCCGGTGTTGTTTTGCAGCAGAAGAACAGGGCGCGTGCCGCCCTGTTCCGAGCCGATATAAGGATTTAAGTTCGCCAGATAGATATCGCCGCGGCGATATGTCCAGTTCTCCTTCAAGGGCAAGGACTCCTTTCTGTTTTGGTATGTACAGCCCTAATTTGTCCTCGACACCCCAGAGCCGCGGGAAGTCATCAGGCGGCGGCTAGTTGTGCCGCTCCATGGGACTTGAACCCCTCCGAGGATCGCTCCGAGCTGTCCCCATTGCGTGAAGAAGCTGTGGCTGGACAGAAGTATCGTTAGCCCTGCATACGGTCATGGCCGGATCGGGAACCGCCCGATTTTTCCAGTCGGCTTTATCGCTCGTTCACGGAAACTGCGCTGATTGAATGTTGTCCGCACTTGTGAATGTCGTGGCGCACCGCTGTGCTGGCTTGTGCTCTCGCACATATGCAGGAATGTACCTGATGAATGACTATGAACTTTTCAAGGAACAGTCAGCTTTCGCTGTGATTCTATTTTAAGAAATCTGCACTCTGAATGGAACGTACCATTGGGAACATCACTAACACCAATGGGAACACGGCCTATAACTTCGTCTGGAAGTGCTCCAAATCTTCAATCAGATGCTGTATGTTTTCTTTCAGATGGTGCGCATCCAGAACGTCGTGGCACTTGCCCAGAATCAGGTAATCCAGAGACGTCCCAAATATCTCAGAGAGCTGAATCAGCAAATCGACAGAGCAGCCCTTTTTACCGGATTCGATGCGGCTGATGTAGCCGTGGGAGACATTCAGCAGTTCAGCCAATTCTATCTGGTCGAGTTTCTTCGCTAGGCGCAGCTCACGAATCCGCGCTCCGCTGGCCTTCGTGTTATAATACATAAAAAAACCTCCGTGAATTTGAAATGTGGGAATTTCAAATCCACGGAGGCGGAGAGCGGCAATGAAGCCCTAAAGGCGCAGAAAAGCCCGCAGCATGATTGCTGCGGGCAGAATGGGGCGATATGAGATTGTGGTGGGGCGGCGCATCCGGAAGAGGCCGCAGGGCATACGGGGCGCTTACAATCGCGCTCCGTAAAAAAGAAACCAAGAGTCCTGGCAGGAGCCATGCCCCTGCCGGCATACAGCCGCCCATAAAGATCCCCCCGCCCGGTTCCATTCCGGCTTGTTCAGCCGGTAATGGGATCATACCAGACGGGTAATCTCAGCCAGAGCCATATTTCAGCCTTATTTTTGCAGCAGTTTTGCCGCAAAAAAACCGCACGAGCACCCTCACCAGCGCCGCACGGGAGACGCACGGGCGCTTTATGTTCTCTCCCATAATTGCTGCGCAGATTCGATCTGTTCTTCGCTTATGTACTGGAGCATGTTCTTCTGATGCTCTACACCTTCCGCACACCATTCGTAGGTAAGCAGTCCGATTTTCAAATCCCAGTCTGCTTCTACAACGGAAGCTCTGGCCGCAACGTAAAACTCCGCTGCACCTTGTAGCAGGCCGTCGATAATGTCTTCTGAATCTTCCAAGCTGCGCAGCCGTTCTTCCAGAAGCCCAAGTGCTGTCTGGAAATCTTGGGACGCTGCGCGATTGTTGTTCTCTAAACTGTTCATGGCTGCGCTCCTTTCTGCAAATCAAAAAACTGCCTGATCATCCAATCAAGCAGCCTTTTCCGCAGCATCCACCATTGGTGGTGCTGCGTCATTATTTGTTCGTAGGTGTACACCTCCATGCGAGGGTTCTGTTCCGCTCTGCGATAACGCTGTCAATTTCATGCACTGGCCTGATCTTGCACAGCAAACCGCCGGTAGCGCAGAGGTGCGCCGTCCGAGCAAATAACAAGGTTAACATGGCTGTGCGGATTTCGTGATCTCTTGGCTGTATCGGTGACAGAATGGCGTGTGCCTATCGGAGCAGCCCCTTTACGATGGCATGAATATTCTGTAGCTGTTCAGGACTCAGTTTCTGCATATCCTGAAAAACGGCTCTGAGCTGTTCGGGATATTCATTCCCATCGTCAAAGAAGTCCCTTGCGGTTATATCAAGATAATCGCAGATGTAGAAGAAGCCACTTAACGACGGCATAGACTTCCCGGTCTCAATATTGTTGATATAACCCGGATTCTGACCCATTGAAAGGCTCATGTCACGAGCCGAAACGCCCTTTTGCGTTCTCAATTTGGCCAGTCTCAGGGAGAACTCCTTGTCTGTCATCACTTCACCTCCATATATTATATTTTAGCCCATACAGACGCTATTCTCGTTTGAATATAGCCCTTGTTTGCGCGAATGTATGGTTTTATAGATGCTATCATATGCGGAGATATTGGATTTATAATGTAATAGAAAAAGGACTCTCGATTGGGGCATATAGTCCGCAATGAGAGTCCTTCTGAAATATTCAACTGTATCAGTTGGTGTGAATAATGAAGCCGGAGAAACCTGAGTACTCGCCCTCACTTTTCCATCTGCGTTGGGGCTGGAGAAGGAGAGATTATCTTGATCCGGTTGCAGAACACGGTCACGCGCGTCCTGCCGCCCTTGGTGCAGGTATAGAGAACGAGATCATAGCCGCTGTTCTGTACGGCGTCCACCTCGCTGGGGTTCAGCGTCTCGATCCTTTCAATGGAGTAGGTATTGATTACGCCCTCCATATCCGTAAAGATCACGGCATTGCCCGTCTGCAAGTCCTTCAGCCGTCCAAAGTGGTTCTGGTAGTTATGGGCGGCAATGACCAGATCATCCGTCCGGGAGGAACCGAACTGGCGGCATGGAGCGATCTTCAAGCGGTTATAGTCCCATTCCGACATGACCGGCAGCTTCAATTCCAGCGCGGGTATTTCCACATACCCCACATACTCATAGCCGTCCAGCTCGACTACAGGCATTTCCGGGTCAAGGGGGGTGGCGGAGGACGTGGGCGTGGTTCCGGGTATTTCCGCCCCGGCCGGCGTTGGCTCGCGGGTCGCCTGTGCGTCGATCACCGCCTCGACGTTTGCCAGCAGGCTCTCGGCTTCCTGCCCGGCTTGTACATCCTCCTGACGGTTATGGAAGAAAAGGAGCAGTGCCGAAAGGATCAGCACTGCTCCCACTGCTAACATGGCAATGCCCGTTTTCTTAGGCATTTTTCCGTTTCTTCTTACCCAGCACGACCGCCCCGCCGAGAATCAGGACAAGTCCCGCGCCGCCAAGCACCCAGATGGGCCAGTTGAGCTGACCGGTCTGAATCAGTGTGCGGCTGTTGGTAATGGTCACAACGCCGTTATTGACGCTGTAATATGGTGTGTAGCCCCTGGGGATATTCGTTTCAATGACCTGCCAGTTGCCGTATGCATTCAGGTCTTTCCATGAATAGCTCCAGTTGTTCCATGCGCCAAGGCGGACGGAATCATACGCCACATCGCCGTTGTAGAGCGTAACGGTGACGGAATCGGGACGTTCCTTGAGATCATCGTTGCTCCAGACCTTCCGCACCGTGATATCCAGAGGCTCGCTGGGTGTGGGAGGTGTGGGCGGCGTAGGAGGCGGAGTGGGTGTATCCTTGGTGTTGGTGATGATCGTGGTATTGCCCTCTGTCTTGTAGCTCACCGTGTATCCGCTGGGTACGCGGGCTTCCTCGACCGTCCAGACATGGCCCTCTACCAGCTTGTCAAAGGTGTATGTCCAGCCGTTTTTGGCATTCAGAACCTCGGATTTTTCCACCTTGCCGTCCCGGAGCAGGTTGACGGTCACGCTGTCATTGGGGTGATTGCTGTTGCCGTCCGACCAAATCTTACGGACGGTGAGCTGGCTTTCCTGATAGGCTTCCACATGGAAAATCCAGTCCACCTCACCCACGCGGTTGGCGTATTCGTTGCCAAGGTCAGCGGGAACGGCCAGCTCCACTTTCAGAGTGGCCGTTTCGCCGGTGCGGAAGGTGCCGAGTAGCTTATTGGTTCTCAGTCCGTCCAGCTCATCCGGGGAAGCTTCATAGATCAGCTCTGTGCCGTTCCAGACCTTCATGGAGAGCTTTGAGAGGAAATCGCTCATGGTAGCGACGGTCTCGTCGCGCTGCCCGTCGATATTGGCCTGATCCTTGCCGTCCTTGTTTTCAAAGGCTTCGCTGTAGGTCAGGGGGTTCTCCGTTTCGTCATGGGCTTCTGCCCGCATATAGAGGTTGACGAAATCGCAGTTGGTTGCGGCGTTCTTGAATGTGATGGTTTCCGTCAGCGTATCACCGGGCATGACGTTCTTGAAGTTCTGGAACAGATCGGTTTCCGTGTACTCGCTGCCGGGTTGAAACTCAAAGCCGGAGGAGAAGCCCGTAAAGGTGATGGAGGAATCTGCCGCGAAAGCCGTGGTCGCAAAGCTCATCACGAGCAGCAACATCAGAATGAACGAAATTGATTTTTTTGCTATGTGCTTCATTTTCTCTCCACCCCCCTTAGACATTCGGTACATTCAGACTGCCGTCTGCGCCAATCGAGAATCCTGCGCCCCAAGCAGCCTTAACGGCATCTTCCGGAACGCTCTGGATGGCCTCGGCCATCACGTCAACAGCCTGCTTGCCGCCATCCGTATCCATGTAGGAGCCGATCAGCGTCATGCTGTCTGTCAGGTTGGTTTCCGGCTTCTGATTCGGTGCGACGGGTTTTGTGTAGTAGTAATAATCGCCATACTTCACCCAGCCTGTGCCCAGCGTAAAGGTGGGGAGGGATGCGGTGCCGCCAATGTGCTGCCCCTGGTCGTTTGTGCGGTAAGTCACCAGCTTGACGCGGATAAAAGCATCGATTGTGCCGGTATTCTTCACGTTGACATTGGATTTCACGCCCGTGCTGCCGTTAAACGTTTCCATCACTTCGCAAGTCACCTTGGTGGGAAGGAATTTGTTCTGAATTGGCGCGTCTTTTGTGCTCAGCCATGCAAGCGTGCCGCCGATGGCCAGCGCCAGAAGGAGTACGGTCGCAATTACCATGGTCGTCAGGCGGCCAGTACGGAGCGCTTTCCCGTGTGCCGGAGCTGCTGCCTTGCGGTGCTTGCCTTCATATCTGCCTCTATACATCTTCATTCCCTCCTTCCTCAGTGATTCGTGCTGAAGATGTTCCGAACAACCTCACTGAAACCATTCAGCCACTGATTGTTGTTCTTCGTGTTGGCGCAGGTAATGCTGCCGGTGGGATTCTGTGCTGTCAGCGCAGCGCTGCCGCCGTTATTGGCAGAATAGCGCCAGCTCCAGCCGGCGTTCTCACTGATGGTGTAAGTACCGATGGGCAATTCAACAAGCGTTTCCGTGCTGTTGCCCCATACAGTCACTTCGGAATACTTCTCACCATCCTTGAGAACATCAAACACATAGGACTCGTTATCTGCGCCGCCCTGTTTAGTAATGCTCAGCGTGCAGGTCTGGATGTGGATCAGGAACGCAGGAGTACCGGGCGTTGCCGGGTTCTCCCAACCGCAGGCGGTGGTGCAATCCTGATGTACGAACGTGGTGTGCTCGTTCACATTTTCCGTCCCGATCTTGACCGTAGCCGAAACGGGAACATCCTGCTTGGTGTACTTGCCGCCTTCAAGCTTGCTTTCATCCGGCGTGTAGGTGATATCCAACGTCGGCTTTGTGCCGATCATTTGAACACCATCGTCCGTTGAATACTTGCCTCCGTTTTTCCACTTTTCAGAATTGGCAACATAATTGCTGCTGTAATCGTTGTTTGCGGGCACGGTCTCGCCGTAGTAGGCGGTGGAATCCTTGAATGTCAGCTCCGGTTTGAAGACGTAGATGTTAGCGGCAGGGGTGTTTTCACCGGATTTTTCCGTTGCCGGTGTGCCCGCGCTGCCCGTTGAACCGGTAGTTTTGGGCGTTACGGTGACTTTGATGGTATAGGTCGTGTCTTCGGTCAGATTATCAAGCTTGTCAGAAATGACATTGCCGTCTTTGTCCTTGACCGCAACGGTGATATCGACGTACTCGGCCTGCCAGGGATCAAGGCCATAAGGCTTATCAGCGTCGGTTGCCTTGCTGAGATCAAGCTTTACATTGCCAACGCTGATTTCAGCGCCGTCCTTGAGCTGATCGGCGGTGACTTCGCCCTTGAGGTAGACATTCTTGTCCTTAGCCGTGACGGTCACATCCTTGATGGGGACGTTGACGGTGGGTCTGTCAAAGGTCAAAAGCGGATTCTCAGCAGTATTGTTCTCATAAATACCGGCACTGGTGTTGGTGTACACTTCGTTGCCTCCCAGGAAGCCCGCCTTGGGCTGTACCTTGAAGCTGATGACCAGCTTGTGGCCGCGATAGGTGACGCTGTCGCCCTCGGTGACGGTACCGACGTAGTTCTCGGAGAAATTAAAGCCGGTGACGTTCACCTGATCGCCGCTGATGGATGCCGTCGCGCCCATTGTGCTGTTGTTATTGCTCCAGGTGTAGTCGTCGTTAGCGTTCTTTCCGGTGCAGGCATAGGTCTCCACTGTGATATTCGCCGCCGTCGTTCCAGCCGGGAGCGTGAACTGCGGGGAGATGATGTCCTTCACAACAGCATCGGAGGTCAGAGTGGAAGTCGTACCGCCGGTTTCGATCTGGTCGGAAATCTGCTGGAAGATGCTGTTCAGCGTTCCAGCATCCGCAGCGGAAAGATAATAACTGGGAGACTGCGGATACTGCGTGTTGGAAGACACACGCTGCATGAACCAGTTGGCTTTCTCCGTTTCGTTTCCGTTCTGATTGCCTGCGCTGGTCGCGTCCGCGCCAGGGAATATGCCAATGCTGTATACTGTTGCTCCATGGGTGTTTTTTGCAGTCTCAGCCTGAGTAATCGCACTGTTCGCCGTATTGGAATCATAACCGCTCCAACCAGGAACACCATCCGAAAAAACGATTACGACACGATTCCGCTTTTCTCCCTCTGCTATGGAATTTGCACCGAAAATCCCGTTGCCCATTTCCAAGCCAAGATTTATAAGCGTGCCGCCTTCCGCAGAAAGAGCTCCGATGGAAGCACTGACATTGCCAACTCCCGTGGAGGTGTTCATATCCTGAAAGGCGTTCCCATATTGCCCTTGTGCGGCACTTCCGTATTTATATTGATTGCTGCCTACAAAAACCTCTGTATTGCCGTAATTATAATTGGTGCCGTTATAGTATTGTCCACTCGCAAAGCCAACCACGGCAATACGGTGATTGACATTATCGGCAGGGGTACTGATGTCGCCATCTGCACCTGCCGCCTTTGCCGCGACGGCATTGGCGAATGTAGTTGCTGCATTCTTTAGAGCATTCAGCCTCGTGCCGCCAGCACTACTGCTATAATCCCTGCGATAAAACTGCGTGTCAGGACTGCTCCCATCCCCAAACGACTCTTCTATAACCGTTGTGACTCCATTCAGAGTATAGGAATAGGTGTACTTCTTTACGGACTGATAGAGAGGAGCATATTGCCCAAAGTTTGGAATGCTACTGTCTCCGGTCGTATAGAGGATTTGCTGACCATCCATCGTATACCAGTATTCATCAGCGGATAAGAAATGTCCTTCTCTCCTCACTGCGACGGACTTATACTCTCCTGAAACCAGACAGTACAGGCTGTTTTGATTATCATAGTATTTCCTGTTGCTCCAGCCGGAAATAGCGGTATATGCCATCTTCTGTTCTACGGAAACGGCAATATACTCGTTATTATTCAGCTTGTGCCACAGATTCTCGCTGCCACCATTGTGCCTGAGCGGATAATACTCGTCATTATGATAGTTGCGACTGTTATATCCTCCGGTTCGGTATGCCGTGTATGTATAGCCACCTATCGGGTCGTTCATCGAGCCAGACTGGTCGATAACAAGAACAATATCAGTGGGGATATCCGTTTTCTGCTCCGTAATGACCGTAGAGCCGGTGGCGAAGGCTTCCAGCATGATGGTGTAGGAACCGTCAGCGTTGGCTGTCGCCGTCTTGCTGATCTTCATGCCACTGTCGGGCTCATTGTCCGCATAGGCTCTCGTGCCGGGCACGATCAGCGCGCAGAAAAGAGACAGGCACAAAAGCAGCGATAGAATCTTCGTCTTTTTCATTCTCTGCCTCCTTAATTGCCGCCGGTGACGGGTTCGCCAAAGGGCGCAACATTGGTATAGTTCACCGTAGGACGGTAAATCTCACTCTCCACGGGAGGTTCGGATTCCTCAATAACGATGGCGGGCAAGGGCGCGGGCATCAGCGAGTCCATGTACGCCTCCACCTGTGCGACCTGCTCCTCCGACAAAGACTTCAGTACATCCTCCGGGGTTGCCTTGATAATAGCCTCGATCTCCTCCAGCGTCTGGCAGGCCATAAGCCGGTCAAACAGGTGGCAGGGACATTTGCAATCCTCGCCGGTGCAGCCCTCTGTGCAGGTATCGATATGCTTGGAAGCATTAGATACGGGCTTCACATACAGCGGGCAGCCCTCCTTATGCGTCTCGCCCTCGGCTGCGCCGCAGGTGCATTCCTTGGGAGCCTCAGTCTCGGCAGGCTTCTCCGTTTCCGCAGGCTTTTCCGTCTCGGAAGGCTTCTCGGTTTCGGATGGCACGGGGGTCTCCGTCGGCTTGGGCCCCTCCGTGGGTGTTGGCGTTTCCGTTACCTCCGGCGTGGGAGTCTGGGTTTCTTCCGTGACCGTAAGCTCGCCGTTTGTAGCGGCCTGATCGGTAGAAAGCGCCAGCGTGCCGGGAAGCACTACTCCGATAACCAACACAAGGCTGACAATCAGTGCGAATCCTTTTTTGTTCTTCATAGCGCTGCCTCCTTACGAATTGGGCCAACCCTTGGCGTCCATAACGGTATCGCCGTTGTTGGCGGTCTGCACGGCCTGGGCGGAAACATCCACCGTTGCCGTGGCGTTCTGGTACTCGTTGCCCATGTCGGGCTTAAATGTTACAGCGGTGAAGATGGGCGCGGTGACTTCTCCGGGCTTCAGGGGCTTGGAATAATAATAGTAGCCGTCCTTTTCCGTCCAGTCGGCGGTGTTGAGCGTCAGCTCCACCAGACCGGTATCCGGCGTACCCTCGCCCTGAAGCTGGATGTTCTTTTCGACCTTTACCCGTATCCATGCGTCAGATGCACCGGTGTTTTTCACCTCCGCGATCTTGGTGACGGCGGCATTGGGCATCACGCCGGTCAGGTTTTCAAAGGGCTTGGTTTTCTCCATGTCCGCCCATTCCTGCACGGCGATTTCCACGCCGCCGGTGGTGATGACGTTATGCGCCTTCCCCTCGGAGGTGAAGTACGCAAGGGTTCCTGCGGCAAGCGTGGCGATACAGATCGCCAGCACCGACAGAATCAAGAGTTTTCGCTTCATAGTCCTTAACTCCTCTCAAGCTGGTTTTTGCCATATCACCCATAAGGGATATGAAAGCAGGTTTCTATGATCGTGTCAGACCATATGAGAACATCCGGTCTTGCCGGGTGCTCTCATATGGCCTGTACCCCGAAGGGTACAGACCACATAGGTGGAGGGGAATAGCACAGCCAATTGCAAAGCTGTGCTAAAGTGAATTACGCATCAAATGCGGCAAAAGCTGCGGCAGCATCAGCAAAACCGTCAGCCTGAATGGCGTCAGCCTCGAAGATAACGTCGAAGGATTCAACATTTGCCAGATCCTCAG
>OGXT01001929.1_pt1 | contig 17985 bp, 14 predicted proteins | sample 1576361 | NCBI WGS metagenome assembly OGXT01 (sample SAMEA3541514, study PRJEB24748) | human gut metagenome | biome: human gut; feature: human-associated habitat; material: faeces | place: China | collected 2012 | reverse complement strand
ACTCTATTCAGTTGAGCTACGCGGCCATTGTTTCGTGATTGCGAGTGCAAAGGTACGTTTTTGTTTTAAATATGCAAACGTTTCGACTACTTTTTTGCGAATTTAATCTAACATTTTTGGATTGAAGATCAGATAACCAATGTTTAAGCCAAAGTTGAAATTCTCCTTCGGATAACTGTATCCGTTGGCGTACAGACTGATACATAAAAATGGCAATTGCAATACGACCGCCGCTTCACCCATATAATTAAACGAGTGCAAAAACTTACCATAATGCGGGATTCCGACATACGGGTTGTTTTCCGGTACCGTCTTTTGTATTTCATAGAGCGGAGCGAAGCCATACATATCCAACCGGAAGTGCAGAAGCTTGCTTAACTTCAAGATCGGGGAAAGCCCGAAAGCCACATATTGGTTCGCCCGGAACGCCTCGTTGAATACAATCTCGCTATGGGGTGTCGGGGTAAACGCCGGGGCCTGTAATACGCTAGCCGTATAGTTATTCATGAGGTTCTTGCTGGATATGACCATTTCCGCCAAATAACCTAAGTTGAAACGGTTGCTCAGCGTCTGGTATTGGTTCCAGCGCCCTTTCAGTTGCAGCCAGCTATGCACTTTGCGACCAATCGGGGCTTCCGTCGTGGCGGAAGTGGGGGATGGGGTATACTTCTCCGTACCGGTTACGTATTGGGCGATTAGGAATTGCTGTTTTCCGCTTATCGGGTATTGTTTGGTGTTGAGTGAGTTTTGCTCGATACTTAACGAGCCGCTGAATAAATCGTACCAGCTATGGTCGAAAGAGGCATTCGGGAAAGGTATCGTGGTGCTCTGCAAATAGAAATCGTTCAACCGTCCGTAGGCGAACCCGATCTCCGCTTTCGCGTGGTTGAGGAAGGGGAAGCCTAATTTTAGTTTCATGTACAGTTCTTTCTGCTTAATCATGGCGGGCACTATATCCTCATAAAAGAGGGATTGGCTTTCCGTGTATTTCTTGTCCGAGAAGACTCCTTGCCAATTTAAATAAGTGGGGATTTGCGTTTGCAGGTACATCCGGCCACTCAACATGACACCACTAAAGGAGTTACCCACTTGAAAGTTCGAGTTTACGTCGGCGGCGAACCGTCCCAGATATTGATACCCCAATCCTAGGTATAATTGATTCGCTTGATGAGACGATACGTTTCCACCGAAGCCAACCGTGATCTCTTCTTTCATCTTCACGTCCAGGTAAAGATCGAATTTCTTCTCTTTCCGGTTATAAACGGCATGCGGCATGATTTCCCTAATCTTGGAATAGGTCAGCATCTTGAAATAAGCCCGCTTGAACTCTTCCATGGAGAACTCGTTATTGATATCCCTGTGTAATTGGGCCTCTATGTATTTACGCTGGGCCTCGGATACGCCCGTCACGTAAATATTGCGGAAGATCAGCGGGGGAAGGTTCTCTTTATAGGCTTTTCTTCTTTCGGTAACCTCATTTAAAGGCACTTCCCGGGGAACCCGTTGCTTGATGGAGTCGATCATGGAAAGGGTACGTTTATACCCGATGTCCATAAGCTCCTTACCTTTCTGGAAATCCAATAAGGAGACGGTGGGAAAACTGAATTTAATCATCATGCCATCTTCCTCCGGTACCTCGTAATCGGTCTTTTGCATGATCATGGTCTCGATCTGGTTATAAGGATTCTCCGAAGGCTTTTTATTCCCTCCCGATACCGTCGATCCGAAAATGAAATCCGGGTGGAACGCGTCTTTCATCGGGCCTACCGGGAAATTATCGTAGATACCTCCATCGAATAAAGGAATACTGTCTTTCCATATGGGCTGGAAGAAAAACGGGAAAGTCATGGAGGCACGTACGGCGTCTCCCAGATCCCCATTCTTAAAGATGATCGGCTTTTTAGTATATATATCCGAGGCCACGCAACGGAAAGGGACAAACAGGTTGTCGAAATTCCACCCCGCCTTTGCCGTCGCCTGCGAGAACAAGGCCATGAACGCCTGATTCATCTGTATGGGATTGATCAAGCTTTGCGGTAAGAAGCTAGCCTTGATCTGTAGGGAATCGGACATATCGATGGAGAAATGCGCGAATTCCGGGGTCGGGTAAGGCTCCTTGAAATAATAGGTATATTGCTCCTCCACCGTACCTGTTTGCCAATAGGAGAACTCCTTGGAAAGCATCAGCTCCAGCATCTCCTCGGGGGAATATCCCATGGCGTATAAACTACCGATAATCGCCCCGATGGAGGTACCGGTAATGTAATCGATCGGTATATTATTTTCTTCCAGCGCCTTGATCACTCCGATATGTGCCGCTCCTTTGGCACCGCCGCCACTGAGTACCAACCCTACTTTCTGGGCGGAAACAATCTGAATGGCAGCAAGGAATAAGGCTATGATAACTGTTATTTTCCTCATATGAACCCAATCTGTTTTTCTTCTCCAAATGTAAGAAGTATTTCTTTAGAAACATAAACATTTTGTTTTTTCGTATTGTTGAGTTATCAATACAATTAAAACAGAAGATGTTATGAAAGAGAAAGAATTGAATAGGGAAGAGCGGAATAAGACCGTTATGGAGACTGGTGCTTTGGTCATGGCTGAGTTTTATGCGGATTGGTGCCCTCATTGCCAGAAAATGATGCCGATCGTGAAGGAGTTCAAGGAATTGGAGAAAGGAAAATTAGAAGTGGTACAAATCAATATCGAGGAGGAGAGCGCTCTTGCCGATTTGTATACGGTGGAATCGATTCCTACTTTTATCCTGCTACGGAAAGGGGAGGCTTTGTGGAGACAATCCGGCGAGATGAACTTGGATAGGTTGCGGAAAGTGGTCGAGGATGTCGTGGGCTGAAACTAAAAAAACCGTTCCCCCGAGAAGGAACGGTTTTTTATATATGTGAGGATTGGTTTATCCGATCAGTTCTACGCTACGTTTGATGAATTGGCTTAAGGCCTCTCCCTTCAGCATACCGTTTCCTAACAAAGCAAGGTCGATCAACTGACTAACTGTCTTGTTCGTACCGGCGTACTCGGCGAGAACTTGGTTGCGTTGCTCACGAAGCTCATCCAGCTTATGGTTGGTGTTGGTCATATCCTCTTTCTCTTGCGCCGTGATCTCATCTTCTTTCTTTTTGCTTTGAGCCTCACGTAAGTCGGCTTGACGAGCCTCCCATCCTTTGATATCGCCAAGGATCGGTTTTAACTTCTCGTCGCAAGCTTGCTCCTCTTCAGTTAATACTTTCTTGATCAACGGATGATCCGTATTCAATACGAAGTTGAAGCTATCCGGCATCTCGCCATAGAAAGACATACCCGGTTGCATAGCGGACATCTCACGCATTCTTCGCATATACTCGCTTTGTGTCAACATGACAGGGTTCGCGTTTTCGCCCAATGCCTCGAATGTTACGTAGAACTCGGTCTTGTTCAATTTCGGCATCTGGCTCTTGAATACTTCCTGCATGGCCGTTTTCTGCTCCTCGCTCAAAGTAACCTTGTTCGCATCTTCCTTGCGGATCAAGTTATCGATCGTATCGCTATCCACACGAACGAAGCGGCTCTTCTCGAATTTCTGCTCCAATTGTCCGATCAAGTGTACATCCAATTGTCCGTCCATATCCAAGACGCTGTAACCTTTGTCCTTTGCGGCTTGTATATAGCTGTATTGCTCGTCTTTATTGGTGGTATACAGATAGATTAAGTTACCCTCTTTGTCTGTCTGGTTGTCCTTGATTAAGTTCTTGTATTCCTCGAAAGTGAAGTATTTGCCCTCGACGTCCTTGAATAAGGCGAACTTAACCGCGCGGTCGTAGAACTTCTCATCAGTCAACATACCATATTGGATGAATAGTTTCAAGCTATCCCATTTCTCCTCGAACTGCGGACGGTCGTTCTTGAAGATCTCTTCCAAGCGGTCTGCCACCTTTTTGGTGATGTGGTTGGAGATCTTCTTCACGTTCTGATCGCTTTGCAAATAGGAACGGGATACGTTCAACGGGATATCCGGCGAATCCAACACACCATGCAATAATGTCAAGAACTCAGGAACGATACCCTCTACGGAATCCGTAACGAATACTTGGTTGCAATATAACTGGATCTTGTTACGATGCAAGTCGATATTGCTCTTGATGCGAGGGAAATATAAGATACCGGTCAAGTTGAACGGATAGTCTACGTTCAAGTGAATCCAGAACAACGGCTCATCCGTCATAGGATATAAGTCACGATAGAACTTCTTGTAATCCTCGTCGGTCATATCGGCCGGTTTGCGAACCCACGCCGGTTTGGTGTCGTTGATTACGTTATCTTCGTCCGTATCTACATATTTACCATCTTTCCACTCTTGCTTCTTGCCGAACGCGATAGGAACCGGTAAGAAACGGCAGTATTTTGTCAATAAGCCATTGATCTTATCCTTGTTCAAGAAATCCTTGTTCTCGTCGTCGATATACAGGATGATATCGGTACCGCGATCCTCTTTCGTCGTTTCCTCCAAAGAGTATTCCGGCGTACCGTCGCAGCTCCATTTCATGGGAACAGCGCCTTCTTTGTATGATTTCGTCACGATCTCTACTTTCTTGGAAACCATGAAAGAGGAGTAGAAACCAAGACCGAAGTGACCGATGATAGAAGCGGCGTCGTTCTTGTATTTCTCAACGAACTCCTCGGCGCCGGAGAAAGCGATTTGGTTGATGTACTTATCGATCTCCTCGGCTGTCATACCGATACCCCGGTCAGAGATCGTGATCGTTTTGTCATCGAACTTAACCTGTACGGTCAAATCGCCGAGTTCGCCTTTAAACTCGCCTACGGAAGAAAGCGTTTTTAACTTTTGGGTAGCGTCTACCGCATTGGAAACAAGTTCACGAAGGAAGATTTCGTGATCACTGTATAAGAACTTCTTGATAATCGGAAAGATGTTTTCCGATGTTACTCCGATGTTACCTTGTTTACTGCTCATAGTCTGAATATCTTATTATTTTATTGTTATTTTGTGCGTATTCCTATCTTGATCATTCTCAAGATCCGCCTATTCCTATACAAAACGAATGCCAAAGTGTTTCGGATAAACTATAAATGACAAAAAGGCAGATGCCGGCTGATAGATTTGCAGCCGGGCATAGTTTGATCAAACCATATCATCTCCTGTCTTGGCGAATGTAACACGGATGGTTTTATGGAATGGGATAAAGCGGGATACGATCGCTATGAATAAGGAGATGACTAATAAATACCCCAGTATCTCTTTTAACGCCAATAATAAGCTTTGTTGCTGTAACGTATTATAGAGTGTACTGGTAGCCATTTGCGCTGCCTCGTCGTAGGGATGCCCTTGGGTCAAGGCATTGCCAAGCGCTTGGTTATAGCGTGAGGCGGCTAGAGGATCGGCCAGCGTAACGGTTTCTGATAAGGAATACATATATTTTTGTTCCAAGCGATATAGTATATTACTGTAAAAAGAAGTCGCCATGATGGGGGATAATACTGAACGGAAAATGATGAGAAAGAAAGCGTTTGACAATAAATATTTAGGATTTAAATCTTCCACGGCAAATAAGGCGAAAGCTATGATTAGAATCATCATGCCCAATCCCCTGAGGAATATAGGAAAGTAGAGCATCTCGTATCTGCTATCCGGTGAGATCCCGAAATAAAGGCTCCCGAAGAACAGGACGAAACAACTCATTCCTCCCGCTATCAAGAAACGAAACCGCCAACGTTGCCACCGGAACCACCAAAAACAGATGAACGCCCCCAAGACATATCCCGGAAGCAAATAAGTATAAAGGGAATAGGTATGGGTACTGTCTACCTTTAAGATACTAGTCAGGTAACTAGTCAACAAGGTAGTAGAAGTACTGAAAAACATGACAAGCATCATATAGAAATAACCGATAATAGCTTTCGGCTGGTATAAAGGCGCCAGATTCACGTACGGACGTTCCGAATGATATTGATACCAAATAAATAAAGCGATCAATATCGGGGCGATCATGATATAAAGGCAAATCTTGGGGGATGCCATCCAGTCGAGTACTTTCCCGTAATTAATGACATACATAAGCATTAACAATCCGGTGGATATGATGAACATTTCCCGGATGTGTAGATCGGCCAAGGGGATGGACTTGATCGGCCGGTTATGGCGGAAGCAGATGATTACCATTACTATGGCCAATAAAATCATTAGCATCATGAAGTAATACATATATTTCCAGTCGTAATGGTAGGCTAACTGTGCGGTAACAAGCATGGATGCTTGTCCCCCTCCGAAAACAAAAGGATAGAAGTAGGAATAGAATTGGCTACGTATATTTTTAGGGCTGAATATCTTTTGTGCGTACCGGATAAACCACAGCATGAGAAACCCTTTCAGGAAACCGATCGCGAAACTACAGACGATCAATATGTCGGCGTTCTGGGAGCGGGCACAGATCCAGCTTAGGAAGAACTGGGCGACTAAATCCGCCAACAATAAGAATTTGATGGAGAAGGCTTCTAATATCTTCGGAATAATCGGATAGGATACCGCCATTCCCGCCGCTGCCGCGTAATATCCCATGGTTATATCCTCGGTGTTCGTGCCTAGCGTGTTTGATACCTCCAGCATACTGCCGGTGTACGAACCGTTTAGCATCGTAACCGGAAGAATAACGATGAAGATGCAAATCAATCCTAACCAGTCCGGCACCCATTGGCGGATCGGTGCCCCAAGCTCTTTCATCGTGATCATTTGCGTAAGGCTTCTGTTTCAACCATCATGCCTGCTCTTAAATATTGCGTATCTTCTTGCGATAGATTTTCCAAATCTATCCGTACCGGGATACGTTGTTGTACCTTGACGAAGTTTCCGGCGGAATTGTCGGTCGGGACCAATGAGTATTTGGAGCCTGTGGCGTCGGAGATTGCGGTTACCTCCCCGTTGAATATCTTTCCCGGCAATGCGTCTACCTTGATACGTACTTTCTGCCCGATATAGATGTGGGGGATCTGGGTCTCCTTGTAATTGGCCGTGATCCATTTGTCTTTATCTCGTACGAGGTAGGATATCGTTTGTCCGGCTTGCACGTATTGTCCGGGCTCTAAGGTCCGTCTGCCTACATGACCGTCGTAAGGGGCGGTTATAACGGTATAGGAAAGGTTTAACCTCGCTAAATCCAGATCCGCTTCTTTTCGTAAGATCGCCGCCTCGGCTCCTATTGTCTTCTTGCTGGTTTCGGTGAATTGGGAGAAAGCGGCTTTCTTTTGTTCCACCAACGCCTGATATCGGGCTTGCGCCGCCTCGAAAGCGGCCTTGGATTGCTCGTATTGTTGCTCGGGGATCGATTCTTCTTTCAGCAGCCGCTCAAATCGGTGATAATCCTGTTCCAGTTGCCAAAGCTTGGCTTTAGCCTCGGCGATGTTGGCGTCTTGTACGGCGATGTTCGTATGGGAGGTCTCGATACCGGAACGAAGTACGTCTTGTGATCCTTGGGCGTCGATCAACGCGGCCTCTGCCTCTTTTACCTTGATCCGATATTCCCGATCGTCCAATATGAGAAGTGTGTCCCCTTGGTGAACGTACTGGTGTTCCTTGAAACGGACCTCTTTTATGTAGCCGGAGGCACGTATATTTAGTGGGGCGATATATTGGTCCACAAAGGCATCGTTTGTCACCTCATAATTGATGTAACGCCAGAAATAATTGGCTGTCCACCAAATGCCGGAACCGGCTAAAAGGATACATATGGAGTTTAATACTATATTCCGTGTCCTTACTTTCTTTAGTCTTTGATGTTTCTCTTTTAATTCGTTTGCCATAGTCGTTGTTTCTTTTTAGAGACGGCCGCAAGCCTTCTGTAGTTGATAGTAAGTGTAAATCACGTGGGTACGGGTATTCGTGAGCTGTAGCTCCGCGTTGAGGAGAACCGAGTTCGCGTCGAGTAAGTCGGTTAGGATCGCCAATTGGTTTAAATACCGGTTTTGCATGATCCTGTAGTTCTCTTGAGCTTGCCGTACGGATAACTTCAAGGCTTCCACTTCTTGTAGAGCTTCCTTATGACGTAAGAACGCGGTGCGCACTTCTATACGGATTTTCTGTTTTTTCTGTTCCTCCTCGTTTTTATGTAACGAGACCATCCATTTGCTTTCCTTTATCTTATGGTTGTTTTTATATAAAGAGGATAAAGGGTAGGAGAGCGACAGACCTATGTTCCAGTTGTTATTGTACATATCCGCTAATGTTCGGGAGACTGGACGTGCCAATGTGTTCGACGCATATAGCGATAGGCTGGGTAGCGATGAGGCTTTAGTCAAACGTATATCGTTTTGGGCTAACTCTGTTTGTTTCCGGAGTAGACGTATCGCCGGATCATTGGAATAGGCTTGGGCTACATAATCTTCGTAAGTTTCTAAAGATACGGTTTGGTCCAGTAACGTGGTGTCTGGCTTGAGCAACAGATTCTCATCGAGACCGATCAGGATATCCAATTGCTGTGATACCAGTATGAGGCTATTATCCGTTTCTTGCAAGGATAGGCGGTCGTTGGTTAATTGCATCTCGCTTCTTAATACGTCGTTATTGGTTATCAGTCCCTCTTTTTTCATACGCCGGATATCTTGCAGGCGGCGTTCCGATTCCTCGATATTACGGGAAAGCACCTCACGTTGTTTAAACAGGCTGAAAAGACCGATGTATTGATTTAATAGACCGAGCTTGATCTCACTTTGGTCTGTGAGCGTTTGTAAAGAGGCGACTTCTTTCTCCAGATCCGCTTTCCGGATGGAATACCGGATTTTACCGCCTTGGTATATCGGTTGGGTAAGGTCGATGGCATAGTTCTGGGACCAATCGGGCGCTTCCGGGCGAGTCGGATGGGCGAGTCCTTGCTCAAAGAGGATCGGTTGCCCTACATATCCACCTTTCAAGCCGATTTGCAGGTCTGGCAATTGTGCGGAACGTGCCGTATGGGTTCTCTCTTGCGCTATCGATTCTTTTAAGACGTCTGCTTGGATCTGCAGACTATGCCGTACGCCTCTCTCGAAAAGCTGGTCGATGGTCAAGAAGAGCGAATCGGTTTGGGCGATTGCCGGAAATGTAGCGACCGTCATACAAAAGAGGCTCAATACGTGCTTTTTATATATTCTCAAGGACATTATGTACTGCTTTTAATTCGGATAACATGGTTTCTACGTTCTCTATTCCGATAATATGCTCCGCATGTACATAAACCTGATCAAGGATCGGGCGAATTTGCTTTTTGAATTCTTCTCCTTCCGGGGTTAGGAAAACCAGTTTGTTCCTCCGGTCCTCGGGATCTTCTTTCCGATGGACGTAGCCTTTCTTCTCTAAATTGTTCATTAGGTTTGTCAGACAAGCCTTATCCTTTGCCGTTCTCTCTGCCAAGACCTGTTGGGTGATACCTTGTTCGTGCCATAGGCAACTCAAGATTTGAAGCATCTCAAATGTTATACCGGCGTTGTTCTTTTTCAGCGTTCGTTGCATAGACCGACGAAATGCCATGCGTGTGCGGACAACTTGTAACATAAGTTCCCGGAATTCTTTACCTTCTACCATTACTTATAATTCTTTTAAACTTGCTGGGCGCGAAGATAGCGTTTTTTCTTGGATTAGTCAAATGTTTAACTAATTAGCGTCTCGCTAATAAAGTATGTTTGCCATCTAGGTGGCACAGCTTTGCCATCGGCGTGGCACGGGCTTGCCATCACTATGGCACGGGTATGCCATCAGTGTGGCACAGCTGTGCCAAGGCGATGGCAGATGCTGGCACAGTATGTGTATGAAAGACAGGCGTATAGACTAAAAGCGTAACAAACCCGTGGAGTGATTCGTTACGCTTTCTGTTTAGTTCTCGTTTACGAGTTTAAGATGCATTCTTCTTTATCCAAACGCCTCCTTCAATTGCTTCACCCATCGCTCGATTCGTTTGTCGGTTTGATCCGGTTGGTTTTCCAAATCGAGGACTAAGCCTAGTAGTTTGCCATTTTTCAAGGCTTTGGAGGCATTAAAGAAATAATCATCCGAAGAGGTCTCGCCTACTAAAGTCGCTCCACAGGAGGTGAAAGCGTCCGCCAGTATGCCGACTCCATCGGCGAAATTATCCGGATAATTCGTTTGATCTCCAAGACCGAAAATAGCGACCTTCTTATTTTTAAGGTCTAAAGTGACCAGTTCCGGGATGATCTCGTCCCAATAGGTGGGAAGCTCGCCATCGAACCAAGTAGAGGTTCCTGCGATTATATGGTCGTAAGCCTCGAAATCTCTTTTCCATGCGCTTTCAATAGGGATGATATCGATCTGATCCTCCCCGAAAGCTTTTCTTATTTTATTGGCGACAAAGGTTGTTTTCTCTGTGCCCGTTCCGTAAAATAATCCTGTTTTCATTGTGATGCTTTTAAAGATTTAACGAATGTGGATCTAATAAAGCAGCAGTTCTTTTGCCGCATGATAGATGGTCTCCTCGTTGGGGAGGATGGCCCGTTCCAAGACCGGATGGAAACCAACCGGAGTGAATAGGGAACCTACCCGTTGGATCGGAGCATCCAAGTACTGGAATAGTTCCGAGCCGATGATGCCGGCAATTTCCGCTCCGAAGCCAGAGAAGACTTTGTCCTCATGTACTATCAATACTTTACTGGTTTTCTTCACCGAGTTGAAGATCGCCTCTTTATCCAATGGTATCAAGGTACGAAGATCGATAACCTCCAGTTCCCAGCCTTTTTCTTTGTAAAGAAGCTCGGCTACGTTGAGGCAAAGGTGGGTCGTATTGCCATAAGTGATGATTGTCAGATCTTTTCCCGGACGGCGGATACGGGCTTTCCCAAACGGAACCTCGAAATCCTCGGGGACAAAGGTGGAGGCTTCTACCGCGTTGTAGAGCGCTTTCGGTTCCAGATAGAGCGTAAAGCCTTTAGAACGCATACTCGTCCGCAACAGTCCGGCGGCATCATCTGCGAAAGAGGGATAAACAATCCGGGCACCGGGTAATGAGGTCAATGCGCCCTCAATGGTCTGGGAATGATAAAGCCCTCCTCCGATATAGCCTCCGGAGGCTAGGCGCAAAGTGATGTTTGGGGTAAATTGCCCGTTGCTGCGCCAATACTCATGCGTACATTCCACGTATTGCTCGACGGCCGGCCAGAAGTAATCGGCGAATTCCGCACCCTCGATCACTACATGGATCTTCGGGTCAAAGCGGCACATACCGTTCGCTGTCCCTACGATATAATCCTCGGCGATAGGGGCGTTGAAGACTCGCTCGATACCGAATTCTTGCTGCATGCCTTTCGTGATGTTGAATACGCCACCCTTTTCTTTATTGGCTACATCCTGTCCCCAGATAAACGTATCCGGGTTGTGCCGGAACTCCGCTTTCAACGTCTTGTTGATCGCCGTAACTAGCGTTTCTTTCTCTCCTTCCTCGTTTTGAACACCTTCTTTGTATTTTTGAGGTTGATAAGGTTCCGGGAGGACGTAATCCTTGACGGTAGACGGATCGGGATCGGGGGCGGCCATCGCTTTCCGATTGGCGGCTTTCAGGTCTTTAGCCGCTAGATCTGCGATCTCTTTCAATTCTTCCTCGGTGAAACGTCCGTAACGAATCAGCATGCGATGGAATTTGTATAAAGGATCGGCGGATTTTACATAAGTAAGCTCGTTCTCATCACGATACAAGGTATGTTTATCGGAGTTTGAGTGGGAGCCTATCCGTACGCAATTGGCCTGAACGATTACGGGAGTCCGGTTGGCGATCGCGTACTCTTTGGCCTCGGTCATGGCATTCATGGAATCGAACACGTCTTTTCCATTGCAATGGATAATACGTAAATTCTTGAAGCCAGAGAAGTTATCGGCAACTTTACGATTGGCCGTCTGGTCCTTTTTGGGGACAGAGATACCATATCCATTGTCTTGGAAGACAAAGATAACCGGCAGTCGCTCATTGCTGGCGCCATTGATTGCCTCATACACATAGCCTTCGGAAGCGGCCGATTCACCGTGCGAGGTAATCGCTACGCCTTTCTGTCCATAGTAAACCATCGCCCGTGCCACGCCGGCGGCATGGAGATCGTGAGTCGCCGTAGCGGAAGAAACGTTCTCGATATGCCATTCCATCTTAGAGAAGTGGTTAGACATGTGGCGGCCGCCACTGGTCAGATCGGTCGCCTTGGAGATACCGTTCAGGATGATCTCCTCGGCGGTCATTCCCGCCGAGAGAACCGTCAACATATCCCGGTAATAGGGGAAGAGAAAGTCCGTATCCTTATCGAATACTTGTCCCATGGCGAGTTGTATCCCGTCGTGCCCGGCATACGGGGCATGATAAGACCAGCCGAGAGATTGCAATAAATAGGAGGGAGCCTTCTCATCGATCGCCCTTCCGAGCGTCATAAGGTAAAACCATTTCCTGAGAGTCTCCTTATCTGTTGTTTTTATATCATACTTTTTCATGTTGTTCTATTATATATAATGTATTAAGCGTTCCAATTCTCTAGTTCGTCGGCGATGGAACGTAAAAAGGCTCCCGCCAAAGCTCCGTCCACGATACGATGATCGTAGGAGAGTGAGAGGTACATCTTGTGACGGATAGCGATCGTATCTCCCTCGGGCGTCTCTACTACCGCAGGCTTCTTCTCGATATAACCGACGGCTAGGATCGCTACTTGAGGCTGATTGATGATCGGGGTGCCGAACAGACTCTTGAAGGTTCCGAAATTCGTAATCGTGAACGTTCCGCCTTGGATGCTATCCGGGGCGAGCTTATTCTCACGGGCTTTAGCCGCCAAGGTATCTATTTGTGAGGCGAGGCCACTTAGGTTCAGCTTATCGGCATCGTGTATAACCGGGACAATTAAATTTCCGTCGTTTAAGGAAACCGCTATACCTATATTAATAGGCTTCTTTAGGATGATATTGTAACCGTCCACGGATGAATTTACTAATGGATAGGCTTTCAACGCTTTGGCGGTCGCTTCGGTAATAGCCGGCATATAAGTTAGGTTGATGCCTTCTTGCTTGAAGAATTGATCCTTCACTTTTTTACGCCAGTTAACCAGTCGGGTCACGTCTACCTCGATAACCGACGTCACATGCGGAGATACTTTTTTCGATAATACCATATGGTCCGCAATGATCTTACGTACACGATCCATTTCTCTCACCTCGTCTCCTTGAGCGAGTGGAGCGGATGGAGTGGCCGCTGTCATAGGCATGGAAGGAGCGGTCGGCGGCGCTACCGTAATTGTTGGCGTGCTCGTAGCCGTTTGCTGCATGGAAGAAACAGGAGCCTGTTTCGGCTTCGGCATTTCCGTACCTTTATTTTTGTGATCGATATACGTTTGAATATCTTTCTTACTGAGACGTCCCAGATATCCGGTACCCGGAATATGATCCAGTTCATCTTGCGATACACCGGCAGCTTTCGCTAATTGCAATACGACGGGAGAATACCAACGATCTTCCTCTTGGGAATTCTTTGATAATTCCTCTGAGGCGGGAGCGGGGACTTTTTCTTTCGGTTGAGTAGCCTCCGAGGTTTCCGGCTGAGCTCCGTTATCCTCTCCTTCACCTTCGATCTCAAGGATCGCTACGACTGTACCGACCGCTACGGTGTCTCCCTCATTAAAAAGAAGTTGTTTTACTTTTCCCTCAACGGGGGATGGAATCTCAGCGCTTACTTTCGCTGTGCTTACTTCGAAAAGGACATCATCTTCCTCTACGGTATCACCTACCTTTACCGACCATGAGATGATGGTTCCTTCTGTAATACTTTCGCCCAACTTAGGCATCTTTATCTCAAATGTAGCCATATTTTGATTTTTTAATTACTGTTATATAGTGGGAGACGGGGCGTGCCCCGTCTCTACAAACGGTATATAATAAGAACAAAGATTAAGAAGGTAAGTTTCTGTATTATAGTGTATAAGTGTTAAAGTTCCAGCTGGCTGTAGCATATTTCTGCTCTTTAAGCCGATAGATGGCTTCCAAGTCTGCTTGCGTGAAGGAATAATCCTGTATGCCCGGATTATTGATCGTGAAATAATAAAGAAGCGCTTTCTTAAAATGCTGGATGGAGATAGATGCTGGAAGATGAGCGCTGATATTCGTGACCGGACTCCGTACAGATTTAACGAATGTCGATCGTTTGCCTCCTGTTTTCTCTGGTGTTTGACGGGATGTACTTTTCAAGGAGGTGACGAGCCTATCCAGATCGGTGGAAAACAATAAGGTAGCATGGTGCATATACCGATTCTTATGGATACTCTGTGCGCTACCCGATATTTTAAATCCTCCGATAGTTAGTCCTTTCCGTTCATCCATCTCGACATGTACTCCCAATGTCTTGAGAAAATTCATGATCTGGATGGTATATTTGTCGGTCTGCATAATCTGGCCGGTCTCTATAAATGTAAGATTCAGGTTTCCCGGATCATGGTAAACGGCACCACCACCGGAAAACCTGCGTGCTATCTTGATTTGTTGGTCTTGTACGAATTTGAGATTTACCTCGGCCCATACATCCTGATGCTTACCGATCACGATTGATGGTTCATTCTGCCAAAGCATGAAAATATTCTCTTTGAAATTCTTGAGCAGATACTCTTCGGCGGCCAAATTGAAGTATGGATCCGTTTGTGTATTGTGAATGCAAAGCATCAGGAAACTGTTTTAGTTAGGCGTTTTATTAGATATATAAACTTTCGTGGAGGATCTCACTGACTGTCGGATGCGGGAAAATATTTTTCTTAAATTCATCGACTGTATAACCATTCTCGACAGCGATTCCAGCGGTGACGATAATCTCGGATGCCGGATTCCCTAGTAGATGGCAACCGATGATACGATCCTCGTCGTCCGTGATCAGTTTACATAAACCATTACCATTCTCGTTCTCTGCGACGAAACGTCCGGAATAGGTCATCGGGATCTTTTGAACACGAAAACTTTCCCCATTCGCTACCAATTCCTCTTCTGTCTTACCCACGCTCGCCAATTCCGGATTCGTATAAACTACCGCCGGAATGGCTTTATAGCTCATCTCGTCCGGTATGCCTAGGATATGGTGTATGGCAACTTCCGCTTCCCGGTAAGCCGTATGTGCCAGCAGGGAAAAACCGGTAATATCTCCAGCCGCATATACATGTGGATGGGAAGTCAGCATATGTTCGTTTACCTTTACACCGGCCCCTTGTATTTCGATCGCTAGATTTTCTAGTCCCAGACTCTTTGTAATCGGACGGCGGCCCACGCTCACCAATATTTTATCGGCTTCAATCGTGTCTGCCTTGCCGTTTTTCTCAACAAAGACTTTCTCTGCCGATACCTCTGTAACTTTGGTATTCAAGAAAAACTCTACGCCTTTTTTCTTATACTCGGATCGAAGCATCGCTGAGGTTTCTTTATCCATATTCCCTAATATCTCGGGTAGCATCTCGATTACCTTCACCTTTACGCCCATACTGTTAAAGAATGAGGCGAACTCCATTCCGATCACGCCACCACCGATAATCGCTAACGATTTTGGCAAATCGTTGAGATCAAGGGCTTCCCGGGAAGTCCAATACTTGACCTCTGATAACCCTTTGATAGGAGGGATCACGGTTTCAGAGCCTGTGCATACTAACACATTCTTCACTAAATACTCTTTTCCATCGCAGTGAATCCGTATATTTCCAAACTCCTCTCCGGTGATTCGTGCCTCTCCTTCTACGATGGTGACGCCGTTACCCGTAAGCCGGGCTTTTACCCCGAGCGTAAGTTTACGGACGGTCTTGTTCTTCCGGTCGATAATCTTTGCCAAGTCGAAACTTGGGTCTTTCATCGCCACTATACCATATTTGGAGGCACTTTTGATACTGTCTAGTATCTTGGCGGAGTATAAAAGAGTTTTTGTCGGGATACATCCCTCGTTTAGGCAGACGCCACCGATAGCGTTCTTCTCGAAAAGGATCGTTTTTAATCCATTCTCCGAAGCCCTTTCGGCGGCGGTGTAACCCGCAGGTCCACCGCCTATGATTGCTATGTCATATTCCATATACATTATTATAATTATTTGAATACTAAAATTCGTTCCTCTAATGGAGCGAATTGTTTTTCTCCCGGTTCCTGGGTAGAGGTTCCGAACGGCATCTCGGCGATCAGTTTCCAGTTCGGATTGATATGCCATTGTTTAGCGACCGCCTCGTCGATCAACGGGTTGTAATGTTGCAAAGAAGCGCCGAAGCCGGCGTCTTCCAGCATAGTCCATACCGCGAATTGATGCATAGCCGATGTCTGTTGGGACCATACCGGGAAATTCTCTTTATAAGAAGGAAATTGCTTCTGTAAGCCTTCTACTACCGCTGTATCCTCGAAAAAGAGGACCGTGCCATAGCCAGCCTCGAAAGAATTATCTATCTTTACCTCGGTAGCCTTATAGGCTTCGGCGGGGACGATTTTACGAAGCGTGTCTTTTACGATTTCCCAAAGCTTCTTGTGGCTTTCACCCAGTAGCAGTACGATTCTCGTAGACTGCGAATTGAATGCGGAGGGAACGTGAGTGACCGCTGTCTTAATAATCTCATGAATCTCGTTGTCGGAAATGGGAGAGTTGTTACCTATTCCATAATGTGTCCGGCGATGCTGGATCGCTTCTTTAAAACTTCTTGCCATAATGAATATCATGTTATGTTGTTATATACCTATAACTAATTTAAGACATGATTTGTTGAGGAAAAAATATTTGAGAATTCTTGCGGATAAATCAAAATAATTCTTACCTTTGCACCCTGTAAAGATAAGACTCTATTAGAATCTTCGTTTTTGTTCATGATGCTAGTTCAGAAAGGGAAGACACATAGCAGGAGTTGACTTAAATTTCGTATAATTTAAAAGAACAGATTAGAAATGTCTAAAATTTGTCAAATTACTGGAAAGAGAGCAATGGTTGGAAACAACGTTTCTCACTCAAAGAGAAGAACGAAGCGTAAGTTCAATGTCAACCTGTTTACGAAGAAGTTCTACTGGGTAGAGCAGGATTGCTGGGTTAGCTTGAATATATCTGCGGCTGGCTTACGTACAATCAATAAGTTAGGTTTGGATGCGGCTATCAAGATGGCGGCTGAAAAGGGTTATTTGAACGCATAATTTGTGGAGGATATAGAAAATGGCAAAAAAAGCAAAAGACACAAAAGAAGTAAAAAAATTCAGATGGAAATTCACACTAATGGTACTAATAGTAGACGCAATAGCAGTAGTATTAATGTATTTCATAATGCCACTAGTACAAAATTTTCCACCACTCTCTGAAGACTTTGCATTCCAAAGAGACGTACAAGTCTTAACACATATACAACAATACACAGTAGCATATATATTAGGAATATCAATACACCTATTTTCATTTTCAATACTAATGAAAAACATTTACAAATACTTAAACAAATATTACCGAAAAGAAAAAATAGAATATGAAGAAATCCAAAAGGTAAGAAAAGATTGCATAAACATACCATACAAAGTATTTTTTGTACAAATAGCATTATTCATAGGAGTAGGACTATTCTTCAACTTCATAATGTTAGCATCAGCATTTGCCATAATGAGATTCACACTAATGATAATAGCACTCGCATCAATCCTATCAATAATCTTATTAATAGGATCACAAAAATACTTATACAATGTAATACTAACAACATACCAAGTATCAAGTAAATACAAAAAGCACACAGGATACAGAATAATAAACTCACAAAACCTATTATTCCAAATGGTACCATTCATAGCAGTAATATTAATAATAATCTCACTAATAGGATACTCAAAAGCAGTACAACAAGAAGGATTTGCAACAGCAAACTATTACCGAGTATATATAAAAACAAAAAACATACAACCAGAAGAAGTCAACATGGAAAACCTAAAAACAATATTAGGAAGTATACCACTAGAATCAGAAAGCCACTATTACTTCATAATACCACCAGGAGACAAAA
>OGXT01001928.1_pt1 | contig 18004 bp, 10 predicted proteins | sample 1576361 | NCBI WGS metagenome assembly OGXT01 (sample SAMEA3541514, study PRJEB24748) | human gut metagenome | biome: human gut; feature: human-associated habitat; material: faeces | place: China | collected 2012 | reverse complement strand
AGTGCAACCAGTGCGCCTATGTCTGCCCGCACGCCGTGATCCGTCCGTTCCTCGCAACGGAGGCCGAAGCTGCCGCTTCGGGCGTAGAGTGGAAGCAGGGTCTGGGCGAGACGAAGGACTACAAGTTCCGCATCCAGATTTCGCCGCTCGACTGTACGGGTTGCAGCAATTGCGTGGACGTCTGCCCCGCCAAGCAGAAGGCGCTGGTGATGAAACCGCTCGAATCGCAGCTCGATCAGCAGAAGAACTGGGAGTACTGCAACGAGAAGGTGGGCTACAAGGGCGATGCGGTCGACAAGACCCGTTCGGTCAAGAATCTGCAATTCACGCAGCCGCTCTTCGAGTTTTCGGGAGCCTGCGCCGGCTGCGGCGAGACGCCCTACATCAAGGCCATTACGCAGCTCTTCGGCGACAAGATGATGGTGGCCAATGCTACGGGCTGTACGTCGATCTACTCGGGTTCGGCGCCTTCGACTCCCTACTGCACCAATGCGCAGGGACAGGGCCCGGCGTGGGCCAACTCGCTCTTCGAGGACAATGCCGAATTCGGTCTGGGTATGCACGTGGGCGTGGAGAAGCAGCGCGACAAGATACAGCACCTCATGGAGCGGGCGATCGCCGAATGCACGAAGTGCTCCGACGAGCTGAAAGGCGTGATGAAGGAGTGGATCGAAGCGCGCGGTTCGTCGGCGCGTTCGGCCGAGGTGTCGGCACGGCTCGTCCCGATGATGGAGGCCTGCGGCTGCGACACCTGCAAGGAGATTCTGGCGATGAAAGACCTGCTGGTCAAGAAGTCGCAGTGGATCATCGGCGGCGACGGCTGGGCCTACGACATCGGTTACGGCGGCGTGGATCATGTGCTGGCGTCGGGTATGGATGTCAATATCCTGATCGTCGACACGGAGGTCTACTCCAATACGGGCGGTCAGTCGTCCAAGGCGACGCCGGTGGGTGCCGTGGCGAAGTTCGCGTCGAGCGGCAAACGCATCCGCAAGAAGGACATCGGTGCGATGGCCATGACCTACGGCTACGTCTACGTGGCGCAGGTTTCGATCGGCGCATCGCAGATGCAGCTCTTCAACGTGCTCAAAGAGGCGGAGGCCTATCCCGGCCCGTCGCTCGTGATCGCCTATGCGCCGTGTATCAACCACGGTATCAAGGGCGGCATGACGCGCACGCAGACCGTCGGCAAGGAGGCCGTAGCTTGCGGTTACTGGCACCTGTGGCACTACAATCCCGAACTGGCCGAGCAGGGCAAGAATCCCTTCGTGCTCGATTCGAAGGAGCCCGACTGGTCGAAGTTCCGCGAGTTCCTGATGAAGGAGGTGCGCTACACTTCGCTGTTGAAGACCTTCCCGGCCGAGGCCGAGGAGTTGTTCGAGGCAGCCGAGGAGAATGCCAAGTGGCGTTACGCCGGTTATCAGCGGCTCTCGAAAATGGAATATTAGTCCCGCATGACGAATTTTGCCGGAAGGATGCAGGATTTGCCTTCTTCCGGCATTTTTATTGAAAACAGGATCGGAAACCGATCGAAACCAAAATGATTACGAAGATGAAACAGATTTTAGGAGCGGCTGCGGCGATGCTGATGCTGGCGGCCTGCGGAAGCCCGAAAACGAACCTCCCGCTGGAAGGGACGCAGTGGAAACTCACGGAGATGGACGGCAAGGCCGATCCCGCCTTCGCGGCCGGAGAGGATACGTTCAATTTCACGCTCGACCCGTCGCGGATGATGGTCTACGGCGTGGGTGCCTGCAACCGCCTGTTCGGCCCCTACGAACTCGAAGAGAGGAACGGATTCGACATCGAGCGGCTGGCCAGCACGATGATGGCTTGCCCGAACATGGATTTGGAGAGCCGTTTCGCGAAGCTGCTCGAAGAGGCCGACAAGTACGAGATCGACGGCGACGTGCTGACGCTTTTCGACGACGGGAAGAAGGCGCTCGTCTTCAAGGGAACGAAGGCCGAACCGCTGCCTGCGGCCGAACCTGCGGCTGTCGGGGAGGCTCCCGCAACCGATTCGGTGAAGACCGTCGTCCCGGCCGAGAAACTGACGCCCGCCGAGAAGAAATAGGGCGGACGGTATTTGTCGAAAACGGCGATCCCGAAAGGATCGCCGTTTTTGTGTTCGTGTGGATGGAGTGTTATCCGAACAGTTCGTTGAGCACGTGCGCCAGCCGGTAGCCGGCGTAGAGAATCTGCCGTTCGGCGATGGGAAGTGCGGGGTTGAGGAAATCCTCCCATACGTCGGGACTTTTGAACTGCTGGTCGGGCTGTGCCAGCACGTAGATTTGCCGGCAGTAGACGGCGCAGTCGTGGAACCAGTCGCGCACCGATCCGGCGGTGATGGCCTTGATCTCCCGCTTGGTGCAGCGGTCGAGGATGTGCTGGAACTCCATGCCGCTCCATCGCACGTTGCAGTCGAGCACGTAGCTGTCCCAGACGCCGTGGTAGTTGAGCTTGCGGCCGTCGACGTAGATGTTGAAGCCCTTGACGTCGGGGTATTTGACATGCGTCGGGCAGTGCATGTCGCCCACCAGATGCACCAGATACTTGATGCTGACCACGACTGTCGAGTCGTCCAGCGACTTGTAGTCGCGCAGCAGCTCCATCGTATCCTCGATTCCCTTGATCGCATTGCCGTCGGGCTTGCGCGTGGGGTCGTACTCGTCGTTGTCGTCGACCCAGGCGGTATGCCACAGCGAGGTGTGGGCGTACTGCGGCTCGAAACGGTAGGCGTCCATCCACGAAGCGTAGTGTACGATGGAGGTGCCGATGTACTTTTCGATCGTTTTCTTCGCTTTGGGCGTAAGGTGGCATTCGGCGATGTAGGCGATGGCGTCGTGGCCCATTTTCCCCCAGCCGAAAGCAGAGTCGAAGCAGAGAATCAGCGCCGCGGAGAGCAGGAAGAGCGTCTTTTTCATTTTAGGTATTGCGGGATCGGTTAGTCGAACAGTTTGTTGAGCACGTGTGCCAGCCGGTAACCGGCGCGCAGGATTTGCCGCTCGGCGTATTCGTGCGTATGGTTGACGAAGGACTTTGTTTCGTTCTTGTCGAGTTTCTCATTGGGGCCGACCAGTTCGTAGATGTGGCGGCTGTCGCGGGCGTTTTCGTGGAACCAGTCGCGCAGCGTGCCGGCGGTGATCGTCTTGATCTGCTGTTTGGTGCAGCGATCCAACTGATGCGCGTATTCGAGGTAGCCCCAGCGGTGCGAACGCGAGATGATTTGGTCGTCCCATACGTTGTGGTAACTGCACTTGTCGCCGTTGAGGTAGACGTTGTAGCTCTTCTGGTCGGCGTACTTCACGTGGACGGGGCAGTGCATGTCGCCTACGAAGTGGATGATGCAGCGCAGGCTCATCACGACGGTCGAGTCGTCCTGCTGTTTGTAGTCCTGCAATTTGGCGATCGCGTCTTCGAGTGCGAAGATCACGTCGCCTTTCGGACGCGGTGCATAGACGAGATTCTTGTCCACGGAGGCCGTGTGCCAGGTGCTGGTATGTTCGTAACCGGGCTCGGCACGCCATTCGTCCATCCAGGTGGCGTAGTAGACGATCGAGTGGCCGAGGATCTTTTCGATCGTTTTCTTCGCCTTGGGCGTGAGGTTGCATTCGGCGATGTAGGCGATGGCGTCATGGCCCATTTTTCCCCATCCGAAGGCGCTGTTCGAGAACAGTACGAGAGCGCCGCCGAGGAGCAGCAGACTTTTTTTCATAAGATTAGAAAGTTAGGTTAATAGTCGATTATCCCAACAAAAATAGAAAAAGAGCAGGAGAAATCAAAACTTCCGTGATGTTTTGTTTCCTATCCTTTCTTTTTCGGCAGAATTGTCGGCCATAACGAAAGAGACCGGAATTTTCCGGTCTCTGTGAGTCGATGCGCGGACGCCGGAGGTTCAGACGATGGCGCAATTGTGCGCGCGGCAGACGAACCATGGATTTTGCAGGTCGCGCTTGTTGTAGCGGAAGGCGGCGCCGTCCGCCAGCGCTTCGAGCCGTCCGCCCGCTTCGGCGAGGATCAGTTCGCCGGCGGCCGTATCCCACTCGTAGGTGTGGGTCGTGCGGACGTAGTAGTCGACCCGCCCTTCGGCCAGCAGGCAGAATTTGTAGGAACTGCCCTGCTCGACGATCTCCAGATCGGGATGCGCTTCGCGCAGGCGGGCGATATGCTCGGCGGTCTCGGGTGTCTGGTGCGAGCGCGACACGGCCACACGCAGGCGGGGATGCGGACGCACGGCCTCGCACTCCAACGGCAGGCGCGTCCACCCGGTGACGATCTCGTCGTAGGTATATTCCGCCCCGGAATCGGGCGCCACATGCTCCTTGACATACGAGCCTGCATCCCGCCCCGCGATATACAGCTTCTCGAAATAGGGCACGTAAATCACCGCCCCCATGCAGACATTGTTCTCCATCAGGGCGATGTTGACCGTAAATTCATTGTTCCCCTTGATAAATTCGACCGTCCCGTCGAGCGGGTCGACCAGCCAGTAGAGCTCCCAGTTGCGGCGCTCGTCGTAGAGCATCTCGCGCCCCTCCTCGCTCAGGATCGGGATGCGCGTCGGGCCCAGGTATTCGCGGATGGTTTTGTGCGCCAGCCGGTCGGCGAGCGTGATCGGCGTCTTGTCGTCTTTGAGGCTTATATCGTAATCGTCTAAATTCTTGTAAATATTCATTATCGAGGCTCCGGCCCTGACTGCCGCATTGAACAGCGGCGGCAGCAGATACATCCTCACCTTGTCGTTTATCATCGTAGCTCGTTTTTTGAGTTCGGTAATTTCGATTGCCATGGTAAAGGTAACAAGAATTTATGATATGGTAAAATTTTTCACTCCTATTTTACAGCGGCGCAGCAGCCCCTTCTCGCCGCCGCCCGTACGCCCGCAGGCAATATCGCTAAGGGCCAGCGAAACACATCCGGCGACGCACCACACGAGGGCTGCGGTGAGCAGCACGGCAGCCGCAGCAACTACGGAAACCGCGGCACCAGTCGGAGGCACACGATCACCCTTGTTGTCCTTATCATCCTTATCAGTGTCGGTCACACCAGGCTGCTGGGAGCCGGGCTTCTGCTCAACCTTGGTGGCCCAAAATGCCTTGTCAAGGGCATCCTGTGCGGCATCGACATCGGCCTGCTTGGCATCCTTGTCGTCGTACACCTTCTGAGCGGCGGCAATCTGGCTCTGCAGAGCCTGCCATGCCTCCTCGGTGTACTTCGACTTGTCAGCCTTCTTGGCCTGCTCGATGGAAGCCTTGAGAGACTCCTTCTTCACCGTTTCGACGGCGGGCTTCTCTTCCAAGGCCTTGACGGCCTTGTTCAGCGAAGCGGACGCTTCCTGGACGGCGGCCTGAGTGACCTCACCGGACTCATCGCCCTTGAGCACACCTTCCGCAGCCTCGATGGCCTTGTTCAAGGCCTCGACACTCTTATCCGTGTACTTGCCGGAAGCGGCCTCGGCCTTGGCCGTGTCGATGGCCGCCTGCAACGTGGACTTCTCCACGTCGGTGGCGAGCGCAACGAGCACCTTCTGGCCGTCCTCGAGCTTGGTCACCTGCTCGGCGACCTGTTCTTCGGTGGCATTGACATCGTCGTACACAGCCTGGGCAGCGTCAATGCTTTGCTGGAACTCAGCCCATGAAGCGGCGGTGTAGCGGTTTGCATCGAGGCCGTTGGCTGTGTCAAGAGCCGACTTGAGCGCGGTCTTGTCGACCGGGGTAGGTTCAGGCTCGGTGCCGTCAATACCATGCACGCCCCACTCGGCCACGGCGGCCCCGAAGGTGCTGCTGCCGGTGTGCGGAGTGAGCACGAGTCGCAGCGACTTGGTGGTGACCGGCTTGAAGGTCACAGCGCTCCAACCCTTGGCATCGGTATCCGCACGAGAAGCCGGCGAATTACGCACGACGGTGTAATCCTCGGTGGGCTCGACGTCCTTCCAAGAACCATCCTCGGCGAGGTACTGAATCTTCCAAGCGTCCGGGACTTCCAGACCACCCTTCGAATCGTCAGTCTCAGCGAAGTTGGCCCAGAACTGGGCGCGGCTCTGGTCAACGGTCACGGACTGACCGAAGTCGTACTGGGCGTACATGCCGTCCTTTGCCTTGCCCCAAGAACCCCAGACCTTGTCGTTGACGTTCTGATCATCCGTGGTCGGCCAAGTATCATCGACGGCTAAGCCGTCGTTGAGCTTGCCTTAGGCCGGTGACCAGGTTGCCTCGGAATCAGGCGAAATGGTGGTCTTGGTCGCCTTGCCTTCAATCCAACCGACCAACGGCTCAGGCTCAGGCTCAGGAGTGGAGGAACCGTTCGGGTCGGCAACCACGTGGACAGTGAGCTTGGCAGCTGCGGAAGATGAACCGTCGTCGACGGTACCAGCCACCTCGTAGTCACCAACCTTGGTCAGGTCGATGGCCTTGATGTCGGCATCCTTCCACGTGACCTTGCGGTCGTCGTTGTATCCGTTCGGGAACTTCACCGGAACCGTGGCGGGCAGGTCGATGGACTTGGCGTTCTGGTAGACGGTCTGCTCAACCGGCTGCGCATTACCCACGGTCTGCGATGCGGTATCGGAACGAGCCGCGATGTGTGCAACCGTACCGTTCAGCGCACCGGCGACGGTGCCCTTGACATCGAATACGGCATCGGCGGCCAGCTGAGCGTCGGTCACCTTACCCCACGTGACGGCGAGGTCACGGCGAGAACCGTCGGTGTATACGGCGCTCACGGTGGAGGGCAGCTTCAGATCATCGGCCTTGGAACCGGTCTGCACCAGTCGGTTGACTTCGTCCACGCTCACCGGCTCGATGGCGTACGCCTCGAACTCGGAAGCACCCACGATGGCGCCCTTCGGGAAGACCACGCGCAGCTTGTTGGTTTCGACGGTGTCGGCGAACTTCACTTCGTTGCCTTCGTTCCGGTTGACCGTGTAGGACTGGCCGTCAGCCAGTTTCACATCCTGCCAGTTACCGTCAGCGTCAGCGTACTGAAGCTTCCAAGATGAGACCATCGGCACGCCACCGCCATCGGTCCAGAAGAAGACCTTGGCCTTCTTCAGCGGCACCTTGCCGGCCCACTTCAGTTGCAGCCACGGCTCCACACCGGTGTTGTCGCCCCAGTTGTTCCAGGTCTCGTTCGGCGTGTTGGCGTATACCACCTGACCGTCGATGACCTTCTTGGCGTTGTCCTTCGGCTGGTAGCCGTTGGTGTAGCTGGCAGAGGCGCTCGACTGCGGGGCTACGTTCACGGTACCGTCAGAGGGGATGCCGTGAACGGTGATTTCCTTGGAGCCTTCCTTCTCGCCATCGGAAGCGGTGAGCTTCAGGACGTAGTCACCCTCCTTGTTGAAGGTGACGGTGGTGCTGGCAGCGGAGGCGTCCACGAACTTCGCAGCACCGCCTTCCGGACCGGAGACCTGGGACCATGTGGTGGTGACGTCGCCTTCTGCGGGCAGACCGTCATCCTTCACCGTACCGACGAGCTTGGCACCGGATGAGGTGCTGGAAGACACGTAAGCATCCACCTGCGGAGCCTGGTTCTCGGAAGTGCCGTCAGCCTTGATACCGGTGTTGTAGGCTTCGATCTCCTTGACACCGACGGCCATGCCGGCCTGCGGCGTGAAGGTGACGCGGATGGTCGTGGTCTCCACCGGAGTGAACTGGATACGGTTGTAGTTCGCGCCCGCGTAGTTCGGGGTGCGCACCTGATCCGCAATCGGGGCCCATGTGCCGTCATCCTTCTGGTACTCCAACTTGTAGTTGGCGGGCTCGGCATAGCCGGAGATGGTCTGGCTGGACGAGCTCTGGTAGAAGTACAAGCGGATGTCGTCGATCTTCTGCTTGCCGTCCTTGAACTTGATATTGAGCGTGTCGGTCTTGTTCCCGGAGCCCTTGGTACCCCAGAACGATTCCATCACGGTCTTGCCGTCCACCGCGTTCTTGGCCGGGTAGTTGGTGTCCTTCTCGGCGTAGGTGGTACCGGTCACGTCCGCGTCCTTGGCCACGTTCGTGGTGGACTTGGAGGCGGAGTCGACGTTGGTGCCGGACTTGGCGAACAGGTCGGTCACGCGCTGATCGGCATTGAAGGTAACCTGATTGGCGGCCTTCACGTTCTTGACGGCTTCGGCGCCGACGGTAACCTGGGCACCGGAATCGTCCTTGACCTCGACCGTTCCCGCAGCCGGGTCATAGATGAGGTGCGCCAGCTTGTCGGAGGTGAAGGCGAGCTTGCCGCCCACGTACAGGCTGTAGCCAGCAGGACCACCGTAGTGGCTGCCGTCCTTGTCCCATACGATGGAGACATCCTGATCGTGGTAGCGCAGGTTGTTTACCGTGAAGTAGTTCCAACCGGGGATTTCGATCGGGTTTAGCTCAATCTTGTTGTCCTCGCGCGGCACCATACCGGCTACGTCCTCGACCATCGTCCAGTTCGTGGTGCCGAGCTGGGTGTGGTGGATCCAGGAGCGGTAGGTGATCTTGCCGCCGTTCTGTGCGGCGTCAAGGTTCTTGTCGAGGTTGTTGATCACGCCGTCACCGTTCACATCGCCGACGTTGTTGTTGTCCTCGTTCCAGAACTCGTTCTGATCAGGGTGGTTGTTATCGCCGCCCTGGTAGTGCGCGAACGCCACCCAGTACAGCAGCTTCTTGAACTGCTCATTGGTGATGTAGCCATTCTTGGCTGCATCGTAGTTGCGAATACCGGCCGAGTAGACCTGCAGCAGCGGCTGCGCATTAATGATGGAGAAGTTGTTGGAACCGGGGAAGTTCAACGCGGCCTTGTCCGCCTGGTTGGCGGTGAAGAACGGGAAGATCGGGAACTCGTTGGAATCCTCGAACAGGCGCAGAGCCTTGTTGTAATCTTCGTTGCCGGTAGGCATCAGGCCTTCGGAGTACGGGTAGTAGTTATTGATCTCCTTGTACTTGGCGAAAGCACCGTCGTTCAGCCACCTGTGCTTGAGCAGGTTGTCGGACTTGTCCCACAGTTCAGTGGTGACTTCTTTCTGGATCTTGTCGGCGATGGCCCGCATCTTCTCGGCGTTGGCGGTATCGCCAGCAGCCTTGTATGCCTGAGCAGCCGCGTTAGCGTTGGCCCACATATTGGCGGAACCATCGGCGCGATCCATGCGCTGGCCGGAGCGACCCGGCTCAGAGAAGGAAACGGCGTCGGCATCGTTACCGGTCATCGACCACCAGGACCAGTCAATCAAGCTGTTGTCATTGTTGTTCTGGTTGTCGTTGTTGTCCGGCTCGCTCTTGGAAGCGAGTAGACCTTGCACGTCCTCGGCACCCTGGTCGGCCAGCTTCTCGGCCACGGTGGACGGACCGCCGTGCACCTTGTAGGAGTCCCAGCCGGCGCGCGTGATGTACTGCGTGTAGCTATGGTTCCAGTTGGCCGGGTCGCCCGGATTGTCGTGGTAGTAGTAATAGCCCGCATTGCTCTTCTTGGCGGTATCGCCGGCGGAAAGCCAGGTGCCGTAGGAGTACTCGGGGTTGCGGAACCACTTGGTGTCCATCATGAACATGCCGGAGGTGAGCACGATCTGGTTGTTGTAGCCGAGCACACCCTCGATGGAGGTCGGGTACTGGAAGGTGTTGCCAGGCATGTTGGCGTCGAGCATGTTGAAACGACTCAGCCACCAGCGGTAGACCACGGTCTTATCGATGTTGTCTTCCGGAGTGTCCACATAGGGAGCGTTATCGACCCACCACTTGTTGTAGGTGGTCACGGAATCCTTGTAGGAGGCGGCAGCATCCTTAAAGTCGCCGGTGTAACGGGCCTCATATTCCTTGGTGGAGTCAGGCAGTTCGTTGGCGATCAGGCCGAGCTGAATCTTGACGGTCTGCGGTTCGTTGGCCTTGAGGCTCAACGTGCTGGTGAGTTTGCCACCGCTGACGATCCAGTTGGAACCGTCCTGGTTGTTGGCGGAGAAGCGCGGATAGATGGTCGTCAGGTTGTTCTTGACGTTCACGCGGCCAGTAAGTTCGGTGGCACCATCAGCACCCTCGGCGGCGAACGGCGAGGCCGTGGTCAGTGTGACATCGCGGTCCTGCGTGCTTTCCACGGTGAGGTTCGCAACCATCACGTTGTTGTAGGTGATGTACTTAACTTCCTTGATCTTGAGGCTCTTGCCACCGGTCTGGAACAGGGAGGTGAAGTAGCTCGGTGTCTGCTTGCGCTGGGAGGCGTCTTCGTTAAGGGTCTGGTTTGCACCGTCAGCGTTTACGGTAACGGTAAAGCCATCCCTGTTGGTCTCATCCCAGTAGGCGGTGTTACCCACAAAACCGAGCCGATTAGGCGTGTGCGTGTACATGTAGGCGGCGCGACCACGGGTGAACAGGTAGTTGTTGCCGTCGGAGCCTTCATACGAGTAAGCACCCTTGTCGTTCGTGCCTTTACCAGTTGGCTGTGCACCAGTACGGGTGAGAATCTTATCGATCCAGAAGTCATGGTCGGTGTCGGTGCCGGCCAGGTTCTTCACGTCGTTATCGAATGTCTCCTGCAGATAGCTGGCGGCAGGGTTATATGTGGTGTTGTTCGCCGCCGTCTTCATCGGATCATCAGACCCCTTGAACGACGGATATGCCACATCCGCATTCTTGATGACGGGCGTATCGGCTGCCTGCGCGGTGACTGCACCGCCGGTGGCCAGTGTGGCGACCGCTGCAACCGCGCCGATTGACGCAAGCCACCGCTTTCGTGTTGATTGATGCATTCCTGCTTGGACCTCTCCGCCCCGGTCTTTCGCGTCTTCGCTCAGGCTACGTCGCGTCTATGCGACCAGGACTTCTTCTGTGGATGCTGGGCCGCAGAGCCCGTTCTCCATCAGTTTCCTTTATTGGTTATTGGGTTCACCGGAATGAGTGTCTTCAGTAAATCTGGTGTGATATCCGCCATGGATATCCCGGTTGGAGCAATTCACCGAAGCTGATTCCACATCATAACCGAGCGAATACGGTTTCACAACTTTCCCTCAGTGATATCAACCATCTTATACAACAAAAACCCGGTAATTTCTCAGCTTTCGCATTTATTTTCGCATTAGGGCATTGCTGTGTTTCGCCGTGTCGCAGTACCTACGGCGCAACGATTCAGCCTCGCTGAATCAGGAACCAACAGGCTCCCGCTGGCGGGAGCTGGCTCGCAAAGCGAGACTGAGGGTGGCTTACACGGTACCGCTTATGACCGCCCTCAGTCGACTCCGCCGACAGCTCTCACAGCGGGAGCATATAATTAAAAAATAATCTCCTGCACGGGTATTACCCCGCACAGGAGACCTCATTCCCCGGATGTGTTTTCGGCTCCAATCGATACTGACATCCGGCCTATGCCGTCATCGACTTATTGCAGACGATGGCGGCATAAGTATTTTTTTGCCGGCCAGTTGCGCGCAGGCCGGCATATCGCCGATATTTATCGACGCTGGAAGACACGCATCTCGCCTATCTCGCGGTTGGCCCACGAGTAGTACGGCACCAAGCGCAGCGTCGCGGGTTCGCCCGCACGCGGTTCGTCGGCATCCACGTACAGCGGCGCGTCATCCTCGTCGGCGTGCTCGCGCACTGCCGGCAAATCAACGGTATCGACGCCACCCAGCAAGTCGGCCTGGAAAGCCACAGCGGCATCCGCACCGGTGACGCCATCGGCCAGACGATAGTTCCACAGATCACCGGGGTTATCGGTCTGTTCGGCGCAGTAGACCAGCGGACCGCGCATAACGGCCACCTGGCCGGCGTCGGAGCGCACGCGGGAGTTGGCGCGCACGAACTTGACGGACATGTCGAGCTCGAGCGCAATCTCCAACGTATCGCCGGCGTTGACCACAAGGTATATGAAGCCGTCTTCCAGCGAACCCACTGCGGGCTTGCCGTTCACGGTCAGCGTGTAGGAGCCCAAGGACCAGCCGGGGATGCGCAGTCCAAATCGGACCGAGCTGTCAGTGGCGCTGGCGGGCAGGCTCACCGTGTATTCCACATGGCCATCCCACGGGAAGTTCGAACGCTGCTCGACCGTCAGGCCGGAAGCGAATTCGGCTGTGTTGGCGATGAACTGGTGGCTCAGCACGGTCTTGCCGCCGTCGCGCTCGGTGTAGATGTAGCGGTCCACGGAGGCGATGAGTCGGGCGATGTTGGCCGGGCAGCAGGCGCAGCCGAACCAGTCCACGCGGTGGGAGAGCACGTGGTGGCGGTCCGGGTTATCCAGTCCGTCAGGCGTGGTCTCCAGTGCATTGACGTAGTAGTACTGCTTGCCGTCGAGCGAGATGCCGGCAATGGAACCGTTGAACAGTTCCTTCTCCAGCACGTCGGCGTATTCGCCCTTGGGCTCGAGGTCGAGCATCTGCTGGGCGAACATGCTCATAGCCACGGAAGCACAGGTCTCACCGTACATCGTGTCGTTCGGCAGATCATAGTCGTAGGTGAACGACTCGCCCACGTGGGTGGAACCAATCGCGCCGGTGACATACATACGACGGGTGACGATGTTCTTCCAGAAACGCTTGGCGGTGTCGATCAGTCCCCGATCGCCGAGCAGTCGGCCCACATGGGCCACACCAGTGCACAGGTAGCCGACGCGCACGGCGTGGCCATCCGCGGTCTGCTGGTCGCGCACAGGTTCGGCGGCCTGGAAGTAGGTGGGCTTGTAGAAGCCGAGGTCGGGGAAGATGTTGTCGCCGTTCAGGGCCTTCAGCTGCTTGGTGTAGAACTGAGGGTCTTGGCCGCGCACGTCGATGAGGTATTGGGAGAGCGTCAGGTAACGCTTTTCGCCGGTTTCCTCGTACAGTTTGGCGAGGGCGAGTTCGATTTCCGGGTGGCCGTCGGCGCCATGAATCTTGCCTTCTTCGGGACCGAAGTTGGCATCCAGGCAGTCGGCCATCTTCTTGGCGACTTCAAGGGCCTGCTCGTTGCCGGTCACCTGATGGTAGGCGACGGCGGCCTCGATGTAGTGACCCATCACGTACATCTCGTGGCTCTGCTGAATCAGGCTGAAGCGCGGGCGGTCGGCCCATACGCCGGACTTGATCTGGTACGGGGTGTCCAAATAGCCGTCCGACTGCTGGGCGCGGGCGATGAGATCGACCGTGCGGTCGCACAGCGCCTTGAGCTCGGGATCCGGGTGGTATGCCAATGCGTAGGCGGCTTCCTCAAGCCACTTGTAGACGTCGGAGTCTTGGAAGACCATGCCATGGAACTCGTCGTCCAATTCGCCGGCGGCAACCTTCAGGTTGGCAACCGCATGGCTCTTGTTGTCAGCCAGCTGGTTGCCGGCTGGGTCGTCGGGCACCGTGGTGTCGATCTCGTCGTTCATCACGCCCCACTGGTAGGGGATGACGGATTCGACGATCTGGTCGCGACGCCGCTTCCAGAACGGGGAAGTGATTGTAACGTTCATGATTGTCCTTTTTTTAAGGCCCTTGACCACACCGCCTCCGGCCCTGCAATTAAGGACCGGTTTCAGCCGGGCTCAGTATTGGCTTCGACGCTGTCGCGTCTCAGCACGGAGCTTGCTGGGAGCCCACCGGGCTCCCAGCCAAGGGCCGGCGGCACGAGCCGTCAGCCCTTGACAGCTCCGGCCATAAAGCCCTTGACGTAGTACTTCTGGAGTGCGAGGAACAGGATGGCGCAGGGAATCAGCAGGATCACGACGCCGGCCTCGGTGGCACCGTAATCGATGACGCCCATGGTCTGCTGACGCATGTTCACCATCGCCAGCGGCAGCGTGGACTTGGACGAAGAGCTCAAGTACAGCGGAATCATGAAGTTGTTCCATGCCTCGAGGAAGGCGAGCAGGCCAACCGTAACCATCGAAGGCTTGACCACCGGCACCAGGATCTTGAACAAGGCCTGGAGGCTGTTGCAGCCGTCGACCATGGCGGCCTCCTCCATGTCCTTGGGGATCGCGTCAAATGCGTTACGCATGATGAACGTGCTCATAGGCAGCTGGAACAGGGTGATGACCAGGCCCACGCCCAGCAGGCTGTCGTTCAGGCCGATCTGCTTGTACCAGACCATCAGCGGGATCAGCAGCGAGGCGTACGGTACCATCAGGATCGACGGGGTGACCATGAAGCCGAGGTTGCGGCCCGGGTAGTCGAAGCGGGAGAACGAGTAGCCGGCCAGCGTACAGACGACCACGGAGAACACGACCGCGACCAGAGTCACGATTACCGAGTTGAACAGGTACTTGGGCAGACCTTCCTGATAACCGAACAGGGTCAGGTAGTTGGCCACGCCCCAGCCCTTGGACTGGGCCGAACCGGCCTGCGGGCTGAACGAGCAGATGATGACCCAGACCAGCGGGCTGATGAAGATGATGGCCAGCAGGGCCTCGAGGATCCGGGCGATGATACGCTTCCACAATGGGGTAGTCATAATGTGTTACCTCCCCTTTCTCACTTGGTGTTGTCGCGCATGCCGCGCATCTGGATGGAGTTGATGATGACCAGGGCCACCAGCACGATCAGCGAGAGCGCCGCAGCCATACCCAGATCCTTCTTGGAATCGAAGGCGAAGTTGTAGATGAGCTGCACCACGGTCATGGTGGAGTTGTTCGGACCACCCTTGGTCAGAATGAAGAACTGATCGAACGCGAGGATCGAGCCGGTCACGCAGTAGACCAGGCACATCACGATGGTCGGCTTCATCAACGGCAGGGTGATCGAGCGGAAGATACGCCAGGAACCGGCGCCGTCCATGCGGGCCGCCTCGTACAGATCACCGGGGATAGCCTGCAGACCGATCATCATCAGCAGCATGTAGTAGCCCGAGAAACGCCAAACAATCACGATAATCGTGGCCCACAGGGCCGACTGGCCGGTGGCCAGCACCGAACCACCCTCCTGCATCAGGCCCAACGAGCTCAGAATCTTGGTGACAGGGCCCACCTGCGGGGAATACAGGGCGTAGAACAGCAGGGACGCGGACGCCAGGCCCGTCGCGGACGGCAGCAGGAAGCAGGTACGCAGCACGTTGTTCCACTTCGAGCTCTCCTGCACAATCATGGCCATGCCCAGACCAAGGACCAACAGGAAGACCGTGACGATCACGGTGTACTCGAGCGTGAACCAAATCGAGGGCCAGAACAATTTGTTCTCGAACACCTTGACGAAGTTGTCCGGGAAGTTCACGCCGCGGTTGCCACCCAGCAGGCTCCAACGAGAGCAGGCCATGACGACCAGTAGAACAATCGGCACGAAGAACAGGACGATAATCATCAGCCAGTCCGGAAGTGCGTACAGCAGACCTCGCCTGGTCTGCGCCGCCTTCGCCTTGGACTTATGCACGGGCACAGCCCCGGCGCTCTTGGAAACACTCGACATGTTTCTCTCTCCTTTGGGAAATTACTGTGAAATGGTAATCACGGAATCCGAATGCAATCCGATGTCGGGGCTTCGAGGAAGGAGGACTCCGAAGCCCCGCCAACACACCGCATTCATAAGGTATGTAGTGATGAAGGAAGAGAAGGAATGAAGAAGAAGATAGAAGTTCGATTATGTGGTTGAGCCGGCTCCTGCCCTCACAAGGGAGGGACCGGCTCAATCTGTTCAGTTATTATTCAGTTATTGCTGTGATTTGATGAGTGATGGTGAGGAGCATCACCACCGAATCACTGGGCAGACAGGACGTCGGTGACGGCCTTGTTGTCGGCCTTGAGGTCACCGGAACCCCACACGGCGTTCTGCACGAGCAGCTGCCACGGGGAGCCAGCGGCGTTGAAGGCTTCGTTGAAGGCCGGGGACTTCGGGGTCTGGCCGTTGCCGTCGATAATCACGGAGTTGATGGTCTGGATGCGTGGGTCAGCGTCTTTGTAAGCGGTCTTCAGGGTCTGGATGTTGGAGGCAGTGTCGCCTTGGTCAGCGAAGACTTCCTTCTGAGCGTCAGACTGCATCAGCCAGTAGAGGAAGTTCCAGGCCTGAGCAACGTGCTTGGAGTCCTTGGAGATACCCATGGCATCGCCGCCGAGGAACGTGGAGGTCTTGCCTTCCTTGGTGCCCGGGATCGGAGCAACGCCGACCTCGAAGCCGCCGTCCTTCTCAGCATCGAACAGAGCAGTGGTGGAGGTGTTCGGGTAAGGCATAACGCCGATCTTGCCGTTCGCGAACGGAGCGGTCCAGGTGGCGCCGGTCTCTTCCTTGGAGCCTGCACCCAGGCCGTTGGTGGTGTTGGCCAGCTCCTTGTAAGCGTCCAAGACGCCCTTCATGGAGTCGTTGTCCAGGGTGGCCTCGGAGCCATCCTTGTTCATGACGGATTCGCCGTCAGCCCACACGGACGGGAAGAGGTCGAAGACCAGAGCACCACCGGACTGACCGGCGAGGTAGGAGCCTGCGACGCCATCCTTGTTGAGGGCGGCGACCTTCTTGGCCTGCTCGACGAACTGGTCGATGCTCTTCGGACCCTGCTCCGGGTCCAGACCGGCTTCCTTGTACAGGTTCTTGTTCCAGACCATCACGGAAACGTCAGTGATGAACGGCAGGGTGTACTCGGCGCCATCAACAGTACCGGCTTCGATGTGGCCCTGCTGCAGGTCGGCCTTGTTGTCCAGGCCATCGATTTGCTTGGTGATGTCGGTGAAGATGCCCTCGGAAGCCCAGTACGGAATACGGACCACGTCGCCGGCGAGGATGTCAGGCAGGGAGTCGGTCTGCGAAGCGCCGCCGACCTTGCCTTCCATATCGTCGTTCGGGATGATCTCGAGCTTGACCTGGTTCTTGTGGCTCTTGTTGTAAGCCTCGACCACGTTCTTGGCCTGACGCTCCAGAGGGGAACGGGTCCACAGGGTGATCTCGGTACCATCGTCGGTGCCCTTGGCCGGGATACCTTCGGCGGTGGCAGTGCCACCATTGCCGGAGCCACCACAGGCGGCCAGCGGAACGATCAACGCGGCGGCAGCGATGCCAGCAAGAGTACGGGTCAGTTTATTGAAAGACACCATGTTCGCTTCTTTCTCTATATATCCGCTCAACTATGAGAGGCGGTGGCGGACGGTCCGCCTCCTTGGTTTCGCCCTGCTCGCTCCTTTGCCCGGAGCAGGTAACACTGCGAAAGCCTTTTCTCAATATAAACGAACATGGAAGTTTTTGCAAAAGCGCTTTCGCATTTTCGCGTTTTTTCTCACATCAAACGGGTTCGAGACTGTGATTCGACTATGAATAACGTGCTTGAATTGGCTTAATATCAATGATTATTCCGGCGTGTCGAGCAAATCAAACAAAAGCGAACATGGAAGTAACGCTTTCTTTCACTTACCTTGCACTTGAACAATTTCCCTGACTACGCCACGCCGAAAAAAAGATGTTTGCGAAAGTTTTCGCATTGAAGCTACAATTATTCCCAGATGCAATGGCGCGCCACACCGTATGAGGTATTTCATCGCAAAACAATGCGCTATATACTGCTGAAGAACCAAGGAATCGAGGCATGATGACCCAGCCAGCAACCGGACGGGCAGCGCGACTTGAGGATGTGGCGGCATTGGCCGGAGTCTCGACGGCCACTGCATCCAAGGCACTGCACAACAAACCCCGTATCAGCGAAGAAACCAAGCAGCGTGTACTGGATGCCGCCAAGCAACTCAACTACTCTCCCAACAAACTCGCCCAATCCCTAGCCCGCGGCACCACCGGCACCATCGGCCTGGTCACCTCCGATCTGCAGGGTCGTTTCTCCACACCGATTCTTATCGGCGCGGAGAACGAGTTGCGAGCCCAATCGACCTCAGTATTGTTGGCCAACGCTCGTGGCGACGCCGCCTTGGAACGTCAGCATGTCGAGAAACTGCTGTCCCTCAAGGTCGACGGACTGCTCATCGTGCAGTGCGAAACCAACCCCAGGCCCACGCTTGGCCATGACTGGGGCGTGCCACTGGTCTACGTCTACGGCCCCTCCACCGACCCCAAAGACTGCTCGGTCACTTGCGACAACGTGGACGCCGGTCGCATGGCCATCAACCATCTCATCTCGTGTGGCCGCCGGCACATCGCCATTATCGGCGGCGACGAAACCTATACCGCTGCCAC
>OGXT01001921.1_pt1 | contig 18057 bp, 17 predicted proteins | sample 1576361 | NCBI WGS metagenome assembly OGXT01 (sample SAMEA3541514, study PRJEB24748) | human gut metagenome | biome: human gut; feature: human-associated habitat; material: faeces | place: China | collected 2012 | reverse complement strand
AGGGGGCTTGGGGGACTTCCCTCAACAAGCGCGTGGGGCTATCTGGATAGCCACAAGCATTGCTTGCCAGTCACCCTCATACTTGCTTTACGGCTGCTTAAAATGTGGTGAACAAGTCCGTATTTATGTGCGATTTATAGTGCTTACCAATTTTGTCCGTGACCATCGCTCATAGAACAAGGGCTTGTGCAGGGCCATGCGAATCCCGGCAAAGAATAGCCAGAACAAATACCCACCGATCAACAATCCATGCAGTACGAGTGACGCTAAGTTGTCCAGGTGCAATACATCCATCAGAGTGAATAGTAGCCGGTTCAAGCAATACGGCGCTCCGACCAGACCTGCAATCAGCAGGCCATAGCGCAGAAAATATTGATACCAATGTGCCGTGTTATCATTCCTTTGTACGATTCTCATGCGGGTCAGCCGCTTGCCGGGCGTCTGACCGTGGAGTAAAATGGGCAGCAGCCCAAAGTAGGCAATAAATAGAACCGGCATCCATTGAATGGAGAGAGTGATTCCAAACGAGACCACAACTACGGCCAGAATACCTGATGCAAAGGTCAGGCAAGCCATATCGGCCAGAAAGGCAAAAACACGCCGCGTAAAGGATATGGAAGCACCCCGTTGGAAGCTGACGGTATCCAACTCTTGCCGGGTGGGCAGCAGACGGCTCACCGGCCCGGCCAGAGCAAATCCAATCATGCTGCCCGCTGTGTTAACGATCAGGTCATCCACATCAAACAGGCGGTAGCTGCCCGGATAGACAAAATACAGACCGCTGAGCTGGGTCAGCTCGAAAAACAAAGATAATAAAAAGGACAGCCGCAATGTTTTACGCCAGTGATAACAAAAGTAGTATCTCAGATAGATGCCAAACGGCATCGTCATAAATAGATTGAAAATGGTGGTCCAGAAGGCGCTGCCTGTGAAAATGTGAAGCCAGCTGGCAGGCTGTCCAGGTTGGATTTCTGCTTGCTTGACTATATCGGCAAGAAAAGAAAACGGGATAAGCTGCGCCTTATGTCCATGCAGAGCGGCAGCCTTTTCCGGCGTAGGCAGCGGTAGAATGACAAGGCAGTAGACACAGAGAAGGTACAGAAGGAAACTGTACACGACCAGGACCCGCAAGCTGAGGACTGATCCATATTTATGATAACTCCATGCGATATACGGCACTGTAAACAGGACGACGATCATCGGGTAAATGACCATTGCCTGCCGCAGTGCTTCCAGATATTGGCTCATCTGCTTTCCTTTCGGGGTTTTGTTCTATATTGCCGGGATTTATGAAATAAGTGGCTGGGTCGGCAGAGAGATTCTGACTTCCAACCCATGTGGGGTGCTGCCGGAAAAAGAGACGGTTCCGCGATGAGCTTTTACGATCTGCATCACCAGTTTTAAGCCAAGACCATGCTCGTTCTTTTCATCGCTGCCTTGGGTACTGGTAATGTCGTCTCCGCGATTTAATACTTTCAGACGTTCCGGGGCGATCCCGATGCCATCGTCAGAAACTGTGCAAAGGCAGCGGCCATTTTCTTCTCCGACTGAAACGGAGATTTTGCACCCCTGCGGATTGTGGGTGATGCTGTTGCGGATCAGATTGTCCAACATACGCCGCAGCAGGCCATCATCTCCCAAAAGGCGGATCGAGCGCCCTGGCTGCATCTCGGCAAATGCGATCTCATACCGGCTGTCCAGACCACCATTCAGCACTTCACTGACAGCCTGGCGGCTGGTCTCTACCCAATCCACATCTTTGAAGTGAACGGGCTGGAGCGCATATTCCAGTTTGGTGGTCAGGTTCAAATCGTCGATCAGCCGCTTCATCTTTTCGCTTTCCCGGCGAATGATCCCTGCCTGCTTTCTTGCGTCCGGCGGAAGGTTGCCGTCATCTTCCAGCTCGCTGGCATACCCCAGCACCATTGAAAGCGGTGTGCGGATGTCGTGGGATACACCACGAATCCACTCCGCTCTCGTGTTGTCCTTTTGCCTCATATAGTCTGCGGCCCGGTTCAACCCGGCGTTGATCTCGGCAAGCTCCCCCTGTTCCGCCAGATGCTCCGCTTTTCCGTGACTTAGATTCTGGATACCTTGCAGAATGGGTGTCATCGCTTTTTCCACATTCCTCGTATTTCGCAAAATCAGGAAAACGATCAAAAAAAGGTTGATAAAAAATACGGCGACTCCACCAGTGATGAGAGCGCCCAAATAGGGCTGTTCCACAGCGTAGTAGAATTTCACCAGAGCTTCGGGAGGAAAGCCCACGACCATCAGCTTGCCATCTGGCCGCGTCCACACTTTGACGGGATAATCCTCCAGATACCAACGGCTGAAAGAGGCCACCTCTGCACTGGTATAGGAGCGCGGCAGATTCTCCGGCAGGTCCTGCTGCCAGATGACATCGCCCTCTTCGTTCAGCAGCATCGCCCAGGCATCGTGTTCTTCCAGCATAGAACGGGCAACATCATCGGCCCTCCACGTTCCATCCTGGCGGCTGACATGATCGGAAAATGTTTCAACAGAAAAAACGGCGTCCGAACCGCTCATGCTTCCAAGAATGAGGATGGCAAAGAACAGGACAATGTTGACGGCCAAAAATAAAACTACGATCCCGATGGTGGAAATGATATAACGGCGGAAAAACCGCTGCACTGCGTTCATGGCGACACCTCCTTGAGATTGAGGCGATAGCCAAGCCCTTTGACCGTGACAAGGGAAACCGGCTTTGACGGGTTTTCTTCGATTTTTTCCCGCAAATGCCGGATATGGGTGGAAAGGGTGCTTTCATACCCCTGCCAAAACTCTCCGCATATCGTTTCGCACAGGATACCTGTCGTGACGATCCGTCCCGCGTTTTGATACAGCTTTTCAAACAGCTGCATCTCTTTGGCGGTCAGTGTCTGTTTCTCACCATGTTTCCAAACTTCTGCATTGGTCATATCCACGGTGGCTCCGGCAAGTTCCACCGTTTTATTTTGCTCAGGGTAGGCGCGGCTGAGGATCGCACCGACCCTGAGCAACAATTCTTTGGGCAGGAACGGCTTGGCGAGATAGTCGTCTGCACCAATCTCTAACCCTTCAATGCGATCCTCCGCTTCACCACGAGCGGTCAGCATCAGGACGGGGACCCGGCTTTTGCGGCGTATCTCTTTCAAAACGGCAAAACCGTCCATGCCCGGCATCATCACATCCAGCACGATCAGGTTTGGCTGTTCATCCCGCCATACCCGTAGCGCCTGCGCACCAGATGCGGCGGTCAAGAGGTTCGTATAGCCTGCCCGCTTGAAAATCGAGAGCAGCATTTCCAATAGATTCTGGTCATCATCGACCAGCAAGATTTTATGATTTGTCATCAGATATTTTCACCACCTGTCTTTACTCACATTATACCGCAAAGAGGCGCGGATGCCTATTCTGCCAACCAAATCTCAGAGATAATTCAAGGTTGGCTCAGAGTTATCTCAAGGTTGGGATGGTATGATTCAATCATCACGACAAGGAGGTACTCGCACATGAGCGATTATGTGATTGAAACACGCGGCCTTACCAAACAATATGGGGCGCAAACCAGTGTGTCCGACCTTTCCATCCATGTGCGCCAGGGGCGCATTTATGGCTTGTTGGGCCGCAACGGCGCCGGAAAAACAACGACCATGCGGATGCTTCTGGGATTGACCGACCCTTCCTCTGGTACAGTCAGCCTGTTTGGCAAGCCGCTTCGCGGCAACGAGAAGAAGATTCTGCCGCGCATTGGGTCGCTGATCGAGTCGCCGGGGTTCTACCCCAATTTGACCGGGACAGAAAACCTGCGCATCTTTGCCGATCTGCGCGGACTGAAAAGCCCCAAGTATATCAAAAGCGCGCTGGAGGTCGTCAATCTGCCGTATCGGGATAAAAAGCTGTTCTCTCAGTATTCTCTCGGCATGAAACAGCGGTTGGCCATCGCATTGGCCATCATGCACAACCCGGAGCTTCTGATCCTGGACGAACCGATCAATGGCCTTGACCCCATCGGTATCGCAGAGGTGCGCGATTTCATCCGGGAACTGTGCGACGCCACCGGGAAAACCATCCTGATCTCCAGCCATATTCTGTCTGAGATCGCCCTGCTGGCGGATGATGTGGGGATCATTGACCACGGCGTACTGGTGGAAGAAGAAAGCCTGGAGGAGCTGGAAGCAAAGAATGGGAAATATTTCCGCTTTACGGTTTCCAATGCCGCAGCGGCCGGAAGGCTGCTGTACGAAAGGCTGGGCATTCACGATATGACTGTGGACAGCGCAAACGAGCTGACCGTCCGGGATCTGCACCTGGATACGGCGCAAGCCATCAGCCTGTTTGTGGGAGCCGGGCTGACGGTATCCGATGCGCACCTGTATGAAGATACCCTGGAAGATTACTTCAAGAAGGTCACAGGGGGTGAAGGCATTGCTTAAACTGTTGCGCTGTGAATTTTCCAAGCTGAAACGCAAGCCGCTATTCTTTGCAGCGGCGGCCATTTCTGCCCTGATTCCACTGTGCTGTGCGCTGTTTCTGCCGGAAATGCAGGACTTTGCCAGCGGCGCGGAAGCGGTAGACCGGCTGATGTCCACCCTGTTTCAGTTGAGCGCCTATCTGCTCCTGATGCCCGCCGTGGTGGTTTTGGCGTCCAACCTGCTCTTTGAAGAACAGGACAACGACACCTTAAAGAACCTGATGACCATTCCTGTGAGCAAACCTGCGCTGGCCCTGGCAAAGATGACGCTGCTGTTTTTGTTTTCCATTGCGTTTATGGCGATTGGCGGCCTGGTCAATCTGGGGATCGTGCTGGCATCCGGGCTGGAACCGGCCGGCTTTTGGAGACTGTTTTTTGTAGGCATCGGGCAAGGGATTCTGATGTGGGCCGGGGCGCTGCCCTGCGTTCTTTTGGTCGTGCTTTTGAACCGCAGCTATATTATCTCTGTGATCATCACCTTTTTCTACACGGTAATCAATTACATCTTGGGCACAAATGATTTTTTTATCACGCAGCCGTTTGGATTCAATCCGGGTACGCTGCTGCCCGGACCGCTGGCTTTCCGCTGGTTCTTCCAGTATCTGGACACATCCGGCGCACAGATGACGGAATTGATGGAGCGGATCAGTCCTTACTTTGTGACAACGCCCCAGGCGTTCCTGGTCGTAGTCCTGGAGTCGGCAGTGTTCCTGACATTGATCGCGCTGGTCTATAAGCGCCAGAGTTGTTAAGGAGGTGTGCGTGATGTGGAGTATTCTAAAAGGGGAATGGCGCAAGCTGCGGCGCTGCCAGATCCTGCTGGTTGGTATTGTGGCTTTGGCCCTCTGCCCCGTGGTGCAATATGGCAGCCAGTTGATCCTCAACCCGGAGATGCGGGACCCCAACTATAATTTTGTCACCCTGTTTTCCAATGTGGTTTGGGGAAATACGCAGATGTTCCTGCCACTCTCGCTGGTTATGATCGGCGGTTGGTTGATTGACCGGGAGAACACAAACGATACCATGAAAAATCTGTTGACCGTGCCGGTATCCTACCCCAAACTGTTGGGCGGGAAATTGATCGTCACGATGAGCTTATCCCTGCTTTTTGGGATTTACAGTGTAGCTGTCACCGTTTTGGCCGGATGGCTCGTCGGTCTCGGCGGGTTTTCCTCCACTGTGTTGCTCCAGCAGGGCACACAGGTAATTGCCGCTGCCTTTACCACGGGCCTTGTCTGTATGCCGATGATCCTGATCTTCGGCCAGATACGCGGGGCTTATCTGGGTGGCTCGCTGCTGACGTTCTTCCTGGGGTATTGCATCTTGTTCTTCAAGGGCGGCTTCCTGCTCTCCGCTTATCCGTTTTCGGCGGCGCTGATTCTCGCCGGTTTTGATATGCAGGAATATAACGGTGCCACGCAGGCTCCCAGCGTTTTACTGGCATTGGCAGGCATGGCGGCGGTGCTTGTTCTGACGATGGCGATTTTGCTGCTTTCCCACCCCAGCCAAAAAGCAGGCAACAGCAAACGAAAAAAGGTCAAAAAGGGACGCGGCAGACGCCGCGCCAGATGAAAGGAGCGAGTTCATGCGAAAATTAAACGATACAAGTAAAATCTGTACCTTTCTCTGTATAGTCCTTTGTGTTGGCAGTTTGTCTGGATGCGGGGCAGCTATGCAGTTTTTGGCCGACGGCACGGATGCCGTGTTGAACGGCTTGGCAGATGGCACGAATATTGTGATGAATGGCCTGGCGGATGGAACAGAGCAGATCCTTAGTGATTTATCTGAAGCTGACGACGGCCAGGCAAAGGACAGCATTTTGAAAGCCTTTGGTGAACTTGTTGGCGATGCGGGAACAGCGGCCTTGACGCCTCAGAGCAAATTGCAGGGTCACAAAGAAAACGGAGCTGACGATTACACGGGAGCCTATGAAGCAACATATTCCGAGTTTACGGGCACAGAAATTTTATTTGGTGGGACTACGCTGGAGCGAGGAGCGGGAAGTACGATCCACATCACCTGTTCACTTTCTCTCGAAAGCGGCGAAGCAGCAGTTTTTCTTCGCTCAGGGGCAGATGATCCAGTCATTCTTCTCTCGGAAAGCGGTGAGTACGATGGCACGGTAGAAGTAGATGGCACAAGCACTTATATCGGTGTGTGGGGCGACCAGACAGACGGAACCGTATCCATCGAAATTGAGTAAGGAGTACACGTTATGAGCGCAAAGAAAAAACAATCATTATTGCTGTTATAGCTGTCCTGGTAGTAGCATGTATCGCTGTTGCTTTTCTTGCCACGCAGAAAAGCGCCGATTACTACACGCAAATTGACAACGACTGTGTGACCGAGATCGCACCACACGGAGCGATGAATGATCGCTACACATTAAGCGCCTACGATGAAACCGGGGCCGAAAAAGAACTGAGCTTTGAAACGAGTCGGATTCTCACTGACGATGCCTACTTATGCCTGAAGGTGGCCCCATTCCGTGGTGTCGTTACCTGGGCAGAAGTGCAATTTGATGAAATGCCCGCCGCCGTGCAGGAACAATACGATGGTAATTCGTAAACTGGAGCCTGTATAGGCGCTATTTCAAACGGAAAGGCAGGTGCAGCATGAAAAGAATAAGAAAGTTCCTAATTCGTTCCTTCGCGCTGGCGATGCTTGCTATGCTCGTTGTTGGCGGTGTTTTGGGCGGATTTGGTTATAAAATGTACCGTGATGCACTTGCCGAGCAACCTCTTGAGGAAAAAGTTGCTGAGATTCGAGCTGATCCCGATTATACGACCCTTGCTGAAATCCCAGAGATTTATTTGAACGTCGTTGTGGCAGTGGAAGATCACCGTTTTGAACAGCATTTTGGAATTGACCTGATTGCCATAGGCCGAGCTGCCTGGAACAATCTGACCTCTTGGAGTCTGCGTGAAGGCGGCAGCACCATAACACAGCAACTTGCCAAAAATCTGTATTTTACGCAGGAAAAAAGTTTTGTCCGCAAGATCGCTGAGATGTTTATGGCATTCCGCTTGGAAAACACCTATACAAAAGATGAGATTTTAGAGCTGTATGTCAATTCTATCTATTTTGGAGATGGCTACTACTGTATTTACGATGCAAGCCAAGGATATTTTGGGAAAGCCCCCATTGATATGACTGATTATGAATGTACTCTCTTAGCGGGGATTCCCAATGCGCCCTCAGTTTATTCGCTAACATCCAACCCAGAGCTGGCAGAACAGCGTCAAGAGTATGTCGTACAGAGAATGGTTCAATACGGCTACATAAGCGAGGATGAGGCACAAAGCATTTTGCAAGACCAATCATAACTGATAGATATATGTGATCTATCTGCCGGGCGACGGCAAAAGAAAAAAAGCCGTCGTTCAGCAGGCAATCACCATGCCTAATCACACTTACGGCGGCTTTGACAAAATCAAGGCCGCCGTTCTTTATGTCCTCATACGGATGACGACCCTGTGCTGAATATGACGGCGGCTTTAGGAGGGAGCCGCCGTGAAGCACAGAGGGTTTCTACATAATTCGGCAGGGATTTACCTGCCAAAAAAAGCCTGGCCGCCAACCGGCCCCCATCTGCTTATGAACAGGCACTATCGTGGCTGGTTCATAAGACCTATAAGACGCATATAAAAAGCGCCAGCCACCGTACATCGGAAACTGGCGCTTTTCCTTGTCGTTTTTTCGGGAATTTCCCCGAACGGTGCCGCCCGCCGCCTTCGTTTCGGTTCACCCGTCAACCAGTGAATTGAAACGGAGGTACATAATGCAGAAGATCAATCTTCGGGACCTGTATCCCGATACATATAAAACCGATGTCTTTGTGGACGTGGCTGAGGAAGTCCTGGCCGCGATCCGGGGCCAGGAGCAGGACGATGCCGCCTACGAACGCCGGAAGTACCGGCATAAGGCTCATTATTCTTTGAACCGGGAGGATGGCATTGAAAACGATGCCCTCAACCGGCCGCTCACCCCGGAGGAAATCCTGGAGCAGAAGCAGCTGCGGGAGGAAGTGTACGCCGCGCTGATGCAGTTGACCGCCATCCAGGCCCGGCGTATCTACGCCCGGTTTTACCTGGGCATGACGGTGGCCGAGATTGCCCGGATCGAGGGTGCTGACCGCCGCCGCGTGTGGGAGAGCATCCGGCGCGGGCTGAAGAAGCTGGCGCGTCGCTGGACACAGCCCGATAACCTGACCGCCGCATAGCGGCAAAAGAAAGCCGGTGGGGGTTTTTATTCCTCCACCGGCTTACTTATCCTCTAAATGTTCATCTGGGCCAACTCCGGCCGTCTGCACCATCTCTTTCAGCTCATCAGCCAACGCACGGGTCGAGTTTAACAGCACTTTTCTGGCAGCCGGAGGGCACGAAAGGTAAAGCTGCCGCATATCGTTGGCGGCTTGCTCATCTTCTGGCAGGTCGAGATTCATCAGGGAATCCAAAGATAAATTCAAGACTTTGCAAAAAGCGCGCAGGACCTCAAAAGAAGGGTTCTTCACCCCTCTTTCGCAGCCTTGAACGTGCTTCAGAGAAACGTGGCTCAGATCTGCGAGTTCCTGCTGCGTCAGTCCTTTTTCCTTACGCGCTTTTTGTATCCTTCGTCCCAGCTCTTTTATCAGTTCCATAGGCACTATCGTCTCCTTGTTTATATTTTATCGTGCCCATTTCCTTGCAGGAAGAACCTTATAAAAGGTGTATTTGAGTACGATAGTACCTATTTTATTGTGCTTGCTGTACGCTTGACTCGCCCGCGGCTCTTATTGAAGCGGCAAGGCAAAAATATTTTTCGGTTGATTGCATAATGAAGTTGGACACTTGAGAAAAGAAAATCCATAGTGATTTTACTCGTATGGTAGAATGAAGTTCCCACACCACATTCACCAGAAGGAGCGCAATCACTATGGACTGCACACAGTATATCACAGTTGCCGCAGAACGCAAGAAGGGACAGCATCTCGGGCGAGAAGAAAGAGGAGCTATCCAGTATCTCAAGCGGCATGGGCTTTCAAACAGAGCCATAGCCAGAGAACTTGGCTGTTCCCCCACCACCGTCGGAAACGAGTTGCGCCGAGGCACACCGCCTCGTAAGAGCAACAAAGGCAGACCCCCCGGCTACTCTGCAAAGCGAGGAGAGGCCGTTTACAAGGCAAATAGAGTGCGTTCAAAGCGTAATCACAAGATACTGTCCTGCACCTGCTTTCTGAATTGGACTACAACGCAAGTACGAGTCCATAAGTGGTCTCTGGATGCCTGTGTCGGCTACGCCAGACTGCACGGCTTGTTTGCACCTGAAGAAATGGTCTGCACCCATACCCTCTACAATGAAGTGTGGGCTGGCAAACTCAGCTTGACTGCGACAGAACTGCCGGAGGCTCTGAAACGCAAGCAGCACAAGGCTTCTTTGGCTCGTGAGAACAAGAAGAATTATGGCAACGGTATCTCCGAGCGCCCCGAAATCGCCGCTCTACGCATTGAGGAAGGCCACTGGGAGGGCGATACCGTGGTTGGCAAAAGGGCTGGCAAAGAGGCGGTTGTTCTCTCCCTGTTGGAGAAGAAAACCGAGAACTACATCGCCATGCGCATCCCCGGAAAGGACTCCGCTTCCGTGCTGGATGCTATGCGGCAGCTCAAAGAGGAGTACGGCGACCGCTTCGGCCAGGTATTCAAGACCATTACCGTGGACAACGGCTCCGAGTTCTCCGGCTTTGCTCAGGTTGAGAGCTGGGGCAGCAAAGTATTCTTCGCTCACCCGTACACCTCTTGGGAGCGTCCCCAGAACGAACGTCACAACGGCCTGTTCCGTGCCTTTGTTCCCAAGGGTGCATCCATTGAGGACTACTCCCCAGAGGACATCCTGTATGCTGCTGACGAACTGAACGGACGCCCTCGGAAGAAGCTCGGCTACCGTACCCCCGAGGAACTGTACGAGAAGTTCCTGGATTCTGTCTACGCCGCTTCTGTCAGCTAACTAATTTTTACCGTGCGGGTGTCCAACTTGCACTTGCAATTTGCGAAAAATATTTTTCAAAAAAATCGCATTACAGGCAGGACAAACTGCCTGTTTTTGTCATGGTTAGCAAGAAGGGGATTTTTCCTTCGCTGATCTTTGACAACTGAATACACGGCAGAACAGGTACATAACCCGCGTATGAGCGAGTGCAGGGCGCCGCGAAGATGGAGCAGCCAGGAGGTGATGGACAAGCTGTTTCGGAGCGATCAACGTCCCTGTGACCCGGATGGTGGCACATCCGGCGCGATGACTGCGCGGGGGCTTAAAGATACTTCCTCACGGCCCGCCAAAGACTTGGGGGGAACCCTGCGGCGCACGCTATGAACGACGCTGCGGAGTTATGACAGCCGCGCCAGCGGAGACCTGTTCTGTCCCCAGCGTCAGGGATGCGTGGCAAATGTGGCGTGATAACCAAATTGATTTCGCGGCGATTCCCCATCGGTGCATGAGCGCCGATGGGGGTTGCCTTTCAAAGTTAGATACCATGTGCTGGCAGTTTCGGCTGCCAGCGTATTCATGTAACTTTGAACACGACCACAAAGAAAGGAGTATCCCTATGAGCCAGTTGATGCAAGCCTGTTCACCAGCTACAACCGATGAATTGGTTGACATCCGTGAAGTTGCGGTAGATAAGGCACTACCCAAAGAGGAACGGATTGCAGCCTTTCTTCACCAAATCAAAAATCCATATCGCTTCCGCTGTGGCGATTTTGTGGTAAACGCTGCTTTTGCCAACAACGGGGTCACATTGGAGGAATGCCTGCAAGGAATTTTGAGATGACTGACATCCTCGATTTTTTCCAAAGACCATGTTACGATGGACTTGGAAAAGGATGAAAACTGAAAACCTCAAAAACCACTCTTTTCTTGCGGGAGCTTCCGGGAGGAAAGGAGTGCTTTTTCATGCCAAAATATCAGGCAACCTCTTACATTCGTCTGTCTTACACAGATGACCGCTCCAGCGAGAGCGACAGCGTTACCAATCAGCGAAAGCTGATTGAGAATTTTATTAAACGGAACCCGGACATTGAAATCATATCCGAAAAAATCGACGATGGTTACAGCGGTATCATTTTTGACCGTCCAGCGTTTAAGGAAATGATGCAGGATATTACCGATGGCAAGATCAACTGCGTCATAGTCAAAGACCTTTCCCGCCTGGGGCGGGAATACATCGAAACCGGGCGCTACCTGCGGCGGGTGTTTCCCGCTTATGGGGTTCGCTTTATTGCCATCACGGATAATATCGACACTGCCCATGAGAACAGCGGGGACGACTTGACCGTATCCGTCAAGAACATTATGAACGAAGCCTACTGCCGGGACATTTCCATCAAAACCCGTACCTCTTTGGATATAAAGCGGCGGAACGGAGATTTTGTTGGGGCTTTCCCTGTTTACGGCTATATGAAGTCAGAGGAAAACAAAAACCTGCTTGTACCAGACCCGTATGCGGCCCGTGTTGTCCAGGACATTTTCCGTATGCGTCTGGATGGGACAAGCGCACTGCGGATCGCCACTACCTTAAATGATATGGGCGTCCTGTCGCCACTGGCCTATAAGAAAAACAACGGTTTCCCTTATGCCAAACATGGATACACAGACAAAGAGGACTGTAAATGGTCTGCTACGACGGTTATCCGCATTTTGCAGGACGAAACCTATACTGGCACGCTGGTACAGGGAAAACAGGGTACGCCGCACTATAAAATCAAGCAGATGGAGCAGCGGCCATCCTCTGAATGGATTCGCGTTCCCGACGCTCATGAGGCGCTGATCCCCAAGCAGGATTTCGAGCTTGTTCAGCGTATCCGCAGACTGGATACCCGCACGTCACCAAAGAAAGACACTGTGTATTTGTTCTCCGGCATCTTAATCTGCGGCTGCTGCGGGGCGCGCATGACGCGGAAAACGAACCGGGTCAAGGGCAAGGAATACCACTATTATTACTGCCCCACCGGGAAAAAGCATGGCTGTGCCAATCCTGTGATGCTCAAGGAGAGCGATCTGGTGGAGTGCGTCAAAGACAGCCTGAAGGGGTACATAGACAATGTGACCTGCCTGCAAGCCATTCTGGACGGCATCGACCAGAGCAGCATCAACCAGGCGCTGGCGAATGAATACGCTTCCCACATCGCAGCCAATGAGCGGCAGTTGGCGCAGGCGTTGGAGTTTAAGGCCCGCCTTTACGAAAACCTGGTTACCGGCACAATCAACAAAGAAGAATACACCGATTATAAAGCCAAATACACAAGGGCTGCGGAAAATGCGAAAGAAGCGATCCGCACTCTGAAAGATAAGCTGTCCGATGTGTTGGAAAACCGAAGTGAGCGAAACCGTTGGATTTCTCATTTCACGCAGTTTTCCACGATGGAGACCCTGGACCGCAAAGCTGTGGTCCACATGATACAGAGTATCAAGGTGATTGGGAAAAAGGAACTGGAGATCACCTTCACATATCAGGATGAATATCAGAAAGCCATTCAGCTGATTCAGCTGGCGGAGCAGACAAGCCAAAGAAAGGTGGGATGATTTGTGGCAAGAAAAAGCAGAAAAGAAACCGTGGTGCTTCCTGCACCGGAGATAGATACAACTTGCCGTGCCGGAGTTTATGTGCGGCTTTCCGTTGAGGATAAGCATACCCGTACTGCCTCTATTGAAACCCAGCAGTTGATTATCGCCCGGTATCTGGAGCAGAACCCGGAAATCATCGTGGTTCAAACCTACATTGACAACGGTGCAACGGGTACGAATTTTCACCGGCCCGGCTTCCAGCAGATGCTCTCCGATATTGAAGCGGGCCTTATCAACTGTGTCATTGTCAAAGATCTTTCCCGCCTGGGGAGGAATGTCATCGACACTGGCTACTATATCGAGCGGTATTTTCCTGCACAGGGGGTTCGATTTATCGCTGTGAATGACCGCTATGATTCTTCCTCCCCGGATCATGCCCATGATGGCATCATCATTCCTCTGCGGAACATGATTAACGAAGCCTATGCGCTGGATATAGCGAAAAAGATCAAAGCGCAGCAGCGGCAGGCAATGAAAGATGGCAAGTACGTTGGCGGGCGTACACCCTATGGATATTTGAAAGCCCCCGATGATTGCCACCAGCTGATCGTTGACCCGGTGGCGGCTGAGGTGGTCAAAACTATGTTTCAGTGGGCCGCTGAAGGCGATGGCCTGAACACTATTGCGGTTCGATTAAACGAGGCCGGAGTCCTCGCCCCAAGTCACTATAAGAAAAGGCTGGGCGAGATTACCCATGAGAATTTGATTGGAAATGGGAATTGGCAGACGCGCACGGTTGCCAAAATTCTCCGGGCAGGCGTTTATGCCGGCGATCTTGTGCAGGGCGTTTCCAAGGTCATCGACCACAAACAGGTCAGGGCCAGCGCCGATGAATGGACGGTCGTTCGTGATACGCATGAGGCCATTGTGAGCAGAGAGCTGTTCGATGCTGTACAAAAAGTCTTAGACTGTGCCGCACAACAGGCCAAAGACAGGGAAATACATTCCTGGTCCCCCAATCTTTTGAGAGGGAAAATTTTCTGCGCCCACTGCGGACACAGCCTCCACCGGCAAAAATGCGTCCGCAAAAAGACGCCGGATGTATATGTCTACCATTGTATCAGCAATAACCGCATCAAAAAGGGTGCTTGCCCCGGCGTTTTCATTGATGAAATAAACCTGCTGGATGCGTTGGCGGATATATTGCAGGAACAGCTCGATACCACGCTGGGGCAATACTCCCTCAGCCCGGAAAATCTCTCCAAAGAAGCTAAGGAACAGAAAAGTATTCAGGATAAAATTGCCAGCCGGAAACAGGAAATCCAACAGCTGCGTACCTACCAGCGCGGATTGTATGAGGGTCTGATCCAGAACCATCTGTCACAAGACGAGTATTTTGCCTTAAAGGACAAGTACGAAGCCAAAATCGAGGCGGTCAGCAAGGAAATTGAGCAGCTGAAAGCAGGGCTTGCGATTATTGCCAGGCAGCTGGAACAGTATAAAATGCTGTCCCAGGATGCACAGCATATCAAGGAAGATCGCCATCTGACGGCAGCCCTGATTGACCGGCTGATTGAACGTGTGGAGGTTTCCAGGGAGAAACAGATTACAGTTCATTTCCGTTTTCAAAGCGAATTTGAGCATTGCGAGGAGGTGCTGAACCAATGCAGAAATATGTAATCGCCCTATATATCCGTCTTTCCCTGGAGGATTACAAATACGACAGCATGAGCATTGAGAACCAGCACCTTGTGCTGAACGAGTTCGTTTCTTCCATGCCGGAGTCCACTGACGCAGAGGTTCTGGAATTTATCGACAACGGATATAGCGGGACAAATTTTGAGCGTCCCAAAGTCCAGGAACTGATTGAACTGGTTCGGGCCAATCAGATTGACTGCATCATTGTAAAAGATTTTTCTCGATTTGGGCGAAACAGCATCGAAACCGGATACTTCATCGAGCGGGTGTTCCCATTGTTTCACACCCGGTTCATCTCCATCAATGACGATTTCGACAGCGATCAGCACAAAGGCGATACCGGCGGGATGGATGTGGCTTTCAAATATTTGATCAGCGAGTATTACAGCCGCGATATGTCCATGAAAACCAAAAGCGCCAAGTACGCCAAAATGCAGCGCGGAGAATATCAGAGTAAGATTTGCCCGTATGGGTATCGCAAAAGCGCCGATGGCAGAATGGAGCCAAACCCGGAAACTGCTGCGGTGGTACAGCTCATTTTCCAGCTTGCGGCAACCGGCATTGGGGCGGCAGCCATTACCAGGGAACTATTTAAGCGAGGCATCCCAACCCCAGGGGAATATAAAGCCACTCATGGACAGCAGTACCACGATGTCTCACGCTCTCGTGGCCGCTGGAGCAGTTCTACGGTTCTCCGCATCCTGGAGGACGAACGCTATATCGGTTCCTACGTCATTGGACGGCGGGCAGTCATTGAAGTGGGAGGTACACGGAGCCGCATGAAGGACCGTGACAAATGGTTCATTATTCCCGACCACCATCCGGCAATTATTGAGAAAGAGCTGTTTGAGAAGGTGCAGGCCGTGCAGCGCCGGTTTTCCTTACCGACCCGGAAAATCAGGGAGTATCCACTGAAAGGCAAGGTCTATTGTGGCTGCTGTGACCATGCACTTTCCCGCATTGCTCAAAAGAAGCCGTTTTATATGTGCCGTCATTCGACTGCCGACGTAAACAGCCGCTGCCATACTATACGAGCGGACGCTGCCGGGCTGGAAGAAGCGGTGCTTATCACATTGAAAAAACAGCTGGAAATCCTGCTGCCTGCACATGAGGACGGAACCCTTCACCTGGACGCCACCGCCGCTAAATGCTCCGAATATGAGAAACAGTTGGAAGATTTGAGGGATCAGAAGCAAGCTCTCTTTGAACGGTATCTCCTGGGGCAGATCGAGCTGGACACTTATAAATCGCGGAAAACAGATTATGACGCAGAAATACGGAAAGTCAAAAATGCCTATGCTGCTGTCACCGCCCAGGCAAAACTGAAGCGAGAAGAACAGGCCCGCCAAAGCAACCGGCAAGAGATCGTTCACTCGATTGCAGAAGCGGATGCGCTAACTTCCGAGCTGACCGATCTGCTGATTGAAAAGGTATATATATTCCCCGACAACCGCATTGAGATTGTTTACAAGGTCCATGACCGCTTTGAATAACAGACGAAACAAAAACAGAAACCCCAGGCTATCAAATCCACAATCTTGGTAGCTTGGGTTTTCTGCTTTTCAGAATTATATTTTTTTGTCGTGTGCTTGACATACGGGTGTCTCAAATCGTGTATGCGAATCCTTTTCACCCCCGTTTGCTTGCAGCCACGGTCCATTTCCCGGTGGAGATAGCTTTTGCTGATAGGGAACATCCGGCTGTCCGGCTCCACGCCGTAGAGATGCTTGAGGTAGTCCTGGAGCTCGTCACAGAGGAACTGGGGCATCTGGATCACCCGGTTGCTCTTGGGCGTTTTGGGGGTGGTAATGACATCCTGCTTGTTGATCCGCTGGTAAGACTTGTTGATGGTAAGAGTGCGTTTCTCAAAGTCGAAGTCCGCCGGGGTCAGAGCCAGTAGCTCCCCCTCCCGGACACCGCACCAGTACAGAACTTCAAAGGCGTAGAAGGACAGTGGTTTATCCATCATGGCCTCGGAAAACTTGGTGTACTCCTCTCGGGTCCAGAACAGCATTTCTTTCCGTTCTTCCGCCCCCATGTTGCCCGCCTGCCGAGCCGGGTTGATATTCAGGCCGTAAAATCGGGCAGCATGGTTGAAAATGGCGCTGAGTTGATTGTGAACCGTTTTCAGATAGGTTTTGGACAGAGGCTTGCCGTGGCAGTCCCGCATTTCCCGAATCTCGTTCTGCCAGCGCATAATGTCCTTGGCTGTAATCTCCGACAGCTTCCGCTTGGCAAAGTAAGGCAGAATCTTCTTTTTGATGATGCTCTCCTTGGTGAGCCAAGTGTTGAGCTTCAGCTTGGGCTTAATGTCCCTCTCATAGAGAGCAACGAAGCTCTCAAAGGTCATGTTCACATCGGCCTGCTTCTCCATCAGGAACTCCCGTTCCCATTCCAGCGCTTCTCGTTTGGTGGCAAAACCACGCTTGAGTTTCTGCTGGCGCTCACCCTTCCAGTCGGTGTAGCGGAACTGCACATACCAGGTGCCGTTGTCCTTGTTCTTAAACGCTGCCATAATTACTCCCCCTTTCTAGTCGTTTCAGTTCTCGTGCCGTAAAACTTTTCGTGGAAGAACTTGCGGTCGATCCGCCCGGAAATGGTGATGCAGCCGGTTTTCGCCAGTTCTTCGTTCATCTGCCGCACCAGCTTATAAGCAAATGGTTTGGAAATGCCTAAGTTCTGCGCCACTTCTCCGGCTGTTACAAATAAATCATTTTTCAAATATGCGTCCTCCTTGTAGCTTTTTTGTTAAGTTTCATGTTTGCATTATACTTAACATTTATGTTATTGTTAATAGCTTATTTGTTAAACTTATCTTTTTTATTAAATTTAGCATTTGTGATAAGTCGTTATTGCTCTATTATTTCATATATGCTACAATATAAAAAACAGCAAAATCTTAAAAAGGGGAAGTTATGAACTATACAATCCTGACAATGAAAAAGCAGGAATTTCCATTGCTTGAAGATTTTTTATATGAAGCAATCTTTATTCCAGAAAGTATTGAAGTTCCACCTAGAAGTGTTATTTCCTTACCAGAGTTACAGACTTATATTAAAGATTTCGGACTATTAAAAGATGATTTTGCGTTAGTTGTGAAATAGAAAAACAAATCGTTGGTGCTGTTTGGGTACGCATTATCAATGATTATGGACACATTGACAGCAGCACTCTCTCTTACAATTTCTATCTATAAAGACTACCGAAAACATGGAATAGGAATTGCCATGATGAAAGAAATACTGAATTTGCTTAGAAATCAGGGATATAAAAGTGTTTCTCTTTCTGTCCAAAAGGCAAATTATGCTGCCAAAATGTATCAAAAATTAGGATTTAAAATTGTA
>OGXT01001918.1_pt1 | contig 18082 bp, 10 predicted proteins | sample 1576361 | NCBI WGS metagenome assembly OGXT01 (sample SAMEA3541514, study PRJEB24748) | human gut metagenome | biome: human gut; feature: human-associated habitat; material: faeces | place: China | collected 2012 | reverse complement strand
TTCTTGCCTCTTCGTCTGTCTGTTCCCCGAACATCATATAATCAAGGCTCATGTCGAGACACTCAGAAATCGCAAGCATTGTTTCTGTGGACATTCCACAGGTGCCACGCTCGATATCTGAACAGTATTTCGGTGCACGGTCTATTCTCTCTGCAACTTCGTCCTGTGAAAATCCTAACTGGACTCTTTTTTTTCGAATGCGGTCGCCAACGGCTAAACGGTCATACGCTTCTCTTTTTCGGTTCATAAAAACTCCCCTTTCTCATTTGTTTCTTATTGTGTGTGATTCTCTGTATCATATTCTTGCGAAAAAAACGTAGAAATAAAACACAATGGAAACGTAATTTAATAGTGAGTTTAAAAGGTATGTGCGAGATACGTTTTAAATGTGATATTGAACAAAAAACAAGTAAGATATGTCAGAAAACTGTAAGTTTCTTCTGTTGACATAATCAACGGACATGTGTATGATAGAAAATGTTTAAAACACGAAAATAAAATATGTTTATAACGCATAAGGGTAAAGTTATGAAAAACAAAAGAAATCAGAAAAATATCATATGGAAGATACTGCTTATCGTTTTCAGTATCGTTCTTATCATATGTCTCATAATCATTGGAATTCAAAAATATCAGCAGAAAAAGCAGCAGGAGTATTACGAAGCTTTACTGGAAAATGCAGGCAGTCAACCGCAGGCGACTGAGGAGGTGCCAGAGCCGGAAACGGAAGAAGCACCGGATGTTTTAAAAAGCCTTGGAATTGAAATCCCGGAAAAAGACATTGATTTCGCAGCATTAAAAGAAGAGAACAGCGATGTGTATGCCTGGATTTATGTGCCGGGAACTAATGTTGATTACCCGGTGTTACAGCACCCGACGGATGATGCCTATTATCTGGAACATAATATGGACGGCTCAAAAGGGCTTCCAGGCTGTATTTACTCGGAGAGCGTGAACACGAAAGATTTTACGGATCCGAACACTGTTTTATACGGTCACAACATGAAAAACGGAAGCATGTTTGCTTCTTTGCATAATTTTGAGGACCAGCAGGTGTTTGATGAAAACCCTTACTTCTATATTTATACGGAAGATAAAACCTATGTGTATGAAATTTTTGCTGCTTACAAATACAATGCGATCCATCTGATCTATAACTTCGACCTTACTAATCCGGAGATTTTTCAGAATTATCTGGATCAGATTTTTGAGATCCGCGATATGAGCGCAAATATCAGGCAGGATGTTACGGTCAATGCAGACAACCGCATTGTCACATTGTCGACCTGTGTTTCCGGTGAGAAAAACATGCGTTATCTTGTACAGGGAGTTTTACTGAATGAATAAACAAAAAAGTACAGAACAGACAAAAAAACAACAGAAAACATGGATAAAAATCATAAAGATCGTGGGAATTGTACTGATATGCCTGATTCTTTTTGCACTTATCGCATTTGGAGTGCTAAGGGCACTTGGAAAAAGTGGAATCAGAAAAAATATTTCAGGCGAAGCACCGGTACTTGAATCCACGGAATCAACCGAAGAGGGCTGGCAGGATGGATGGATCCGCTATAATGGTCAGGTCTATGCCTACAACGAAGATATCATGACATTTCTCGTCATGGGTGTTGACAATGACGATGTTGTAAAAAAGGCAAAAGACGGTCTGAGCGGCGGACAGGCTGACGCAATGTTTCTGGCAGTCATGAATCCGCATGATAAATCTGTTTCCATTATTGCGGTCAACCGCAATGCGATGGCGCTTGTGGATGTCTATGATGAGGATGGCGTTTACATGGGACAGTATACGAAGCAGATCACTTTACAGCACGGTTATGGTGACGGCATGGAATTAAGCTGTGAGCGGAGTGTGGCGGCAGTGTCGAGACTTTTTTACAATCTTCCGATCAGTGGTTATGCGGCGATCAACATGGGAGCAATCCCGGCTTTAAACGATGCAGTTGGCGGCGTACAGGTGACGGTTTTAGATGATGTCATATACCCGGAATACGATATGGATCTCCATCAGGGGGATGAAGTGACGCTGACCGGACATCAGGCTTACTGGTATGTGCGCGGAAGAAATGAAAATGTGTTTAACAGCTCTTCCCTGCGTTTAGAGCGCCAGAAACAATTCCTGACCACGTTTATTGCACAGGCAAAAAACCAGGCAATCACAAATCCGTCCATTGCGGTAGATTTATACAACACCATATCCAAATATATGGTGACAGACATTGACATTACGAAATTTACATACCTCGCTTCTGAGGCTTTGGGATACAACTTTGATATCAGCCATTTGTACACCATGCAGGGTGAGACACTGATGGGAGATAAATATGAGGAATTTTATGTCGATGATGATGCGCTGTACCAGCTCATCATTGACGTGTTCTACGAACCGGTAGAATCAGAGGATATTAAGTAAGGAAATTCCTTATTTAATATAGAAACCACATGGAATACGTGAGGAAAGGAGGAAAACAAGTTATGAAGAAAAAAATCGCAGTCGTACTTACAGCATTAATGGTTATGGCTATGGGAACAACAGCTTTCGCTGCAACAAGTCCAACAACCAAAACATCTGAGACAACTACAGCAGAGGCTACTGCTTACGCTAACGTTACAGTAGCAGCAGGCGGCATCGTGATCGATGGCGTGGCTTCCACAGCAGCTCCAACTGTAAAAGCTGTTACAACAGCTCAGGTTGAAGCAGCTCAGACACAGGCAGTTGCAAGCGTAGCTCCTACAGCTAAAGTTTTACAGATGATCGATGTAACTCTTCCTGTTTCTTTCGAGAAAGCACAGTTGACATTCTCTGTTAACGGTGTGACAGCAGGACAGAAAATCGCTGTTTTACATCAGAAACATGACGGAAGCTGGGAAGTTATCAACCCGGATTCAGTTGGAAACGGAACTGTAACAGCTACATTTACATCTCTTTCTCCAATCGCATTTGTTGCATACAATGCATCAGCTCAGACAGGAGAAACAACACCTGTTTTACCAATTATTGTGCTTATCTGTGCAGCAGGTATCGCAGTATGCGGAGCAAAAGTTAAATTTAACAACTAATTTTATGAGTCTTAAGATTTATAAAAGGAAAAGAATGAACATGTGGTAGTTCCTGCAAAAGCAGGAATAACAGGCGGTCTGTGTCATGCAGACCGCCGGAAAAAGAACTGACAGGATGAAGTAAAATGAAGCATGCATTAATAATCACAACCATCAGCGGATTCGTACCGCAATTTGAAATGAATGATGTGAGAATCTTACAGGAGAATGGTTATACGGTTCATTATGCATCCGATTTTGAAAATCCGATTTACAATATCGATCAAACCCAGTTGAAAAGAGACGGACTGATTTTACATCATATCGATATCAGAAAAAGTCCGTTTCAGATCACAAAAAATACAAAAGCATTTTTACAGTTAAAACAGATCATCAGAAAAGAACAGATCAGTCTGGTACATTGCCACAATCCAATGGGTGGCGTGGTGGGAAGGCTTGCCGCAAAAGCTTCCGGAAGAGAACCATATGTTGTATACACGGCACACGGGTTTCATTTTTATGAGGGGGCACCGAAGAAAAACTGGCTGCTCTACTATACGGCAGAGAGGTTTCTGGCAGCATTTACCGACCGGATCATTACAATCAACAGAGAAGATTATGAGAGAGCAAACCGCTTTCGTTTAAAAGAGCATGGATGTGTGGAACAGATTCCGGGCGTCGGTGTGAATATAGAGAAGTTCCGGAAAAAACCGGAACTGAGAGAAATAAAAAGAAAAGAACTGGACATCCCGCCAGATGGATTTCACATTGTTTCGGTGGGAGAACTTGTGGAAAATAAAAATCATGCAGTCGTGATCGAGGCAGTTGCCCGGTTACACGACGAAAACATTTATTACAGTATCTGTGGCAAAGGTCCTTACAGGGAAACATTAGAACATCTGATCCAGAAACATCATCTGGAAAAGCAGGTCAGACTGTTAGGCTATCGCAATGATGTGCAGGATGTTCTGCAGAGTGCAGACTGCTTTGCATTTCCATCTAAGAGAGAGGGACTAGGGATTGCAGCCATCGAGGCGCTGGCATGTGAAGTCCCGGTGATCGCATCGGATAACCGCGGAAGCAGGGAGTACATGTGTCATCTGGAAAATGGCATTGTCTGTCAGGCGGATAAAGTGGCAGATTTCATGCATGCGATCTGCCGTATGAGACAGTCCGGGCAGCTACGCAGGGAAATGGGAGAGCATGGGAGAAGGACAGCAGAAAGATTCAGCATAGAGGCAACAGATAAAATAATGCGCCGTGTCTATCAGGAGATCAGCGTGACGCAGGAAAGAAAGCGATAAAAGCGTATGGGGGCAGAGTTTGAAAAACAAGTCTCTGTGATCATGGGAGTTTACAACCAGTGGAACAGAGAGGCACTGCAAAAAGCAGTAAAGTCCATATTGAACCAGACACTCACGGATTTCGAGTTCATCATTTACGATGACGGTTCCGATCCGGAGGTGGCAGGTTATATCAGAGAATTAGAAAAGCTTGACGAGAGGATTGTCCTGATTGGAAAAGAGGAGAATCACGGTCTGGCTTTTTCCTTAAATATGTGTATTGGCGCTGCAAAAGGAAAATACATTGCCCGCATGGATGCAGACGATATCGCACTGCCGGAGCGTCTGCAGGTGCAGTATGATTTTATGGAGCAGCACAAAGAGTATGCGTGGTGTGGCTGCAATACGAGATTATTTGATGAAAACGGTATCTGGGGAGAACGCAAAATGCCGGAACTTCCGTCCGATAAAGACTATCTGCCGTTTTCTCCCTTCATACATCCAACGGTCATGTACCGCAGAAAACTATTTGAAAAAAATGAGGGCTATCATGTTTCCCCGGAAACATTGCGCTGTGAAGATTATGAGATATTCATGCGTCTGCATCAGCTTGGTTATCAGGGGTACAACATTCAGCAATATCTGTTTGCGTACCGGGAGGACAAGCAGTCTTTTCAGAAACGAAGATTTCACTTCCGGATCAACGAGGCAAAACTCCGCTACCGGAATTTTAAAGCCATGCATCTGTTGTTTCCATTGGGCTGGCTCTATGTGATCCGTCCGGTTGTGGGCGGTCTGATCCCACCGGGGATCGTTGCGTTATTAAAACGCGGTGAGACGTGGTGGAAGTGCAAAAAAGAACAGTTACCCGAAAATGCCAGATTGGAGTATAGCAGTTATGAATCCGACCGACCGCAGAGAACAGAGACTACAATCTTATAAAAAAGCCAGATCCGAGAAAGAAATCTATGAGCGTGTGCTTGCACCAACACTTTATGAGTTTGTGCTGTGGGTTTTGCAGGAGGCATTACCAAGTGGAAAAAAACGGCTTTACTTTCTGGCAAGGGACGGTTATCAGATGTATCTTGCCGCACAGCAGCTCTGTAAACAATATGATCTGGACATCGAGTGCAGATATCTCAAAGTGTCGAGATATGCGGTGCGTGTGCCGGAATATCATCTTCTCGGGGAACGCTGTCTGGAACGCATCTGTGTCGGAGGAATCGATGTGACCTTTGAAAAAATCATGCAGCGCGCAGCACTGACAGACAAAGAGGCAGAGGAGATCGCAGCGCTTGCCGGGTACACGGAGAATTACAGAAAAGTCATCAATTATCACGAGGTCATGCAGTTGAAAGACTGCTTAAAAAAGATACCGCTCTTATTTCATTATATAGACAGCCATTCGAAGGAAGCTTATGGGACGGCAATCGGCTATCTCACACAGGAAGGACTGCTGGAACCGGTTTCTTATGCACTGGTAGACAGCGGCTGGATCGGTACGATCCAGCAGAGCATTGAACATCTGCTCAGGCAGAAACAGCCGGACAGAAAGCTCGAAGGATACTATTTTGGCTTGTATGAGATCCCGGAAGGGGAGGGAAGGGAAAACTATCACAGTTTTTACTTCACGCCGTGGGGTGAGATCAAAAGAAAAGTGCATTTTAGCAACAGCCTGTTTGAGGCAGTGTTTTCTGCACCGGAGGGCATGACATTATCCTACAGGACAGAGGGCGGGAAGGATAAAATCATCTATGTTCCAGTGACAGACAGCAGGGAGAACCTGAACCGGGAACGCATCAGCCGGTATATCTGCTGGCTGGAAGAGTTTCTGCAGGAGAAAAAGCAATCATTGCCGCAGGCGGACAGCGGGTATGTGGAGGAACTTCTATCACCCTTTATGGGAAACCCGACACAGTTTGAGGCAGAGGCATACGGAAGCCTGCTTTTCTCGGATGATGTGAGAGAGGATAATAATCAGAAAGTGTCCGCAGATTTTTCAGAGCAGGAGATCAAAAACCATCATTTGCTCAACCGTCTGCTCATCATGACAGGCGTCCGGAAAAAGGTACTTCATGAGAGTGCGTGGATCGAGGGCAGTATCGCAACGTGCAGAACACTGGATGAAAAAGGCAGAGCGAGAAACCGTTTGCATGCCGTTTTCTATAAATACATCATTTATATCCGCAAGTGGCTGAAACAAAGAAACAGATAAAAACACAGTCTGCATTGGCTGGAAAACAGAAAATAAAAAGACAGGAAAATGACAGTTTTGAGAAAGAATAGAGAAGAGTTAAAACAATATTATTTTGTCATCAAACAACTGGTGGACAGAGAGATTAAAAGAAAATATGCGAGGTCTTTTCTCGGAGTCATCTGGAGTGTGTTAAATCCGCTGATGACCATGGCAGTTATGTCCATGATTTTCAGCACGATTTTTAAACGTACGATTGAAAACTATCCAATCTACTATCTGACCGGAACGATTTTCTGGCAGCTCTTTTCCGGTGCAACGAACTCTGCAATGACGGCGCTCGTCGATAACCGGACGCTGCTGTTGAAAGTAAAATTGCCAAAACAAACATTTGTTCTAGCAAGGATCTATACCGCGTTGACAAACTTTGGCTACACCTGTATTGCCTATGTGCTCATGCTCGTGGTGTTTCAGATCAAAATCAGTCCGACGCTGTTACTGTTTCCAATCGATGTATTTTTCTGCCTGCTGTTCTCCATGGGAATCGGGTATGTGCTCTCGATTTTATACGTGTTTTTTGCGGATATCAAATACCTGTATTCGATTGTCCTGACACTCTGGATGTACATGTCAGCGATCTTTTATCCGTATGAGAGTACAACGCTGATGATGCAGAAAGTCATCGGAAACAATCCGGTGTTTGTCTACATTGCATTTGCGAGGGACTGCGTCATGTATCAGAAATGGCCGGAGACGGATCTATGGATCAAAATGATCTTGTGGGGCATTGTAAGTTTTCTGATCGGTTACTACGTGTTCTCGAAAAAAGAAAATAATGTGATGCAGAAAATATAATGGTTATATACAGAAAAAAAATCCGTGAAGGAACAGTACAAGGAAAAAGCAGAGATTGGAGTGAAGATACAAAAGTGAGATTAAGAATCTGGGAAAAATGGAAAAGGATAATACTCCTGGGCACATTCTTTGTGTTGGCAATAGGAATACCGTGGGAAATCCGTGCGGAAAATGCAACTGTCACGTTCGGATCGAATTACTATACGGCAACCGACAATGAGACATTTCCAATCGGCGTATACCTGAATGGGGATTCGAAGATCGGAACCTATGAGGTTAAAATATCCTACGATAACAGGCGTCTGGAGTACACCGGTGGTGGTGATTCCGAGGAAAACGGAGTTATCACGTTAAGTGGAACCGGAGTCAATGCGCAGGTCAAATACATGTTAAAGTTCCAGACACGAAGCGGTGGAACGGCAGATATAAAAATAGAGAGTGCAGTGATCCACACAGCAGGAGAGAATGAAGAAGAGTTTGATGTGGCAACTCTGGCATCCACCTATGTCACGATTTCCGGTGAAGATACGGTTGGGGACGCTCCGCAGGAGGAAAGTCAGGAGACGGAAACTGAAGAAGAGAATCCGGTTTCGGATATTCCGACAGTGATGGAAGTGTCAGTGGAAGAGCAAACCTACTATCTGGTGGATCTCTCCCAGTACACGCCGGAGAACATTGATTTCCAGTATGATACCGGAACCATCACCTATCAGGGAACAGAAGTAGCTGCATATCTGTCAGCAAATGGAGATATCAGTTTTGTGTATCTGGCGGACAGTCAAAAAAACCTTTACCTGTACGCTTACAGCAGTGAAAAAGATAAACTGTATCCCTGCAATTCCATCACAGTCAACGGAGAAAAATATTACTTCATGTCTCCGTATGTGTGCAGCGAGTGGCCGCAGGAACTGACACTTGACATCATCCAGAGCGAATCGATCGTCTATGCGATGGATCTGGAAGGTCAGACCGGATTTTATAAAATCACGACCGGAAATAAGCTGGAAGCCTGGAATCCGAATGAAGGGCAGGAGAACTTTCAGAATCAGATGAAAATATTGATCATCATTCTGGCTGTGACATTAGTGATCATGTTTCTTGCAATTCTTCTGGTTATCCATATGGATAAAAATAAACAGAGGCAGGATGGTACATCTGTATCCGGGAAAACAAACAATCGGATTAAAACCAGAAAAAACAAATTAAAACAAGGAGAATCCGAAACTTCCTCTGACATAAATGCGGCAGATGATTTTGAGATAGAAGATCTGGCACTGGATATCTCCGAGGAGGAGATCCGTGCATGGCGGGCGGAACTGGAACAGTCTGCCGGAGATGATAATTCATCCGATAAAAAGAATTCTGATGGACAAAATGCTGCTGAAAAGTATTCCAATACGGCTGTGCCGGAGGGACGTGCAGGAGAAGAGCCTGTCATTGCTGTGAAGGATGTCACAATGCAGTTTCGGATTGCGATGAACAATGTCTCCGGTATCAAAGAGTATGTGATCCAGCTTTTGAAAAAACAGATCAGTTACCGGGAACTGCTTGCGTTAGAACATGTGTCGTTCAATGTATACAAGGGCGAAGTGGTAGGAATCATCGGAACGAATGGCTCCGGTAAAAGTACACTTCTTAAAATTGTGTCCGGAGCTTTAAAACCGAGTAGCGGCGAAGTGCAGTGCGACCGCCGGAAAGTACAGCTGCTGACACTTGGAACCGGTTTTGATGTGGAACTGACCGCCAAGGAAAATGTGTACTTAAATGGTGCTATCATCGGTTATTCAAAAGAATTTATTGATTCCAAATATGACGAGATCGTCAAGTTCGCAGAACTCGAAGGCTTTATGGAAGAGAAAGTAAAAAACTTTTCCTCTGGTATGGTCAGCCGTCTCGGTTTTGCAATCGCAACGATTGGCGAAACCGCAGAGATCCTCATTTTAGATGAGGTGCTTTCGGTCGGGGATGAATTTTTCCGCAAGAAGAGTTTGAAGCGCGTGAAAGAGATGATCCACGGAGGAAGTACGGTGCTTTTGGTGTCACATAGTATGGGTACGATCTTGGAAAATTGTGACCGGGTGGTCTGGATCGAAAAAGGAAAAATGAAAATGTACGGTGAGCCGAAGGTGGTTTGCGAGGCTTATCGGAAGATGAATGAAGGGTAGAGGAAGTTTGAAAATGAATGATATCAAAGTATCAATTGTAATACCAATATGTAATGTGGAGAGATATTTAAAGGAATGTTTAGATAGTGTTATTAATCAAACATTGAAAGATATTGAAATAATTTGTGTAGATGATGGTTCAACGGATGCATCTTTGAGTATTTTACGTACATATGAAAAAATGGATACTCGTATAAAAGTTATTACGAAACAAAATTCTGGATATGGTAACACGATGAATGTAGGGATGGATATAGCAATAGGTGAGTATATTGGTATTGTAGAATCTGATGATTACATTGAAAAAAATATGTTTGAGAGATTATATAACACAGCAGTACAATATAAAACTGAAATTGTAAAATCAGACCACTATATTTTTTCAACTAAAAATGGGAGATCTGAAGCACAATATCAATGGGTATGCCCAATTCAATACTATAACAGAGTACTAAATTCGCAAATTTGTCCGGAAATATTTACATTTACAATGATGAATTGGACTGGAATTTATAAAACAGATTTTTTGCGCAAAAATAATATCCGTCATAATGAAACACCAGGAGCGAGTTTTCAAGATAACGGTTTCTGGTTTCAAGTAATTTCGTTAGCAAGGAAGATTGTATTTATAAATGAAGCTTTTTATTATTATCGTCAGGACAATCCAAACTCATCAATAAACAGTAAAAAGAAAGTGTTTTGCATTTGCGATGAGTATATGTATATAGGTAAATTCCTTGATGAACATGATGAACTTAATGCAGAATATCATAAACGGTTTTTGGAGAAAAAAGTTTTTAATTATTTACATTCTTATCATAGAATAGCTGACGAATTTCGGTTGGAATTTTTAGAGAGAGTAAGTAAGGAATTCGAAAGTGATTTGAAAAATCCTAAGATACATGTTGAAATGCTAGATTCATGGGTTTTAGCACAAATGAATAGAATTATTGATTCTCCAAAACTTTTCTATATAGAAGACGGCATGTACCGCCAAAAAAAAGAATATGAAGAAATACATAAAAAATGGTTACTGGTTCGTAATTCAGAAGAATTTAAAAATGGTTTGAATATAAAGAAATTTTTAAAAATGAAGATATAGTGGAGAATGTATATGAAATTAAAGAATAATGAAACAGATGGAAAAAAAATAGATATTTTTATTTCTGTAATTGTTCCTGTATATAATGCAGAACAATATTTAAAAACCTGCCTGGATTCGCTGATTAGCCAGACTTATACAAATTTTGAAGTGTTATGTGTAGATGATGGTTCTACAGATCATTCATTGGATATATTAAGATTTTACGAGAAGAAAGATAACAGAATTAAAGTATTTATTCAAGAAAATGCAGGACCTGCAGCTGCGCGGAATAAAGCATTACAATATGCGAGTGGTAATTATATTAGTTTTGTAGATGCAGATGATTACCTAGTAGAAAATGCATTTGAAAAGCTTTCAAAGGTAGCAGTAGAAAAAGAAAATTGGGATTTAATAATTTTTGGTGGAAATGTCATAGGTGAAAAAAATGAATATATAGCTGATAAGCTTACAACGACTTGTAAAACATATGTTAATAATAAAGTTGATGAGGTTGTATTTAAAGAGAAAGCCGCACGTCCGTTTTTATGGCTTCATTTTATAAAAAGAAAAATATTAGAAGAACCATCGATTTTAAGATTTGATGAGGAGTTGAATTTAGGTGAAGATCAGATATTTCAGTTTGGGTATATTCCAAGAGCTAAAAATGTTATTGTTCTGGATTTAAAACTGTATAATTATCGAATTGCTAAAAATACATCTTTAATGCAATTGTATAGTAACCGACGCATAAAAAAAACAGAATGTCATTTTTTGATTGTTGAAAAAATAATAAATGAATGGAAAAAACAAGGATTTTATGAATTGAATCAAGATGCACTGTGGTCTTGGGTTATAGAGTTTTTATACTATACAATCTGTGATTTCCCAGCAGAATTTAAAAGAAAATATTCTGAACAAATTTTAAATTTAATTCAAAAATATGAAGTCAGGGAATATCTTATTGCGGAGAGCCAGCAAGGACATTTAGCAGAAATAAAAGAGTGGGCTTTAAATGATTTGACAGTTGAGGATGAGTTAAAAACCCTTGCAGAAAAGACAGAGAGAGAAAAATATGAAATTGATGAAACGTTAAAATCAAAAGCTTTTAAGCTTGGAACAAAATTAACTCGAAAGAAAGATAGAATAATTCTATAAAGATATAAGTTTATTAGGAGATCCGCAAATGCAAAAGAAAGATAAGGTTAGAACTGTAAATAGTATATTGAAAGAGGAGTGCTATGGTTGTGGAAGTTGTGAAAATAAATGTCCTGTTAATGCCATAGAGATGGTATACGATGAGGATGGTTTTTTATATCCAAACATATTATCTGATTTGTGTATAAATTGTGGTATGTGTATAAACGTCTGTCAAGCAAATGAAGCACCTATTTTAAATGAAGAACCGAAAGCATACGCGGTTTGGGCACAAGATGATATAAGGTTAAAAAGTTCTTCTGGTGGAATGTTTACATTAATGGCTCATGAAATTGTACGAAAAGGTGGTGTAATATTTGGAGCTGTATATTCTGAAGACTATAGGAGGGTATATTTAGCAGAAGCGGATTCAAATGAAGAAATAGTTGAAATGAGAGGTTCAAAGTATGTTTTTGCTGAAACTTGCCATACATATAAAAGAGCAGAGAGTTATTTGAAAAATGGTCGAGTTGTTTTGTTTACAGGAACGCCCTGTGAAGTGGCTGGGTTAAAAAAATATTTATGTCATGAATATGATAATTTATATACGGCAGATTTCATTTGCCATGGTGGAAATTCAATCAAGGCATATAATAAATGGCTTGATGAATTTGTAAACGGAAAGAAAATTGCAAAATTGGATTTTCGTGATAAGAGTGTTTTCGGATGGTCTACAACGGCTACAGCATATTTAGATGATGGAAGTGTAGTAAGAAAAAATTATGCAGACTGTACTTGGTATAATGGATTTTTAGAAGGTGTTACAATACGAGAAAACTGTTCTAAATGTTATTATGCAAAAGGTAATAGAGTTGCAGATATTACTATGGGAGATGCATGGCAGGTATCTAAAATAAACTCAAAATTAAATGATGGAAAGGGAACATCACTTGTAACAGTAAATACAGAAAAAGGAAAGAGTTTTTTTGATAAATTGCAGGAAAGTATGGAATTGTGCGAAGAAATTCCATTTGAAATTATTAGACAGTATAATGGAAATTTAAATTATCCGCAAAAACTTAATGTAGGACGTAAATTTTTCTTTAGTCATCTTGATGAGCATGGATATAATCGTTCATTATGGTATGGAAGAAATCGACGTTGGGATTCAGGAATAGTTGGTTGGTGGTTTGCATCAAATTTTGGAAGTGCATTAACATATTTCGGACTTGCAAAAATCATTCAAAAGATGGGGAAAAATGTTATTTTCATTCCTGTACCTATGCTTAGTGGTAAGCCGTGGGATAAGGAAACAGAGAGAGTGGAAGCCTTTATCGGAAAGCATTTTATGATTGCGAAAAAGCGTGATATTAATCATATGCAGGAATATAATAAATTTTGCGATTCATTTGTATTGGGATCAGACCAAATGTGGACTGAATCAACAACAAGGCTGGTAGGATATTCGTTCTTCCTTGACTTTGTAGATAGAAATAAGAAAAAAATAGCTGTTGCACCATCTTTTGGGGCTGGTAAATTTAGCAATAATCCGCAGATGATTTCGGTGGCAAAGGAATATTTAAATAGGTTTGATTCAATAAGTGTTAGAGAAGAAAGTGGTATACAGGTATGTAAAGAAATATTTGGAATTGAAACCGAACAGATAATTGATCCAATATTTTGGCTTGATAAGGAAGAATACACGAGATTAGTAGATGAAAGTGATGCAATAAAAGAAGAAAAATATCTTTTGTGTTATATTTTAGATCCGTCTCAAGAAAAGAAAGATTTAATTCAAAAAATTGCAGAAACTAAGGGGCTTAAAATAATTTCAATTTTAGGAATGAGAGAATATTGGACATTTCATGATACATGGGATGTGGGAAAACTTTTACAGGATGTTTCTATAGAAAGATTTATAGATTACATAAACCGATCATCATTTTTTGTTACAGACTCGCATCATGGTGTATGTTTGAGCATTATTTTAAATAAACAATATTTGGCAATAGGTAATCGTCAACGTGGAATAGATAGATTTTTTACAATAGCAAAATTATTGGGATTGGAAGATAGGATATTGCTTGATATAAGTAATTACTGCATTCCTGATGATATCAATTATGACTTGATTAATGAAAGAGTTAAAAGGGAAGCTCAACGTGGAATTTGTTGGTTAAGTAATGCATATGCGAAGCGAGTTGATAGCAAAAAAAAGATTGTTAATAATTTATCAGGGGGGGAGGGGTACATCATTTAGAATATAATAATTGTTCAAATATGATTTTAAAAGCTGGAAAATATAGTGATAATTTTGGAAACTATATTGAGACATATTCTACAGTGGAGATACAAATATGTGGTTCTGATAATAGAGTAGTAATAGGAGAGAATGTCAAAATTTCTAAGATTGTGGTAGGAAGTAGCAATAAAATAGAAATAGAGAATAATTGTATATTACAAGCAAAGCAACTAAAACTAGCAAATAATTCTGTACTAAAAATAGAAGACCATGTATTTATTGATGGAATGGAAATTTTTATTAATGAATTTTCGATACTGACAATTGGAAGTAAAACTAATATGCAAACTGGAAAGATAAGAACTGGAAGAAATCAGAAGATATGTATTGGCAGGGATTGTATGTTCTCATGGGATGTAGTTCTTTTAGGACATGATGGACATTTGTTGTGGGATACTACGAATGGAAAATGTATTAATAATACAGATGGTAAGCTTAGAGATTCTATTACAATCGGAAATCATGTTTGGTTAGGTGGAGAAGTTGCTATTTTGCCTAATACTGAAATTGGAAGTGGAAGTATATGTGCATATAGGAGTGTAGTAAAAGGAAAAGTACTCAATAATTGCTTAATTGCTGGGACTATTGCTAAAGTAGTTAAAAAAAATGTAGCATGGTCAAAAGAAAATGTTGCTAGGAATGAAGACAGATTTTATGCATTAGATGAGAATTACAGAAGAAAAACAATATAGCTATAAAGTGAAAAATAGGATTTTTTTAAATTGTTTTGTTAATGATAATTTGTGTATAACTCGATAAATGAAGTTTGTACAAGATATTATGAGAGAAAATAAGTACTATGCCAATTATGGGGGAAGAGGAGGTCTTATAAATTATGAAAAAGGTTTTAGCAACTGTTCTGATAATGTTTATTATTTTGCAGAATTGTGTGACTACATTTGCAGATGAAGTTGAAAATAATAAGCAAGAATGTGCTTATTTAGATGAGTACACGATAATTGAAAGCAACCGATATACTGGGAATATGGGAGATAGTTATATTAGACCAAGTGGTAAATTAAATGATATATATGGAAATGAATATGAAAGAGGATTAGCAATTTGGATTGCAAGATGGAATGCAGGGCACGAGAAAAGTTGGGCTTGGGTAAAATATAATATAAATAATGAGTACGAATATTTACAAAGTGATCTGGTATTAGTGCCAAGTAATAATACAACAAATTTTGATACTATTTTGGATTTTTATGGTGATGGTAAATTATTGGGTTCCTATGAATTTAGGGCAACAGATCTTCCCATCAAGGTTGCAGTTAATGTGTCAGGTGTAAATGAATTAAAAATATACTTTCATGATAATGAATACACGGGTTGGGGAACGCGTCTTGGACTAGCAAATTGTAGATTATCATATGAGTTAGACGAAAGCTATGGAGATGAAAAAACAGAATTTTATAAGTGGATGAATAATATGCCAACTTTACCGGAAAGTGAGGCAAGAAATTTTTTGGCATTTATATATAATAGTAGTAGCATACAAAAAGCAGATCTTGATGGAAATGATTATTATAATCTTATTACGGGAAATATCATAAATGAAGTAGATAATGCTGATGAAGTGAAGCAGAGAATTTGGAGTTTCTCTTCTTTTACAAGAAGTATGTTGAATAATCAATCAGCAGAATCACAATATCATCTTGAATATATATCAAATGATTTGGAAAAGTATTTGATATATAAATATGCTGATCAATCAGATGAAGAATTGATTATCAAAGATATAAAAGCAGAATGTGAGAATATTTTAAAAAAATATTTGAAAGAATTGTATAATTCTGATGTATCGGAGTACACAGATATAAAAATAACAGATGAAATATTTGATGAGGCTTATTTAGTGATTTCAACGATAGATTCAATTAGTTCGCTTCCAGAAAAGATTAATAATTTTGTAGATGATGTAGTGGCTGGTTTTGAAACGGGACTATATGTGCTAAATATGGATGTAAATGGGAGATCATCCTATTTTAATTGTTATCTGCAAAATAGAGGGGATTATGAATCTTCATCTGATGAAATTTTTAGAACAGTGATGGATTATAATGAGTTTGCAATATCAGATAATACATATTTTTCGAATATTTTGAATTATCTTACATGGTTGGACGGAAAAGACAGTTGGACAAAACACATTGATGAAATAGAAAATTGGGCAGAATATTTATACAATTTAGAAAAGTATATGGAAGTGGAGCAACATGAATGGATAACGAGTAGAGTTGAACCGACATGTACTGAATATGGTTATACAAAAGAGCAATGTGCTATCTGCTCACAAACAAAGTATCATGATTATACAGAACCTATTGGTCATGAATGGAACAATGGCGAGGTAATAAAAAAACCATCATATGGAGAAGAAGGCGTACTTCGTTTTTATTGCAAAAAATGTAATGATTATTATGATCAAACAATTGAATTTGAACCAAAGATTATAGAAGTCGAATGGGAAAATACAATGTTTACATACGATGGAAAAGCACATTTGCCGAAAGCGATAGCAAATGGAGTTGCAGATGGAGAAGAATGTGATGTTATTGTTGATGGTGAACAAACAGATGCTGGAACATATGAAGCAATTGCAGTTGATGTAACTAATAGAAATTATGCATTGCCTAATGAAAATATAATTGTAAATTACACAATAAACAAAGCGGAAAGAGATTTACCGAAAGTTTCAACAGTTGATGAGTCATCTGTGGGTGCTAATGACGGAAAAATTAAAGATGTAGATTCTACTATGGAATTTCGTGGTGAAAATGAAATATTATACAAAGATATTGATGGAAAGGAAATCAGTAATCTTTCACCAGGTAATTATTTTGTAAGATTTAAGGAAACAAAAAATTATTATGCTTCACCAGATGTCGAAGTAAATATTTTATCAGCGCAAGTGTTGATGTTAGATAATGTAAAATTAGGAAAATTTATTAATACAAATTCTGGAATACAAATTAATTGGGAAAAAGTAAAAGGGGCAAAATTATATAAAGTATATAGGAAACAATCAGGAACAAATTGGGTGGTATTGTCTAATAATGTAATGGGAACCAGTTATACGGACACGACAGCGAAAGATAGAGAGACATACTATTATACGGTAAGAGCAATAAATGGTAATGTAATGAGCCCATCATTTGATGGTAGTAAAAATATTGAGTGTGTAAAGAAACTGAATAATGTAGAGCTAAAAGGTTTCGTGAATACAGATAATGGTGTACAAATTTCATGGGAAGGAGTAGAAGGAGCAAAATTATATAAAGTATATAGAAAACAGTCAGGTACGAACTGGATAGTTTTGTCAAGTAATGAGGTTGATACAAGTTATACAGATGTAACTGCAAAGGATGGTAAAACATATTATTATACAGTGAGAGCAATAAATGGTAGTGTGATGAGTCCATCATTTGATAGTACCAAGAATATTGAATGCATAAAGACATTGGAAAATGTAATCTGGCTGAACGGCAAGCCGAAAAATATCAGATGCGATAGCAGCCCGGAGTTCATTTCTAAGGATTTCCAGGAATGGTGCAAAGGGAACGACATAAGCATTCTGTACACCCTGCCTGGATGTCCGACCCAGAACGGATATATAGAACGGTTCAATGGCAGTTACAGAAGGACTGTACTTGATACGTACATCTTCAGAAGCATAGAGGAAGTGAAACGGGTAACCCAAGAGTGGAACTGTTATTACAACAATGAGAGGCCTCATGAGAGTCTCAACAACATATCGCCGATGGAGTACCGGGCAAAAAGGTGTGACACACAATGATTGATGTTTAGACAGGCAAATATAGCTCCGCTTAAGGTGGCCTATCTGAAATCTATCACCGAATTATACATGCAATTGGAACAGCAAAATATTATATTTGTTGTCTAATTGAAGGCTGTCCTAAAAAGGGAAAGTGTACATTTTTAGGGAAGTTTACACCTTTACTTTATCCCCGTATTCATATATACGCCAATTAAAGTAAAGTCAGA
>OGXT01001916.1_pt1 | contig 18087 bp, 15 predicted proteins | sample 1576361 | NCBI WGS metagenome assembly OGXT01 (sample SAMEA3541514, study PRJEB24748) | human gut metagenome | biome: human gut; feature: human-associated habitat; material: faeces | place: China | collected 2012 | reverse complement strand
CACGCTGGTGCTGGGCTGCCGTGATTTCGGCCCCGGCACGCCCGCGCGCAGCGCAACAGGCAACCGCGTTACCTCGGCGGCCATGCGCGTGCTGTACAACATTGATTTGAAAGATACGCAGACGGGCCTGCGCGGCATTCCGAACGGGATGCACAGGGACCTGCTGGAGGTGCGCGGCGAACGCTACGAATACGAGCTGAACATGCTCATCTACGCAAAGCAGCGCAGCATCCCGTATACCATCGTGCCCATCGAGACGGTGTATTTCAACAACAACGAGGGCAGCCATTACCGCACCGTGGCGGATTCCGCGCGCATCATCCACCAGCTGGGCAGCGGGCTGGTGCAGTACGCCATGTCCGCCGGGCTGAGCGTGGTGGTGGACGTGTTTGTATACTGCGTGCTGGTGAAATGGCTGCTGCTGGGCCTTCCGCTGGCGCCGCGCCTGTTTTTTGCGGCGGTCATCGCGCGCACGCTCTCCAGCGTGGTGAACTATACCTGCAACCGCCGTCTGCCCTATGTGCAGAACAAGAAGATCGGCCCGACGGTGGCAAAATACTACTGTCTGTGGCTGGCGCAGCTGATGCTGTCCTTTGTGGGCGTGTGGGCGGCGTGCACCGGGCTGCACATGGACGACATGCTGGCCAAGCTGCTGGTGGACGCGCTTCTGGCCGTGGCCAGCTACCAGGTGCAGCTTCGCTGGGTGTTCAGTGAAAAGACGCCGCGGCCGGTGCTTTACGGAAGCGGCGAAGCCATGGCCGCGAAGCGGACAACCGCACAGGGTGGTTTCGCGCAGCGAAATGCCGCGCCTGATTTTGCGCGGCAAACCCAAAAGGTGGGGCCGGTAACCGGCCAGCGCGGTTTCGCCGCAGGCGAAATGCGACCGAACGGCGACAAGCGCCGGATATTCCGAAGGAGGTTTCTATGAAGGATCTTTTTGAAGGCGTGTATCTCAAGCACCAGAAAAACGGCGAGAGCATCTGTTTCATTGCCGGGCGCGCGGGGGAAACCCGGTTCGTCCAGGTGATCACCAACGGGACCGTCCAGCAGTACGACGGGGCGCAGGGCTTCTGCTTTGGGGAGGAGGGCGTGGCGGCCGAGCTGCCCGGCGTGCAGGGCGCGTTGCGCTACGGCCCGCTGTCGCCGCTCAGGACGGACATCATGGGGCCGTTCCGCTTTCTGCCGATGCAGTGCAGCCACAGCGTATACAGCATGGCGCACACGCTGGCGGGCGGGTTCACGGTGGACGGCCGATTCATCGACCTGACGGGCGGGACCGGATACATTGAGGGCGACCGGGGCAGCGCCTTTCCACGGGACTACCTGTGGGTACAGTGCAACGATTTTGCGCAGCCGTGCAGCGTGATGGCCTCTGTCGCGCATATCCCGTTCTGCGGACGCTCCTTTACAGGGTGTATCTGTGCCGTTGTGTACCGCGGCCGTGAATACCGGCTGGCCACCTACCGGGGCGTGCGCATCGTGGAGGCGTCGTCCCGCAGGCTTGTGCTGCGGCAGGGCAGGTATCTGCTGGAAGCGTCCTTCGCGGCGCGGGAGGCACATCCGCTGCGCGCGCCCCGAACAGACGGCATGACGCGGACCATCCGTGAGTGCAACCGCGCCCGGGCACGGTTCCGCTTTTGGGAGGGCGGCGGCCTTGTGTTCGACCTGTGCAGCGAAAACGCCAGCCTCGAGTGCGAGGAGGCTGTGCCGGACGGCGCAAAAAGGCGCGGCGCACTGCTGTAAAACGCCGCTTGTGGGAAAAAAGGAAGGCCCCCGCGAAAGCGGGGGCTTTTGGCCGGGAATAAAAGGTTTATCACATGGAAAGGAAAGGCCCAAAATAAAAAGAAGTCTGCTCCCGTCCCGTAAGGAGCAGACTGCATTTGGTGTGCTGCAAATTTGAAAATGGCTCAATCTCAAAGCCTTTTGCGCCTTGCGCCGGGGCCAGAGGGAAGCCGCAGCGAAAGCTTTGCCGGCCCAAAGCAGCCAGGCGGTGTATTAAGTGGAGTGAAAGCAAAACGTATTGCGCGCTTATAGCGTGAGGCTTCCGGCTTCCTTGCCGGCGATGGCGAAGGCGAACAGCGCGCCCTTGTCCACCGCAGCAAAGTAGCCGGTGCGCGCATATTGGTCTGCGTAGTTTTTTTCGATTCGGCCCAGCGCTTCCTTCAGCTGCAGCATAGCCGCAAATTCGTGCTTGCAGCTGCAGCTGCAAAAGCAGGAGCAGATAAGGCCGCTGATCGTACCGTCCCTGTATTCGAACTCAACCTCGTATGCCGTGCTGCCTTCAACGATGGCGTAGCCTTTGCTGCCGTCAAGGCTGATGTATCGGACCCGGTTCTCCGTGTAGTAGTTGTGCCCGCGCTCTGCGATGCCGGCGCTTACATTCATTCCCCAGAGGTCATCCAGACAGAATGCGGTATCATCGCTGCCGCTGACGAACGCATCGTCCTCCTTTGCCGGCGCCTTGTACCAGGTGACAACCTTACTGCCCGGCAGCGCCGCTCTGTCGAACGTGACGAAGTGGCTGCCTGCCATAAAAAAACGACCGTTGACCGCAGTGTCCGCTACTGCGATCACGCGCTTGTAGTCGGATACTTTGATTTTAAAATTATAGCTGACCTGGGTGACGCGGCCGCGCATACCTTCCAGCTTGCCGTCCACATAGACCGTATCGCCGCAATGCAGGTCAAACTGGTCGTTGTAATAGGCCAGATTCATATTGCGTTCTGCAAAGTACACCTGTACCATTGATCTGCGCGGGGCTGCTGCCGGCTCCGGCACAGCGGATTTGGACTCCATGCGCTTATTTTCGAGAAACTCTGCTGCAAAACCAATTTTGAATGCCATAGCCGCTTCCTCCTTGAGAATGGTTTTCGGTTCTTTCGGATACCATTTTACAACAGTAGGTGTCCCATAAAACGGATTTTGCAACGCCGCTCTAAGGCAACACCGCACAATTCACGGCTGAAGCCTTAAGCGTCGCCTCGCTTGCAGATTTTCCGGCAACTGTCACAAAAATGCTCGCGAATACACAAAGTATTCGCTGCGCTTTTTGTTTAACCTGCCAAAAAATCTGCCGGCGCGATTCGACTCTTAGAATTGTGCGGTGTTGCCCTAACACAAAAACGTCATTTGGACGCCTGCAATCTCCCGTTTGCGGGAAGCGATCGCACGGTTTCGCCGGAGGCGAAACGGCGGGCGCCGGGGCAGAGGGGGAGGCCTCAGCCCAGCAGCGCGTCGTCACCGTTTTCGCTTTCATCCCCGTCTTCCTCGTCCATGGGCTGCCATGCCTGCCCGAACTTTACATCCTTGAAAAGCGCCGTCAGCCCGGTGATCTGCTTGAGGCGAAGGAGCTCGTCTTTGTCCATGCCGAGATGCTTTGCGATCCATGCGTCGGAACGGCCCAGCTCGTGAAGCTCCTTGACGATGTTGCTCATCAGGTCCACGTCGTGGCTGCCCCTTGCCCGGTTGTGGCGGATGGTGCTGGCCATCCGCTGGTCCAGCGGCTTGTCGATGACCGAAACCGGCAGCACGCCGCCTTCGCGCTCGTAGATGTCGGGATGCTCCAGCATCACCCGGTAACGGTGGAACCCGTCCACGATCACATAAATGTCCTGGCTTTTGGCGTAATAGCACACGATGGGCATGGTGTAGCCGTCCGCCCTGATGCTTTCGTACAGCAGGCGCATTTCGGGCGGGGCCACGGCGTTGGGGTTGTATGTGTTCGGCCGCACCTTTTCGATGGGTACGGGAATGACATGGTAGACCGGGCTTTTATACGCCATTTTCCATCGCCTCCACGCTTTTGTATTTCTTGCGGATGATATCAATGCGCCGCTGCTGCTGGCGCGTCAGGCCAAAGCCCATGAAGCGGCAGTTGTGGTCGTTTTTCAAAATGCAGTAGCACATCCGCTTCCAGCTGGGAATGTCCTTTGACGATTTGATGTCGTCCGTATCGTCGGGGATGGGGCCTGTGAAAATGATGCGGGACTTTTTGTCGCGGGTATAATTGGAGACGCCGTTCCGCAGGATGGGGTAGCCGTGGGCCTCCAGCTCACGGATGACGGCTTCGTCCAGCCCGCCGCCCGTTTCGTGCCAGAACTGGATGGACGTTCTGAATTTTTTGACGTAATTGTTGCGCAGGCGGGCGGGCAGTGTGTCCAGCAGGAACTGGGTGTAGGATTTCCATGTGTGCCCCTCGGGAAGTGTGATGTTCCGGTAGCCCATCGCCTTGGTGTGGCCGTAGATCGCGGCAAAATTCGCGCCCTGTACGCGCCCCACCAGCTTTGTCCAGACCTCGGGGTCGATGACGCGGTACAGGTTGAGCGAATCCTTGGAATAGTCATTGAACGGCGAGGCCACGCGCATCTGCGAGGGCTTGAGGCCGGCCATGTAGTACAGGTCGTACAAGCGGTTGTAATCGTAGCCGAACCGGTAATTGGCGTGCCATATATCGCTGGTGGACCAGTCGTACAGGGGCGACGCGCACCAGACGTCCTTGAACTGCTTGCTGATCCAGCATTCGCCCTTGTAGCCGAATTTCTTGTTTAAAAAGCCGCTGTACCGTTGCAGGGATTCGTCCGCCCGGATGCCCAGCAGACAGACGGTTTTCCGGCCGCCGTGTGAAATGCGGTACCATCTGCCGAACTGCTTGGCAAGGTCCTCCTGATGCATGCGGTAGCGGTAGGTCGATATGGGGTTGTTTTCCAGGTTGACGACGTATTCCTTTTGCGGCATTTCCCGCACCCAGGCGTCCCGGCGGGTGTCGTCCCAGGGGTACCAGTACATTTCGTAGCTGCTGAGCGCGGTGCGCGTGGCCATGGGCAGGCAGACCCAATAAGGCTCCACACGGCCCTTGATGCGCTCGAAGGTGCGTTCCACATATTCCGTCGTCACAGTGTACTGCGCTTCGAAATCCTGATGAAAAACACCCAGCGCCTTTTGGGGGAAGCAGCGGTCCCGGTAATCCAGCACCAGATTCAGCAGCAGGCCGCTGTCCTTCCCGCCGGAGAAGGAGATATAGATATTGTCGAACTCCTCAAAAATGAATTTCAGCCGTTCCAGAAAGGCTTCGTATACGTTTTGCTTTAAATGTTGCTTGATCATAACCACCATGCTCCAAGAGTGAGAGCGCGCCGCGGGCATGCGGAACGCAGGCGCCGCTCCGGGGGGACTACATTCGACAGTCTTATACATTTAAGGACAAAAATTACCAAAATTTTCTTCTATTATACTACGTGTTCCGGATTTTGTCACCCGCTGCGGCGCCGCGCGGACAGCCGCAGCGGAGAGCTTTCGGGACGGGAACAAAAAGGCTTATGGAAAAGGAAAGCCCAAAATGAAAAGCAGACTGCTCTTTACAAGAGCAGTCTGCTTTTGGCGTGCTGTAAATTTGAAGACGGTTTAGAAATCAATTTCATATTCAAAGAATTTTCGCGCTTCGCTCTGGACCTCGCTGGCAATTGTAGTGTTGCCGCAAATCTTCATGGATTTTAATGCTGCGTCGATTTTAATGGCATCGCTTTCTTTTATTCCAGATGAGTTGCTAAGCTTCAGAGTGTATTTCTGGTGTGTCAATGGCGAAGCTTTATCCATTCGCAGGGAAATCAACGTTTGAATGGCAGGTTCTCTTTGCAGATAATGGAGTTCCGGTGGCATGGGGGCGTGACCGGGAAAATCCAGTTCAGCAGCAATTTCCACAGTAGCCACTGCAGTGGAAGCAAGTTCATGTTCTGCATCTATATCGGCGTGGTCTCCTGCTGCCCTTGCCTTCGCGCTGCCTTTTTGCTTTTTCTTGGAAAAGGTTGTTTTTTGCTCTTTGAAAGTTACTCTAAAATGTTTTGCGCCCAAATCCTGTGCAATTTTTTGCAGTTCGTTGACTCGGGCAGTTTTTAAATAACTGAAATAATCATCCATGGCGATATAACGGTCGCGGTCACTGGGGTCAACATAGTAAATATCGTTATCGGTGTCTGGATAAAAGGTCAGCCCAAAAGTACCGATTTTATCTCGGAAAATATTGACGACCTTCAAATCTTTTTCTTTCGAGAAATAGCCCACAGAACCTTTGCAAACTTCGCTTTCTGCACGTCTTTTGTCCATCTCGGTAATGCGGACAAGCTTGGGCAGCAAGAAATCCGCGCCGTCCAAATTTTCTGCGAAAATAGGCTGAAGCGTTTTTAATTCCAATTCCCGATTTTTCGTTTGTGCAATATCTTTTATAACTGCAACGGTTCCTTTTACAGAGGCATTGAGGGTCTCTGCAATTATGGATGCATCTTTTAAATTAAGCTCGCCATCATCATTTTGGTCAAGAGCTGTTTTCACTTTATTCGTCGTTTTATTCAGAAAATCTGCAGCACGTTTTCTGTTTTCTGCTGCGAACACACCCAACTCTATTTTTTTGTTTTCCATTCAGACACCCTTTCAAAGTTTTTCACAAAAAAGGCTGTAAAATTCGCGAGGCGTCTTTCTGCCTTCCTCAAAATGTATGTATTTGTTTCCGTTATAAATAAAAAAAGAACAAATCGCAAGAAGCCTCAAACATAAAAGTGGAAACGCGCAAGCATGCGCTGCTGGCCTTATCCCCGCCCGCACACAGGGCGAGCCATGCCGCGCGGCGAACGCCGGGGCGCATTCGGTAAATGCTTGCATGCCGCGAATCCGGGACACGTTTTGAAACGTTATTACCGAATACCCGACTTGCCCATTCAGGCGTATCAGGAAATATGGTTTGAAGCAGCTAACGCTGTGCCCCGATATTTTTCCCGTCTGGACACACAGCGCGAAAAAGCGCAAAGCCACAGGAGGGAAAACGGCATAAAAGAGCGGGCAGCTTTTACGCTGCCCGCTTTGTGCTTTTATTCGGCCTTGCGCAGTTCCTTGATGGATACCGTATGATTACGCACGACCGTTTCCAGTGTCCGTACTCGGTCGCGCAGCTCGTCGATCTCACGCACGCGCTCCAGCTTTGCGGAAATATCGCCGTACTGTTCCGCGATAAGCTGCACGTTGTGCTCTTGCTTTTCAATCAACATGCGGGTATGGCGCACGTCCGTTTCCAAGGATTCAAACCGATTGTCAATAGATCCAAACCGATTGTCAATAGATTCAAATCGATTGTCAATAGATTCAAATCGACTGTCAATAGACTCAAACCGATTGTCAATGGACTCAAAGTGATTGTCAATAGACTCAAACCGATTGTCAATGGATTCAAACTGATTGTCAATAGATTCAAAGTGATTGTCAATGGACTCAAACTGATTGTCAATAGATTCAAAGTGATTGTCAATAGATTCAAAGTGATTGTCAATAGATTCAAAGTGCTTATCGTGTTCCTCTAACTTGTCCGAAATTTTGCCCAACATCTGCAAAATCAATTCTTCGTTGTTCATCCGCTCCACCTTCCTGTGCTGCTATTATACCCCATCAGAGCGGGGCTTACAATTGGGCATTATGCCGATTTACGATGGTACTTGTGTGCTGCCCTGTGTGCCGATCATTCACCCTTGTCCCGCATCCGGGCAAAAGTGTGTTATTGCAAAAACAAAACCGCCCGGGAATGGCTTTCCCAAGCGGTTTCAGAGGCTGAGTTGGCGTGATAAAATGGATACCTGCTTTTCTCCTCAGCCCGTAGGGCGGGGCTCCCGCGAAAGTTTGCGCAGCAAAGTTTTGTGGGGAAAAGGAGGAATGACGGAGCGGTATGAGAAAAGCCCGGCCAACTGGCTGGGCTTTTTGAATGGAGCATAGTCCATTCCGACGTGGTGCCGGTGGTGGGACTTGAACCCACACGGTGTTGCCACCAACGGATTTTGAGTCGTACTTTTGAAAGGGCAAACAAGGTTAAAATACGTCGTTATAACCCTTTCAAAGTGCGTATAAAAGCGCATTGTGCCGCGCTTTTTCCACGTTGGTCTGTCAAATTCATAGCAGCGTCCAACAACCTAAAGGCATGATTCAATTTTAACCATTATAACGCATTTTGAAGCAAAATAACAGACGCATTTACCACTTTCGGTTGACAAATTTTGATAGTTCAAAAATGGGGGAAGTGTATGGTCTCATGAGAATATTTTTAAAATATTCCCCTCCCGAACCCACCCCGAAACAAGCCCGTAAAAAGATACAGGCGGAAAAGAGAATACAGAAAAATCAAGTGCAGTTCAAGTTTTGGACTGCACTTTTTGTATATACAGAGAAATTAAAAGAAGGAGATGGAACGAGTGAAGCCATATGTAACGGAAGAACAAGTCAGAGCGGCCAAAGAGGTGAATACGCTGGCTTTTCTGCTGCGCCACCAGCCTGAACGGTTCAAACGTGTGGGGCGCACAGAGTATGCGCACTGTGACCATGACAGCTTGAAGGTGAGCAGCAATGGAAAATGGAATTGGCACAGCAGGGGCGTGGGAGGAACAACGGCGGTGCAGTACCTCATAAAAGTAGAGGGGTATGATTTTGTTCGTGCGGTGCAGATCGTCTGTGCGGATGCGCCTTTTCTTTCCTCTCCGCCTGTAATCAAGGAAAAGAACAGCGGGTTTGCACTACCGCCGCGCGGTGATAATTTCAAAGCATATCAGTACCTGGCGGGGCGCGGCGTCTGCGATGAAGTCCTTGCATTCTGCTTTCATACAGGCCGCGTCTATGGCACAAACCGCAGGACAGCAGAACGGGAATACACGAACTGTGTTTTTGTGGGCTTTGACGAATCGGGAAATCCGGTCCATGCGGGGCTGCGGGGAACACAGGGATTTTTTCGCGGAAATGTAACGGGCAGCGACAAACGCCATCCATTCTGCATTCCGGCAGAAAAAGAAGGGGCAAGTACGCTTGCGCTGTATGAGTCCCCAATCGACGCAATGTCAGATGCGTCTTTACGCATCCGGCGCGGAGCAGCCTGGCGGGAGCAGCACTATCTTTCTCTGGACGGCCTTTCGATGCTGCCCATTGAGACCTTTTTGAAATCGCATCCCGGCGTGACGCATCTGAGGATATGTACGGACAACGATAAAGCGGGGCGGGAACATGCCGCCCGGTTGGAAGAAGAATATGCTGCGCGGGGATATTTGGTGGAAAGCTGTATCCCGCATGGCGCGAAGGACTATAACGAGCTTCTGCAAAAGGAGCTGGCACGGGAAAGGGGGACAGAGCGGTGAACGTTTTGAATTGGCTGCTGGTTGCGGCTGGCCTGTTTATGGCCTTCATAGGATATGCCTGCATCGTTGTGGGTGCAAGAAGCGAAAGAGACGACTGGGAGGAACGGAAATGAAAACCATTGCAATTTCAAACCAAAAGGGCGGCGTGGGAAAAACAACAACAGCGGTATCCCTCAGCGTGGCGCTGGCCCGGCAGGGTAAGCGCGTGCTGCTGATCGACGCGGATTCACAGGCGGACGCCACAAAATATCTCGGCGTAGAGAATCCGGACGAATTACAAAATACTTTGTCCACGGCGATGCACTGCATCATCAATGATCTACCATATAAAACAGGTGAATACATACAGAGCCATCCGGAAGGGCTTGACTTCGTTCCCTCCAGCATCGACCTGTCCAGCGTAGAAGTGGAACTCGTGAACGCGATGAGCCGGGAACGCATTCTGAAAACCTTTCTGGATGATGTTCGTGGAAAGTATGACTATGTGCTGATCGACTGCCCGCCGTCGTTGGGGATGATGCCTGTCAATGCGTTATCGGCAGCCGACAGCGTGCTGATCCCGGTGCAGGCGCAATACTTTTCCATGCGCGGCCTGCTTCAGCTCATACGCACCATCGACAAGGTGCAGCGGCGGCAAAACCCGCGTCTGAAAATAGAGGGTATCGTTTTGACTTTGGTAGACAACCGCACGAACCTTTCCCGTGATGTGAGCGCCATGCTGCGCGACGCATACGGAGCGAATGTGCATATTTTTAAGACAGAGATTCCCATGTGCGTCCGGGCGGCGGAAAGCCCATCCTTTGGAAAAAGCATTTTTGACTACGACCCCAGGGGCAAGGCAACGCTGGCCTACGAACAGCTTGCAAGGGAGGTGCTGACGCTTGGCCGCAAGAAAGAGCTTGGGCGGAGCGGGTTTGCCCCCACTCGCTGACCTGTTCAGCACCAGCGAGGAACGGGCACTGGAGGCACAAACGCAGGAGCGTGTTATGATGCTGCCGGTCTCGGAGCTGCACAATTTTCCGGGGCATCCGTTTCAGGTACGGGATGATGAAGAAATGGAGAAGCTGGCGGAGAGCATCACGCAGCACGGCGTATTGATGCCGGGGCTTGTGCGCCCGCGCGCAGCGGGGGGCTATGAGATCGTGGCGGGACACCGCCGCAAGTTTGCCAGCATGAAAGCGGGAATCCGGGAAATGCCCGTTATTGTCCGGGATATGGATGATGATACCGCCGTTATTCTGATGGTAGACAGCAATGTACAGCGTGAAAATGTGCTGCCCAGCGAGAAGGCGAGGGCGTATAAGATGAAGTTGGATGCTATCAAACGGAAAGCCGGGAGGCCAAGCAAAGAAAATTCTGCCCAAGTTGGGCAGAATTTTTCAGTCGAAAAAGTTGCAGAAGATGCAGGCGAAAGCAAATCGCAAATCCAACGATATATCCGCTTAAATGAACTCATTCCCAAACTGATTGAAATGGTGGACGGCAACGAGATAAAATTCAATCCCGCCTATGAGCTTGCATTTTTAAGACCGGAGGAACAAGCCGTGCTTTATGACATTTTACAGGCGGAGGAAGTAACACCGTCACTTTCACAGGCCCAGCGTCTCAAACGCGCCAGCCAGGAGGGCCGACTGTCCGAACAGGACATTGCTGCGATCATGCGGGAGGAAAAGGCGCAGACCAGAGATACAGGAAAAGTAACTCTTCCGGCAAAGGAGATCGAGCAATTCTTTCCGAAAAGCTATACGCCCGAACAGAAAAAGAAAGTTATCGTAAAACTTCTGGCAAGCTGGGCGCGTCAGCGTGGAGAGAAAGAGCGTTAAGACTATAATGTATATCATCTCTTGAATTTGCAAAACTATTATGATAAAATTCGATTGAACACAGATTATCGTAAAAATGTGAAATGGAGATGCGTTATGGCATATATTACACGAGAGCTGGAACGGAAATTTCTGAAACTCAATGCTTTTTTCAAAGTTATCCTTGTGACCGGTGCAAGACAGGTAGGAAAAACAACCATGCTGAAGCATTTAGCTGACAGTGACAGAACCTATGTCACGATGGATAACGCAATGGCAAGAGAACTGGCTCAAAGCGACCCTGTGCTGTTCTTCCAGACCTACAAGCCGCCGATTCTGATTGATGAGGTTCAAAAAGCACCTGAGCTTTTTGAACAGATCAAGGTAATTTGTGATGAGAGCGACGAGAAAGGTCTTATTTGGCTGACAGGATCGCAGCAGTACAAAATGATGGAGCGAGTGCGTGAAACGCTTGCAGGAAGGATCGGGATATTGGAACTGTACAGCCTGTCCGAAAGAGAAAAAGCCGGGCTTGTGTTTGACACAGATTTGGACTTCTCACTTGCCACCTTACAGGCAAGACAGCGTAAAGTGCCCAAAAATGATGTGATTCGTGTATTCAATCATATTTGGGAGGGCGGTATGCCCCAGGTGCAGGGTGTGGACAATGAGCTTCGGCAGGAATATTTCAATTCATATATCGACACTTATCTGATGCGGGATGTGACTGAGGCAGGCGGCATTACGGATGCAGTACGTTTCCGAAAATTTCTGGTGGGCTGCGCATCCCTTGTTTCGGAACAGGTCAATTACTCTACACTTGCGGAATCCGCAGATATTGCACCGAGCACGGCAAAGGAATGGCTGAAAGTGCTGGTGGGGCTTCATATCATTTATCTGCTTGCGCCGTATTCTAACAATGAGCTAAAACGGCTCAGTAAGACTCCGAAGCTGTACTTCTGCGATACCGGATTGTGTGCGTATCTTTCTATGTGGCTGACGCCGGATACCTTGCGAAACGGTGCTGCAAGCGGCCATTACTACGAAAATTATGTCGTAATGGAGCTTGTGAAGAACTACGCTTATGCAAAGTCCAAGGTGAATCTCACCTATTTCCGTGACTCCAATGCAAAAGAAATTGATGTTTTTGTGGAGGAAAACAATTTCATCCACCCGTTGGAAATCAAAAAGAGCGCCGCACCAGACCGGCGCGAAGTGAAGAAATACAGCGTGCTTGACAAGGCATCCTTGAACCGTGGAAACGGTGGAATCATCTGTATGTGCGAGGAACCCATTCCGATTGATGCGGATAATTGTTTTATCCCCAGCAATCTCATCTGAGAAGTGGTATGAAAACAGAAATAAAAGAAAGGGGTGATCTTAACGAATGGCAAAGAAGCATGGGCACTATTGCAAGGTCTGCGAAGAATATAAGTCGAATGAGAGTTTTTCCGGCAAAGGCCATAGCGCACATATCTGTAAAAAATGTGCGGTGCTGTCACCGGCGGAGCGTTCCAAGGAAATGACTTTGACCCGGCTGATGAATCTCCCATATCGTTTGTCTGCGGAACAGAAAGCATGGCTCAAAGGACTGCAAAAGGACAAATGCCCTGAAATTGCAGAGGCCGCCCAAATGGTTTACGCGGAGCATTTCCCTTATGCTGAGAGAAACGAACGAAAACAGCAGCTTCATATCAGCGAGATGACATTTGTTGTCCAGGATGAATTGTGGGACGAGTATGGCGATTCCTTTGATGCACAGATCATGTTTATTCTTGACCGCAAAACAAGGCTCATCTCATGCACCCAAGCTGGAGCCTCCAATACAATCGAACTGACGGCGAAAGAAATGAGAAAACTGCTTAACCGCATCGTCAATGCGTACGAGGTATTCTGCTGGGAAGAAGATTTTTCTCAAGAAATGCCCGATGTATTGGGCGAGGAAGAAGATCTTGCTGATATAGAAGTTTCTGAGGATGAAGAACAACCCTCATGGTCGGTTTCAGTCAGTTACTCAAATGGTGAAAAACAGCAGATGAAAGGCTTTGACATCCCCATTCGTGTCAACGAACTGGCGTTGGATTTGCTGCAATACTTTGAGAATGATGAAGATGCAGACGATGATGAACCCTATATCTGAAAAACAGAATATCACTTGCAGAGCACCCGATTTCAGGTGCTCTAATTTTATGGAATAAAGGAGGGCGGACAATTTGTGCCCAATATGGGTGTGTCCAAGTATATATTTCAAGCCATTGTCATTGTGTTTTAAGTCCCATAGGCAAACATGACACACATATCACGAAGCATTGAAACTACCAGAGTAAAAACACATGACGGAAGTCGAAAAGTTGATGAACGATGAGGTGAATCGAATTTGAAAGTATTGATCGTAGAGCCGGGGTATTCGCCCTATGAGGCGGACATAGAGAATACACCCGCATCCCTTACGGCGGTTTTGGAGTCGGAACAGTATACCGCAGCGTTCCCCTTTGACAATACGGTGATCGCCGCGGTGTACGGAGGGGATGCAGAAAAGCCGTACAACCGGACGCTGGGCAGCATCGGCCTTGTACAGGGGCGGTTCATCGTGTGCGGCAGCCGAAGGGGCCGGTTTGTGGGGCTGACGCGGGAGCAGGCGCAGCGGTATTCGCGGCGTCTGCACTTTCCGGAAAAATTTGAAGAAAGGGACGGGCGGCTGTACTCGCTGCCCTGCGACCCGAAAATAAAACCAAAGGACGAGCGGCTGGGCGATCCTGGCCGCTTTTCCTTTTTCGAGAGGTAAAGGAAAATGGAACAGGAAGAATACATCGTGGACGGGCACAAGGTGACGCACAGCGTGCATCTTGGCGACAGGGAAATATTCCTTGCGGTGCAGCAGGATGCGCCGCTTCCGTTCTATGTGGGGTACATGGAAGTGAGCTACGAGCTGGGCCTTGCCCGGTTCAGCGGAATAGAAGGCACAACGGAATATACAGAAGCCTGGGAGATGTTCATCTAGCGCCTGCAAAAGCAGATCGAACAGGTCCGCGCGCAGCGCCAGGAACACCATGCGCCGCAGCTCCTGACGGAGGCTGACTGCATCCGGGACAGCCGCGCGGGTGATTACGAGGGCAAGGTGCTTGTAATGCGCCCCGGCGTTCTGCGCCCGGAATACTGGAACGCGGCCCATCAGCTGTATTTTGCAGTGGGCGGCAACGGCGCGCGTGCCGGCGGCCACGGCACAAAGGTGTTCTGCATCAACATATATACCGGGGAGCATACATATATCCGCCGCACGGACGTAATGGGGGCCATCGAGCCGGACCGTCTGCCCGGCTGGGCAAAGGAAAAGGCCGCCGCGCTGCGGCAGGACTACCAGCGTGAAAAGGCCGCTGAAAAACAGCGGTTGGAGGAATTTTTGACGGCACGCAGGGAAAAGGAAACAGGCGAAACCCTGCGCCGCCCACGGGCGGCGCAGACACGCGGAAAGGAAAAAGGCGGGGAGCGATGATGGAGCTGGAAATCCAAACGATGCAGCCGGGGGAACGGCTGTACGCATACAGGCAGAGCACGCAGCTTGAGGGCCAGACAGGCGGCATCGGACGTCTGCGCGGAGACTTTGGCAGGAATGGCCGGGAATTTTTCACCACCTGGGAGGACGGACATGGCCGGTACAAAACAGATGCGTTCAGACAGGAGTTCGACCGGGTGGTCAATACCCTGCGGCAGCCCGGCGGCCTGTTTTCTGGCAGAAGTGAAATGGCGCGCTTCTGCCACGACCACGCAGACGCAGGCTTTGACGGGAACTACTGCAGGGAATACGGATTTCGGATCAACACACAGCAGTACAGCTATCTGCTGCGCTGCCATGCCAATCCGGGCGACTACAATTTCTATTTGTTCGCGTATATGACGGAGCATCTGGACCGGCACATGGAGAATGCCGGGCGCGGTATCCGCTTCATCACGCCGGACTACAAAGAGTTGTTCCGAATCCCGGACGGCGATAAGGTCCGGATCACATGGAGCGACGGGGAACGGATCGAGCATACCTGCAGATATATTGACGACTGCCATCTGGAGCTGGGCCGGGGCATGGACGGCATCCGGCACATCTGCCAGCTTGCGGAGCAGCTCCGGCAAAACGGCGGCACGGTCATCCCGCTGCGCTCGTCCCTGCCGGAGCAGTGCTACAACCTCCTGCCCAGCACGGGCGGGATCATCCTTGTTAAAAAGGGAGAAACCGGCTTTTTCAAAACCGATCTTCCAGACATGGGACGGGAGGAGAACCGCGCGTTCGTTTTGGAGACAAACGAAAAGCTGGGTGTGAGCCGCGCCCAGGCCGAGGCGATGTTGGCAGGCTCGATGTTCGGCTGGCAGACACAGGCCGCAGACCCGTGCAGCTATGACGAACAGGGGCGCATTCTGACCCCGAAGCAGAGATTCCAAAAAGAACGGGGCGAAGCCCGGTAAAAAATGAAAGCAGGAGATGAGCGGCGATGCCGGTGAACAGGCAGACCGTCCGGGAGCTGTCCCGGACAACGCTGTACAACATTACGAGCAGCGGGCAGGCGTGGCGGGCGTTCCTGGACGCCGCGGCGCGTCTGTACAAATACAGCTTTCCGGAGCAGGTGTTGATCTACGCGCAGGAGCCGGAGGCGACGGCGTGCGCGGCGAAGGAGGTGTGGTATACGCGGATGAAGCGGAGCCTGCGTCCGGACGCGCAGGCCATCGCGCTGCCGGACCCGCACAGCCATTTCGGGCGTCTCAAATACGTGTTTGACGTCAGGGAAACGCAGCCGCTGCCGGGCGCGCCGGAGTTCCGGCAATGGAGCCTGCCGTTTGAAGCGCTGGAGCGTGTGACGGACAGGCTGGGACAGGAATATGGAATTTCCCGGGAACCCGTGGTGGCGGACCGCGTTTACGCGCTTGTGATGAACGCGCCGCGGGAGCTGTATCCGATGCAGCTGACGGCGATGCTGCGTGCGGCGGACGCAGAAGGCCGGTGGTCTGGGCAGGACGACGCCGCGCTGGCCCGGCAGTTCCACCAGCTCGTGGCGGACAGCGCGGCATACATGGTGGGCGTCCGTGTTGGCATTGGAACGGGTGCGGTCACGTCGGACGCGCTGGAAAGCATCACGCGCTTCAACAGCTCCGGATTGGCCGCACTTGCGGGCACCTATGCCAGCCGTCTGGCCGCGTCGGTGCTGCGGGATGTCGAACGCGCGGCCAGGGAAAACGACAGGCTTGCATTTCCGGCCCGCGGCGTGCAGAATGAAGGCAGAGAGGAATTTTCACATGCGGCTGAAGCTGCAAAGGAGGTACAGGACAATGACATATACAACACGGAACGGAGTGCGCTACCCGGACCTGATGCTGGAGGAACCGGAGACAGCACCGGGCAAATACGGCCTGCTGCGCCTCAGATATCTGGAGAAAAGCGACCCCGGTCAGCTGAACATCCTGCTGCTGGAGGGCGCGCTGAACAGCCATCTGGCACAGATCGACCGTCAGGTGCGCGGGCAGGTGGAGCAGACGATGGAGCGTCTGGTACAGCGCACGAAGCTGCCGGACAAACAGACGGACCCGCTTGGCTGGGCCGGGACGATGAACAGCCTGCGCCAGCAGGCGGAGGAAACGGCGATGGAACTGATCTACGGCAGCTGAGCCTGTTCCCGGCAGAAGAAGAGATACAGGAAACAGGGCGTTCCGGCACGGAGCGTCCTGTTTCTTTGTCTCCGGATGAAATAGACGATATCCTGCGCTGTGACAGGGAATACAAAAAAGGCTGCAAAAAAGAGGATATCGAAGCCCTTTTCAGCACCACCATGGATATGCAGGAGCGCAAAGCCTTTCTGGCGGACGCCATGGGACATATATATACGGAGCTGTTCATCGGAAACCACCGTTACGGATACTGCAACCGGGGCAACGGCACAGTGGAATTCTGGCGCGGCGGTTATCTGTCCGCGCGGGCGAAAACAACGCTCACGCTGTTGGAAGTGGCGGAGCGCGCGGCGCAGCTCATTGAACAGGGAACATACCGGCGCGAGGCCCCGCCCGCCGCATTTCCCATCGTGGAGGACGCGAGGGAGGAGCAAGCGGATGGAACGGAGGCCCCGAAAACGGCGCGGGCCGGGTTCAGCGAAGCTGAGATCAACGCGGTGCTCTGCCATGGCTCCGGTTTTTCGAAGGGGAAATTCCGCATTGCCGAATGGTATGAGGGACGGCACACGGAAAAGGAGACCGCGGATTTTTTGAAGCACGAATACGGCGTCGGCGGGATGACATGGAAATTTCTGGACGGCACACACGGCAGTGTGGACTACAACATGTACGGCAGGCCGGGCATTTCCGTGATACACGGCACGGGTATGGACGCACCGTACCAGCTTTTGAAATGGCCGGAGGCGGCCCGGCGCATCGGACGGCTTGTGAAAGACGGCCTGTACCTGACGGACGAGGAAGAACAGCAATATCCAGAATGGAAGCGGGAAAAACAGGCGCAAAAGTTGAAAGCCGTGCGGCGGGATGCTGCCCGCGAGCCGCCCACCCCGCAGCGTCCCTGTGCTGTGGACGACACCGTATACCTGGAGGACGGCAAGGCGTTCCGCATCGTGGAGATCAGCGGGGACGGCGTCCGCCTGGAGGACGCGGATTTTCCGCTGCTCATGCGGAAGGAAAGCATGGAAGCCTTTGCCGCGCTGCTCCGGGCGGACACGCGCAACGCGCAGCTTTTGCTGCCCGGTCCGGCGGGCGGGCAGGCTGTGTACACAGAAGCCCCGCGGGACCTTTCGCTGCCTTTCAGCGGGGACCGTTATCTGGACCTGAAGGATCAATACAACCGTTACGCGCTGGGCTGCGGAAACGATGCGTATTTTTTGTTTTACGACGAGGACGCGCGCGTTGTATCGGGAGCGCTGCACACAAAGGTACTGCATGCCGATGTGCCGCCGCTGGGCGAAGTGGATGTTACGGGCTTCCTTAAAGAGCAATGGCCCGCATATTTGAAAAAGCTGCTGTGCGCGGGCGTGGATACGGCGCTGTTTGGAGAAAATTAGAGGCCGCCGGTCCGACGGCGCGCGGGCGGCGATATGCTAAAATATAGCGCATATTATGGTTTTATCTTAATGAAAGATGGTAAAAGATAG
>OGXT01001915.1_pt1 | contig 18089 bp, 11 predicted proteins | sample 1576361 | NCBI WGS metagenome assembly OGXT01 (sample SAMEA3541514, study PRJEB24748) | human gut metagenome | biome: human gut; feature: human-associated habitat; material: faeces | place: China | collected 2012 | reverse complement strand
CCCTGCTCGCCGCCGGGCCGGAGGGGCTCTTCGCCTGGGCCGGTGAGACGCTCAAAAACGTATTCTAATTTCAAAAAGGAGATATTCGCAATGGCAAACTACCTGTTCACCTCCGAATCCGTCACCGAGGGCCATCCCGACAAAGTCTGCGACCAGATATCCGACGCGGTACTGGACGCCATACTCGGAAAAGACCCCATGGGCCACGTCGCCTGCGAGTGCACCGCCACGACCGGCATCATCTACATCATGGGCGAAATTTCCACCAGCTGCTACGTGGACATCCCGAAGATCGCGCGCGAGGTCGTCTGCGACATCGGCTATGACGACGCCTCCTGCGGCTTCAACGGCCACACCTGCGCCGTGCTCACCGCCATCGACGAGCAGTCCGGCGACATCGCCATGGGCGTCGATAAGTCCCTCGAGCTCAAGGAGGGCCAGGCGGGCGACAGCCTGGAGAACGGCGCCGGCGACCAGGGCATGATGTTCGGCTACGCCTGCGACGAGACGCCGGAGCTCATGCCCCTGCCCATCTCCCTGGCGCAGAAGATGGCCCGCCGCCTCGCTGAGGTGCGCAAGAGCGGCCTGCTCAGCTATCTGCGCCCGGACGGCAAGACCCAGGTCACCATCGAGTACGACGGCGAGGGCCGCCCCCTGCGCGTGGACACCGTCGTCGTCTCCACCCAGCACGACGAGGCCGTCTCCCTGGAGCAGATCCGCGCCGACATGATAGAGCACGTCATCCTGCCCACCATCCCCGCCGAGCTGAACCGTGGGGACATCAAATATTATGTCAACCCGACCGGCCGCTTTGTGAAGGGCGGCCCCGCAGCTGACTCGGGCCTCACGGGCCGCAAGATAATCGTGGACACCTACGGCGGCAGCGCTCCCCACGGCGGCGGCTGCTTCTCGGGCAAGGACCCGACGAAGGTGGACCGCAGCGCGACCTACGCGGCCCGCTGGGTGGCGAAGAACATCGTGGCCGCGGGCCTGGCGCACCGCTGCCAGGTGCAGCTGGCCTATGCCATCGGCGTGGCGACGCCGGTGAGCGTGAACGTCACGACCTTCGGCACCGGGGCCGTGCCTGACCACGTGCTGGAGAAGGCCGTGGGCGAGGTCTTTGACCTGCGTCCCTCCGCTATCATCCGCGACCTCGGCCTGCGCAGGCCCATTTACCGCAAACTCGCCGCCTACGGCCACATGGGCCGCGAGGATCTGGGCGTAGCCTGGGAGAAGACTGACCGGGCCGCCGCCCTGCGCGCCGCCTGCGGGAAGTGAACAGGAAGTAAACAGCGTAAACCGGCCCCCACGCCTGCGGGGGCCGGTTTTTTAGGCTTTCACGGCGATTCTACCGACGTTCGGTTGCGAACACGCGCGCCGTGGGCTATGCTGTAGACGAGGTGAGAAGGCGTGTACGAACTCGACAAGAGAAAATTCGGCTCCTTCGTATCCAGCCTCCGAAAGGAAAAGGGCTGGACGCAGAAGGAGCTGGCGCAGAGGCTTTTTGTCTCCGACAAGGCGGTGAGCAAGTGGGAGACGGGCGTTTCACGTAGTTAAAGATACGCAGCCCGCGCTTATGGTTTACAAACTTACGCCATATGGGTGCCTGACTGACCTGCCAAATGATATCAGCTTTATACTGCTCGAAAATAGACGAGACTCAGAATAGCAAAATCTTTTAAGCTTTGTATGCAAACCACCGAGTCCAACAAGGCAAAGTAATTACTTGCACGCAGGCACATCGACTTCTTGATTAGAACGATATTGTGCTTGTGGTATGGGCTCATTTGCAGTTATGCCATCCACCGTCGGCATGACAACCCAATTTATGTACTTGGCCTCATCAAAACAACAGTTAACCATGGCACGCAGAGACCTGGAGCATTCCGAGTTCGGGAAACGTGGCGGTGAATCTGAACCAGTCGTTGATGTGCGGATCAATGTCGTTCATGATGACCCAGGCCTCTCCTGGCATAAGAACTCGCTGGCATTGCCGCAGATGCCGCCGTCGGTACCGGTTATAATTGCTACTTTATTGAGTAAATGATCTGAGGGCACGGCAATACAGATCGTATCTGAACACATCAAATGTGTCACCTGTATGCTAGGTTTTTGATCTAGTCTCACATCAAGTTTTCTTTTTCACTTAAAAATACCGAATACCGAGCGCTATTGTGCACTTCCAACAGTAATTTGCATTTGGTAATGTGGGGAAATAATTTATAATCAGTTATTATATACAGGTATCAACTATATATCTTGGGTTGTACTTATTGACGTAAAAGAACATGTATAGAACCCTTATACTATGTGACTCAACATATGTTGCCTGCTATTGGATACGTGGCAACTGCCCAAAGCTTTCGAATTCACCTGTTAGAATAGAAAAAATACCCTATGAACTGAGTGCGTTATGGTTTGGATAAGCATCGCAAAACTATGTGCATTTACACGGTATACACAATACAATGGTTCGATTAGAAGAATGTACTTATTAATATTACTTTACCTGAGAGAAAGGCAATTTAAAGATATTTTCAAGGAGAAGCATTTATAAGTTATATTCAGTTACTTACTTCCTCATTTTATTCATTTTGAAATTAATATGTTGCATAAATTACATTATATTTTCATTGGCGCATATTATGGATTCTGATACGTGGGCTTTTATTTTTATATCTCTTATCAAAAAGCAGGACAGCATGGCAACTTGCCATGCTGTCCTGCTATGCGGGTTTGCTTTCTGATATATGTGCCGCTAAAGCGTGTCTTGTATTGTAGTTATGGAAGGAACGGGAACAGATACATAAAAGCTGCACATGATACTGTACCACAGAATGTGGCAAGGCATGTGGCCACAAACATCGGCGGGTAACCTTCCTTCATTTTCAAGTCGGCAATGCCAAGATTTATGATAATCGCCGTTGACCACGGGAGAGTATCTATAGTGGAGCAGGCATAGCAGCTAACGCGATGGATAAGCGCATCGGTCAAGCCGGCAGCACGGCAACGGTCCGCAATGAGAGGAATGCCTATGCGTATCGCGGAGGAAGAGCTTCCTGTGAGGCCAGCCACGAGGGAAATCGCAATTATCAGTATGATGACGGCAGGTATATTCAGCTCAAAGATGCTATCAAGAAGTTTCTGGAACGATGGCAAGGTTTGCACTACTGAAGTGAAGCCTACTATGGCACCGACTGAACTCACGGGGCCAAAAGCAGATTTTACGCCCTCAGAGCAGCACCACAGAAAACCGGTTTTACCGTTTATGTGTTTGAAAAGCAATGCTACTGAGAGCAACCACGCTATCATGGTGGCTGCAAAAATACTTACTCCGAAGAAGTTGAAGAGTACTATAAGCACAACCAAGGGCAGAAGTGCCGCGATCAGGTTCGGCTTGTCAGCCTTCTCATCTTCGGCAAACACGAGGTCCTTAGGTCCGTAGGAAAAGTGCCCGCCGCGGGCTACGTCGCGTTTTATCATGATTGTCATGACTGTAGTCATGACGGTAATCTCGACAACAGTTGCAAATATGCCGCCGCACAATCCTGCGTAGGACGGAGTGCCCAAAGCTTGCATGGCGAGGTTGTTGACTACCTCTGCCGATCCGGGTGCGCTCATCGCAAAGGTGTAAACGCCACCTGAAAGTATACCCATAACAAAACGCTTGGGTATGTCTGCGCGTTCCATTATGCGAAGCGCTATCGGGTACATTGCCATCAGCATTACGAGGGAGTTCATGCCGCAAAAGCATATTACGCCAGAGACGATAACCATAGACAGTATGGCTGCTACATACCTCTTGGTAGGTGAAAGCCCATCGCGGAACATTAGATTACATAATTTGTCAGCAATTACGACGACGGCACCGGAGCGCTTGTAGGTTTCTGCTATAAGGCTGCCAGAGAAGATTACGGGGAACAGGGATTCAAACATTCCTGCAAACGCAGGAAAGAACACGTTCGACATCGTATCTCCGTATGGCATGCCGTTCAGGAAAATCACGACGGCCGCCGCGGCGATGCCTATAATCACGGGGCTCCAGTTGCGTATCATCAAGGTAACGACAATCGCAAGGCCTAAGATCATACTGATGTATTCCATCTTTTTCCTCCTGGTTGCAAAGCTGGAGCAGCATCAAACACACCGCCCGGCATGATGCTTTATTGCTCAGACCATCGTGGTTCCACCGTTGGGCGATACCACCTGCCCTGTTATAAAGTCGGACTGCATGAAATAACGCACGACATGCCACATCTCGGTGACCTCGCCTGCGCGCTGCAGCGGGCACTGTTTGGTGCGCGTTTCCATGAGTACGGGATCTATCTTGACGGCGTCCCAATACATGTCCGTCTTATGCGCACCTGGCGCGATTGCGTTTACCTGGATGTTGTATTTGCCTAGATCGAGTGCAAACGCCTGCGTTAGGCCGCGCACGGCAAACTTGCTGCTTGCATATGCAACCGAGCCTGGGGCCGCGCGAAGGCCAACCGCAGAGCAGAGGTTTATGATTTTGCCGAAGCGGTTGTCAATCATGAGGTCGCAGAAGTAGCGGCACATAAAGAATGTACCTTTGACGTTGACATCGATAACCTGACAGTACAGCTTGGGGTCTATCTCATTTGCAGGGACATTGCAGTAAATACCAGCGTTATTGACGAGAACGACAAGGCCTTTGCCCATATTCTCCTCTACCCAGGAACGGAAAGCTATGACTTCATCCTCGTTCTCAATGGCAAGCTTATAGGTTTCTATATTGACGCCATACTCTTTTTTCAGACGTTCTTTCACGGCTTCAGCTTTTTCTGCCTGCGTGTGGTAAGTTATAACCAGATCATATCCCTCACGCGCCAGCTCTTCGGCTATTGCAGCCCCAAGCCCACGGGAAGCACCCGTAACTATTCCGTACTTTTTGTTTTCCATTTTACTGTTTCCTCCCCCTACTAAATCTTATTATTTTTTGTATTTCAGAGAAATTTCTGGTGCAGCAATGCGTTCAAAACAACCTCACCTGAATGATAACGATATTGATTTAAAGATTAGAAACATATGTATTGTAATACTAAAAAAATATACCAAGGTAACAATATAGCGAGTATAGCATAGCGCGCGAATATTGTCAATAAGTAAACGTCAGAAAATTATCATTTAGTTAAACTCCAAATTTTATATGTTAAGCATATGAAACCGGGAAAATATGTTTTTATAAGCTTCGATATACTTTCCGTTTTCCCATATATTCAAAAAAATCCTGACCAATGTCAGGATTTTTCTATAAACCACGAGTGCTGGCGTTAATTAACGCCAGCACTCGTTTGCTCCTTCCGGAAACTGCACGCCTCCGTACTCATTCCCGTTATTCAATCTGTCCATACTATGTTTCAGCGCCTACTCTTCTCCGACTTCTGCGCGGCGATATCTTTAGCTGCGTTCGCTCTCGGCTGTGAATGAAGTTGTGGCCTCTTTCTCTGCCTTTATCGTGCCTGGGATTGTAATGTCATAGATGCTGCCGGGATTTACGCATCTGCTCCAAATGCCTTATCAGGTGGCAGCAGGATCTGCAGGACCGATTGAAAAGCATGCTTATACTCGTCCATAAGCGAATCATTACCGCCTGAGCTGCACCACGTGTATGCCACGCTGCGCAAGGTGTGGTACAGCGCATAGGCCACATCCTCCGGGGACTGCATGTTGCCAATTTCACCTGCAAGCTGTGCATTGGCTATGTTATTCACCACGGCCTTAAATAGCATCATGTCCTGCGGGAATTTGTCAGTGGCTCCCCGCTGCAAGATGTTGATGTAAAACTGAGAAATGATGCCGGCACCGGTTTCTTCTGCCTCAACAGCATAGCCTCTCATCATGGCCCAGATGATACCTACATGCGATTCCTGGTGCAGCATGGCTTCTGACATAAGCTCGATTTGTTGCGCAACATGGCCCAATATCCCATGGATAATTTCATCTTTCGAGGAAAAATGATAATAAAATGTTCTCTTTGTTATGCCTGCCGCCTTACATATCTGCAAAACAGTAACATTTTCGTATCCGTTTTCCTTAAACAAGCTTATGGCCTGCTGCCTTATTTTCTCTTTAGTATTGTTGGCCATTTGTTTCCTCCAGTTGATACATGTTGTACAAAACCCAATGACAAAATTATAGCACATGCATAGTTGACATTTTTCTCACAATGGTATAATATTTGCATTGTTACTCAGGTGTAATAATAATGGAACGTTAGTTCTGCGACAGGCGCATATTAACTCAAGTTTGGTTTACTTGAACTTTTATGCGGCGTGAACAGAATTTATCACAGCCATTTTACACTTGTTGTAAGCGTGTTTCAATACCGGCAATTCAAAATAATATACGGGAAGGTGTAAACTTATGAACAAGTTGTTTGAACCTATCAAAATTGGCAGCATGACGCTTAAGAACCGCATTGTAATGGCGCCTATGGGTACCACCACCGACACTACCAACGCTTTCAACATGAGAGACGTTAAGTACTACGGTGAGCGAGCAAAAGGCGGCTGCGGCCTCGTTTTGACCGGCGCCGTTGTGGCGTCTACGGAGTTTGAACCCGCACCTTGCCAGAAACTCACCAATACCAAGGACGTATATATGCTTCAGCTCGTGGCCGAGCGTGTACACTTTTACGGCGCCAAGTTTGGCATCCAGCTCTCCCCTGGCATAGGCCGTATGAACTGGATAGACCCGCATACGCCTCCTTACTCTGCCAGCCCGGTTCCTAACTATTACGTTCCGTCCCTTATATGCCGTGAGCTTCCGACCGAGGGCGTCAAGAGCCTCGTTAAGGCCATGGGCGAGTCTGCAAAGTTGGCCAAGGACGCCGGTGTTGATATCATAGAGATACATGCCTACGGTGGTTACCTCATCGACCAGTTCACCTCCGCAAAGTGGAACCACCGTACCGATGAGTACGGTGGAAGCTTTGAAAACCGCCAGCGTTTTCTCAGAGAGATTGTTGAAGAGGTCCGCAGGGCGTGCGGTAAGGACTACCCCATTGCTATAAAGATGACTCTTGACAGTATGGGCGACGACGAGCGCCCGATAGAAGAAGGCCTTGCTATAGCAAAGTACCTTGCTGATTCTGGCCTTGTAGATATGATCCACTTTGGCCGAGGTGCCTACTCTTGCCGTTGGAGGATGGTAAGCTCCGTCTACCAGCCTGTTGGCTTTGACCTAGAGGCTGCACCCAAGATGAGAGAAGTCATTGGCAACATACCTCTCATGGCGCACGGCAAGCTCAATCACCCGGATGTCGCTGAGAAGGCTGTTGCAGACGGGCTAATCGATCTGGTTGCTATCGGACACGGCCTCATTGCCGACCCCCACTGGGCAAACAAGGTCAAGAAGGGCAAGCTCGACGATATAAATCCCTGCATCGGATGCGGCGAGTGTCATTTTAACGCCATGAAAGGCCACTCCAGGCCCTGCGCTGTAAATGTCCACGGTATGCGCGAGGGTGAGTTTGAGCTTACCGCTGCCAAGAGCGACCTGAACATCCTTGTCATTGGCGCCGGCCCCGGCGGCATGAAAGCTGCCGCGACCGCAGCCGAGAGAGGGTACCGTGTTTCCCTTTATGAGAAGAATACATACATGGGCGGTATTATGGCCGCGGCAGGCGCACCACGCTTCAAGGCTGACGTCCATGACCAAGTTGAATACCTGAAGCGCCAGATAGCTAAGAACAAGGTTGATCTGCACCTCAACACCGAGATTACCCTAGAAGACGTGAAAAAAATCAATCCGGATTTCGTTGTGGTTGCCACCGGCGCCAATCCCGTCGTTATCCCCGTGCCCGGCGCGGACAAGCCCAATGTCAGCACTGCCGTCCCGGTCTTGCTCAAGCAGAAGGAAGTCGGGCAGAAGGTCGTAGTTGTAGGCGGCGGCGAGGTAGGATGCGAACTGTCCACCGAGCTGCGCCTGCAGGGCAAGGACGTTATCATGATTGAGCTGCTTGACGATATCCTGCTTACCGCCGACCATTTCGTCGCCAATGACCAGAATATCCGTTACCTCGTTGAGAATTCCGGCACGGATATCCGCTGCAGCACCAAGCTGACCGAGATACTCGACGATGGCGTCGTTGTCATAAACAAGGATGGAGAGAAGGAGAAGATAGACTGCGACAGCGTCGTTTTCGCCGCCGGTTTCAAGGCCAATCATGACCTCTACACAAGCATCCTTAAAGCCGGATACGAGTGCGTACAGGTAGGCGACAATGTAAAGCCTGGCAAAATTATCAACGCCATACATCAGGGATACCACTATATCCGCGTCCTCGAGGAGGACTAAACCCGGAACTCCTTCAATCAGGAAGAGCCCGGCGCTCTTCCTGATTGAAAAGCGCATCGGTATCTGCGCAACAATATGTAGCGTATATCAACGGTGAAGACGTTTCTACAAGTTAATCGTCAAGCCTGTATTTTGTCCAGCTCGTTTACAGACCTATCGCTGGCATGCACGGGCCAGAGCTGTGGCCTCATAGGGTATGGACAACATTTTTAACGCGCAACAAATTACATAATAATACATATTTTATAATATTTAACACGCGATTGCGCGCACATATTACTTGCACTGTCTCACGTATTAAGTCAAAGTGCAAAAACTGTTTTGAACTGATTTTAAAATCAGCTGACACTATCCCCTTGACAAACTTTTGATTTGTGTTATTATTTATTCACAAATAGTACTAAAGTTCTATAAAATTAGAGTTAAGATACAGTACTTGTTGTATGCTGCTTTGCGCAGTGTGGCGCGCTGATATATCAAGCTGCAGAGCTGTCTTTATTCGTAAATAGGTCCGCAAAAGCGGGCTTACTAGAAAAGAAAAATCATTCAAGGAAAGAGGGATACAAAATGGGTTACGTAAGTATTCTCGTTGGTTTCTTTCTGGTGCTATTTCTTATCTGTAAGAAATGGCCCGCAATCATCGTCGGTATAATTGCCACATGCGCAATTATACTTCTAAACTGGCTGAACTTCGGAGAGACGTTTACCAATGTGTACTTTACCGGATTTGCTACAATGGTTCAGTCGCTGTTCCCGCCGATCTTTGCCGGTAATCTGGTCGCCCAAGTGTACAACCGTACCGGTGCCGTGCGTTCCATAAGCGATACTATGGCGCACGCCCTCTTCAAAGAGAGCGCATCCAAGACCAGAACTTATATCTCCTGCATACTTGCGATAGTGATCCCCACCGGAATACTTGCTTACTGCGGCATGAACGGCCTGGTAACTCTGATCGCTTTCTATCCCATCGCTCTTGGCCTGATGGAGCGCGCCAACATTCCCAAGCGTTATGTCATGGGTATGCTTTCCTTTGGCGTCTATGCGTTTGCCATGACCGGTCCTGGCACTGCCCAGATTGTCAACGTTCTCGCCAATGAAGTCGCGGGACAGGGGCCCACTGCCGGTCTTGTAGGCGGCCTCGTGGGCATTGTAGCTGAACTTGTATTTGGCACTCTTGTCCTCACCCTGATGATTAAAAGAGACGTGGCAAAGGGTCTCAAGTTTGCGTATGGTCCTAAGGATATTCAGATAGCCGACGACAAAAAGCTACCAAATTTTGTCGTATCCCTGATCCCGCTGCTTTCCGTTGTGGTTTTCTTCAACGTTATCAAGCTCGACATCTTCTCCTCTTGCCTCGCCGCGTGGATTCTGTCCATACTTCTTCTCGGCAAGTACATGCCCAAAAAAGAGGGCAGCCTGCTCAAGGAGCTTTTCGACGTGTGTGCAGTTTCCGGCTCCAACGCCTTTGGGCCCTGCGGAATGGTCGGCTCCCTGTTTGGCTTCGTCAGTGTTGTTCAGACCCTGCCCGAGTTCCAGACCATCCTCAACTACATTTTCAGCCTGAACGTTGCTCCGTTCTTCGTCCTGATTCTCTCTATCAACATAGTTGGTGCCCTTACTGGCTCCTCTTCCTCTGCCATCCGCATCGGTATGCCTATGGCTATGCAGCACTGTGTTGACGCCGGTATGTCGCTGGCGTTCGTCCAGAGGCTTGGCGCTTTCTCTGCCTCCATACTGGACACTCTTCCTCACAGCTCTGCCATCATCATTAACCTGGGCATCGCCGATCAGGACATGAAGGAAGCATACGGGCCTATGGCCGTTACCACCATCCTAACCACTGCCGTTGGTACTGCCGCAGTTGCAATTGTAATGGCGCTCTTCCCAATGCTGCCATAACCAAATATAAACAAAAGGGCTGCCTGGAAAAGGCCGCCCTTTTTTGAAAAGCTTATGCAATCACAAATTTGTGCCGGTGTCATTGTTTGCAAAATGCCAAGCGAAGTTCGCAAAATTGGGCGCAATTCCCCCTTGACAAATCTTAAAATTGTAGTATATTTAACATATTGGTACTTCGATACTAATACATTAGAACTCAAGCTCTAAATCTCATAGCCCGGCGCGGGGTCGATGATGGTAGATACAACGCTCTTGGCCTCTTCCATGAGGTCTAAACTGCCGTCCTCTATCGCCCAGGTGACAATCACACCGCGCAGAGCAAAGGACAGTGATTCTGCTAAAGCGGTTGGGTCCGAGCTGTTCCTGATTTGCCCGGAGTTCTGCGCGGAGCGTATGACTGCCGTAAGCATTTTCTTGTGATAGATATTCTTTATGAAGTCTCTTTGGGAATGCTCCTTCAACCTGCCTATGAAATATTGCTGTGAAACGCTGGCGCCGTAGAAAACATCGCCTTCGCACATTATCTTGAAGATTTCCCAGATCTGCTTGCTGAATGTATCCTGTTCGACTATACGGTAGAAATTATCAGAGTACAGCTCCTCAAAGTTATTTCTCATATCGAAAAAGATATCCTGTTTTTTGGGGAAATAGTAGTGCAGCGCAGTTTTTGAAACGCCGGCTTTCTCACATATCATAGGGATGGTTGTCTGATCATAGCCGTGTTCCTTAAAAAGCTCAATTGCCGTCTCAATAATCCTTGCGCGGGTATTGTTTTTATTATTTCTCGTTGCTTTATTATCTGTCATTGCCGGGTCACCCTTTGATATTTACTGTTGTAATGTAAATATAATAAAAAACGGCTGAAAAGTCAAAAAATTTTGTTTGGAGGACAACATGAACAACGACACCAATTTTGACTGCCTGTTTACTCCGTTTTCCATTGGCAAAATGGAGATCAAGAACCGGCTTGTAATGTCGCCTATGGGCACGTATGCGGCCCTGATGGACGGGTCGGTTTCGGACACTTTGGCCACCTACTTTGAGGAGCGGGCTAAGGGCGGAGTAGGAGCCATTATCACCGCTTCCCAGTACCTTACCCCCAAGCTGGCCCAGGGTATATACGGCACATACTTTGACAGCAAGCGTATAATTCCGCATCTGTCCGGCATGACTGAGCGCATCCACTGCTACGGCGCCAAGGCCATCGCCCAGATATCGGCGGGAACCGGACGCAACGCGCACCCCAGCCAGTGCGGTGGAGTACCTTTTTCTGCTTCTGCTGTGCCCGCTGTTTTTAACCCCAACATACTTTGCCGTCCACTGACCATTGAAGAGATCAAAGACATAATGAAGTCATGGCAGCTGGCGGCAGAAATTGCTGCAAACGCCGGATATGATGCGATTGAGGTTCACGGCCACGTCGGATATATCATAGACCAGTTCCTTACCCCTCTTTGGAACCATCGTGAGGACGAGTACGGTGGAAGCGATGAAAACCGTGCACGCTTTGCAATAGAGATTCTGGAAGCTATCAAGCGTGGCGCTGGTGACGATATGCCTGTTATCTACCGCATTTCCATGGATCACCGTATACCCGGCGGCAGGACACTAGATGACAGCAAGCGGCTCATTAAAATACTCGGCGAACACGGCGTTGACGCATTTGACGTCGACTGCGGCTGCTATGAGCATCCCGACTTTGTCTACCCTACTTTCTACCGCGGCGACGCCTGTATGGAGTATGTGTGCGATACTGCCCGCGAGGCCACGGACAAGCCCATACTAAACTCCGGCAACCACACCCCCGAGACTGCCAAACGCCTCATCGAGTCCGGTCGTGCAGACTTCGCCATGATGGGCCGTCCCCTTATCGCCGACCCTGAACTGCCTAAGAAGCTGATGGAAAACCGTGAAGAGGATGTCCGTCCTTGCATCCGCTGCAATGAGGAATGCATAGGCCGTATCTGGGGGCGCTTTGCCAAGCTGTCCTGCGCCGTCAATCCCCAAGCCAATGAAGAGCATGCTTTCCGTATAGTTAAGAGCGAGGAACCCAAGAATGTAGTCGTCATCGGTGGCGGCCCCGGCGGTATGGAAGCCGCCCGCGTTGCTGCCATAAAGGGCCACAATGTGACCCTTTACGAACGCGACGAGCTCGGCGGCACTCTCAACCTGCCTGCTCAAGCGCAGTTTAAGACCCGTCTGAAGGCTCTTATTGAGTACTACAAGACCCAGCTTAAAAAGCTCAATGTCAAGGTTGTCCATGAAGAAATCTCTATTGACGACCCTGTTCTTACCTCTGCGGACAAGATTGTTGCAGCTACCGGCTCCCATTCCATCCTTCCTCCCATCCCCGGCGTGCACGGAACTAATGTCATAGACATAAAGGATGCCCACCGCAATCCAACTGCCATCAAAGGCCAGAAAATCGCTATTTGCGGCGGTGGGCTTTCCGGCTCCGACTTTGCTCTTGAGATGGCCACTGAGTACGGCAAGGACTGCACTATTATTGAGATGAAGCCCGATGTCGCTATGGACATGGTGTTCATCAACCAGCACTCTCTTAAGATATACCTCAAAGAGGCCGGCGTTGTTACCCGCACAAATACCCGCGTTGCAGAGATAGTGGACAACGGTGTCAAAGTAATCAACGAGCAGGGTGAAACTGAACTCATCGAAGCCGATATTGTCGTGGCCGCCTTTGGCATGGCTCCCAATACCGAACTTACCGACGCTCTTAAGAAAAAGTACAACAAAAAACTCATTTGTGTCGGCGACTGTGTCGAGGTAGGTAAGAGCGGCAAGGCTATCCGCAGCGGGTTCTATGCTGGCATGCAGATAGACTAAGGATTTAAAAAAATATAAGGAGGTAAAATTATGGCGCTCATGAAAGGTTATGGCGTTATTGAGCCCACAGTAAGTTGGGGCTGGCTTGAGAAGGAAATTCCCGAGCCGGGTCCCTTTGAGGCACTTTGCTCTCCCGTCGCGGTGCTGCCCTGCACTTCCGACGTACACAGTGCTCATCACAGAAAGGCTTATCCAAACCGCATTCTCGGCCACGAGGGTGTCGGCCGTGTTGAGAAGGTCGGCTCTATGGTCACCGATATAAAGGTCGGCGACATAGTTGCGGTTCCCGCTGTCACTCCTGTATGGAGGGGCAAGGAAATCGCTGAAGGCCTGCATGAGCATGCCGGTGGATTTCTGGGAGGCCGTTACCTGTCTTCTCAGCTTGACGGAACCTTTGGTGAGTTCTTCATCGTACCTGACGCGGACATGAACTTGGCACCTGTTCCCTGTGAGGTTTCCATAGAGGCCGCTGCTCTGGTCGGCGATATGGTCACCACGGGCTTTTCCGGAGTCGAGGGCGCCGACGTCCAGTTCGGTGAGACTGTCGTTGTAGTTGGCATCGGCCCTGTGGGACTTATGAGTGTTGCCGGCACTGCCCTTCGTGGAGCTGGACGCCTAATAGCTGTAGGTCATAGACCTCTGACAATGGAGCTTGCCAAAAAGTATGGCGCCACTGATCTTGTCGACTACCAGGCTGGCGATATAGTAGAGCAGATCATGGAGCTCACCGGAAATCAGAAGGTGGATAAAGTTATTCTCTGCGGTGGGACTGAGGACACTGTGAATGACGCTTACCGCATGGTGAAGTGCGGTGGCCGCATATCTAACGTTGCCGGATACGACTTCTCCAAGACGTATCACATCACTGTGGCTGATGCCGGTTGCCTTGTAAATCACGTTACCCTCACCGGCAGGCTGTGCGCCGGCGGCAGGTATCGCCTCGAAAAGCTCATGGCCCTTATCAAGGCTGGACGTCTGGATCCCACTCTCCTTATAACCCACACGCTGCACGGCTTCGAGAAAATAGAAGACGGTTTCCACATGATGGACGAGCTCAAGACGCCTGAGACCATCAAGCCCATAGTTATCATTTAAGCACTATTAATACTGTATAAAAGGAGGAGAACCTATGTTTGATTATCACGGCAGAGTGGCAGTAATAACCGGCGGTTCCTCAGGACTGGGAGTCTTGTGCGCAAATGCACTGGCTCAGCGCGGCTGCGACGTTGTGCTTATGGCCCGTCGTTTCCACATCCTTGAGGAAAACGCCAAGAATATCACAGATAAGTATGGTGTCAAGGCTATCCCCGTGCGTTGCGACGTCACCAAAGAAGAGATGGTCATTGCTGCCCGCGAGGTCGTAGAAAAGGAATTCGGCCGCTGCGACATACTAATCAACTGTGCTGGCGAGGGCCACAACGACTGGGCCATCGACCTGGCCCTCGAAAAGTGGCAGGCCACTATAGACGTCTGTGTAACCGGATTGTTCCTCATGTGTAGGGAGTTCGGCAAGCTCATGCGAGCTAAAAACTACGGTCGCATAGTAAACGTTGCCTCTATGCTGGGTATGGTGGCTCTGGACAGTACTTTTGGCCGTGGTATCTCGGAGTACTCGGCTTCCAAAGGTGCAGTTATCAACTTTACCAGACAGCTGGCCAACGAGTGGGCTCAGTATGGCATCACCGTTAATACTCTGAGCCCCGGATTTTTCGCTTCCGAGCAGTCTCCTGTTGGACAGGGCTGGTTTGCTGACTTCATCAAGACCTGGTGTCCTATGAAGCGCAACGGTAATGATCATGAGCTCGACGCAGCTATCATTTTTATGACCTGTGAAGAGAACTCCTACATGACTGGTAACAACGTCGTTATCGACGGAGGCTGGACCTGCACCTGAATTATTTCAGACATCACATACTGCTATTATCGTGCATTGCTGTTAACGCTTTGCACGATAATTTTTTCTTTTGCAATTATTATGGCAACGGCCATTTGGGGGCTAGGTAGATAAGTATTCCGACCTACGAAAGGCATACAGCGGCTACAAGCTCAGCTCGACGAACCGTCTCAAGGGCGTGCGCGAGGATCTCGAGAACGCAGGCACACCCACAAGCGAGAACTTCATCGATTTTGGCAACCCCACGCTGTACGCGTGGCGTAGTGTCAGAATGTCTGCTAAGCCGGTCGCCGAGTCCCAACGTCAAGCCAGCGACTATCTCGCGCCTGGTTGCATCGATGTAATACACGATTTCGGGCAGCGCACACCTGACAACATAGGCGGCATGACCTTCTACAACTATACCTTATCCCGGCAAACAATACCCAGCTCACCACCGTGGACATTTACGTCCGTGATATTCGTTTACATACTGCCTATCTCCGACTGAACATGATACGCCATCAAACCTTATGGAACGCAAGTCTACAGCCTTAGTAAATAGCAGAAACTAACCCAGTCTTGCCAGCGTGAGCTTGATACTTGTACATCTGCCTGCCTATCCACACCAGAACTACACGGGTCATCGCCTTACCCGGAGCTTCAGCGACGCAAACAGCCCGGATGCTCAGGCATCCGGGCTGTTTCTCGCACATACATGGGAACCATGTATAGAAGTGCGCCATTCGGATAATTACATACGCCAAGCGTGCCATTCGGATAATTACATACGCCAAGCGTGGAAACCCGCAGCGTGTCCCGTTGCCAGAAATATATGTTGATACGCTCGCAAGTGGGGCGAGTGGCCGGCCACTCACAAAAAACTTGTTGGGATTCAATCCCAAACCCTAAAAGCTCAAAATCTCTCGACCATTTGGCTGGAAGATTTTTCGGCGGCGCGCCCATGTTGGCACTTTGATTTTACGTGACGGCTGTCAGCTCGGCAATAAAAATTGCTATGGAGTTGAAAATAAGCGTACACATCGTACGCATCGTATGGATAATCTGAAGTCGCCGCTGCGTTTTCAGCGTCGCACATATATGAGTTTATGGGCGATTCGCTATGTACGTACGTACCAGCGTGCTCGCCCGTGTACGTACGTACACAGCGATTAAGCGTAAAACTCCATATACAACACCCGTGTTTCGCGCCCCCTCGGAGAGCCCACGGCACTTTACAGGCTTCAGATTGAAAGTGTCATAGTGGGTTATTACGCTTTCCGCAGAAAGCGCATCCCCGTACGCTTGTACGCTCGTACGGATGATTTGAGTCAGTTGCGCATTTTATGTGGTTGCGCCATTTCAGCGTAGCTCATCGTTATGCTCAGGGTGTACCGAAGCGTCAACCCCCAGATGAGGGCTACCGTGCCGCGCCGTAGCCCTTTCACCTAAAACGCGAGGCCACGGTGGCGATAGGTGACGATGGTGACGATGCTTTAACACCTCTTATTTCATCGTCACCATCGTCACCGCCAACTGAAAGCGCGACGGTTGCGACGATTGCAACGGTTACTTTGCCACCGCCTATTTTACCGTCGCAACCGTCGCAGCCAGAAGCGAAAAGTTTTGCTCTTGCGCGTTTTCAGAATCGATGGTACAATGAAGCTGCAAAGAAAAACTGAACATTCAAGAATCCAAAGAGCACCCAGCTTGACAGCCGGGTGCTCTTTTCACGTCCCTGCGAGGAGGCGAAAAACGTGTAGCAATTCAAAACAAGCGTACGCAAAGGTCAGCTCAGGTGACCTTTGAGAATCCAACAAGGAGGCAAAATATTATTTACACGGATTACATCGATACACCACCCAAAGAGCTGCTCAAACAGTGGGCGACAGAACGTGAGCCAAAACCCACGCTGGATAACACCTCGTTCTACGCCGTGGACGAGGACGGTGAGACTTACTTCTACTGCGGAGGCTCGCGGCTGAAAGTGCACGAGCACTTCGCGGATGCGGGCAAACCCGTAGGTTCGCTCATCGAGAGCGTCATCGACTATACAGCACAATAAACCGTTACGAATGGCCCGCCCTTACGATATAATAACCCCATAAGCGCGGGCTGTTTCGCACAAAGGAGGTTAACTTGAAACAGCCTAAAATTTACAACACCGCACTGTACATGCGCCTGAGCCGCGACGATGAGAGCTACGGCGACAGCGTGAGCATTGAAACGCAGCGAACGATTCTGCGCAAATTTGCCGCAGACAACGGCTTGCACATCGTAGACGAGTACGTTGACGACGGTTGGAGCGGAACGAACTTCGAGCGCCCCTCATTCAAACGCATGATGGCAGACGTGGACGCGGGTAAGGTCAACTGCATCGTGACCAAAGGCCTGTCCCGCTTCGGACGCGAGCACGTGATGATGGACTACTATCTCGAGTTCGTGTTCCCGGAGAAGCAGATACGCTACATCGCCGTCACCGAAAACGAGGACACCGAACGCGGGTTGAGCGACTTCGTTCCCTTTAAGAACTTATTTAATGAGTGGTTTGCGAAAGACACAAGCCGCAAGGTTAAGGCCGCGCTGCGCTCCAAGTTTGCAAACGGAGAGCGGATATTTGCCTATGCGCCGCTCGGGTACAAGCGTGACCCGGATAAGAAAAATGCCCTCGTCATTGATGAGGAAACCAAGTGGATCGTCGAAAAGATTTTCGATATGGCGTTCCACGGTGCAGGAGCCGCGAGCATAACTCACAAGCTCATAAAAGAGCAGGTGCCGACTCCCGGTTGGCTCAATTACTCGAGATATGGCACGTTTGCAAATATCTATGCTGATGCATCATCGGAAAAACAATATGCTTGGACTATTGCACAGGTGAAATCCATTCTCAAGGATGAAACCTACATCGGCAACACCATCCACAACCGCCAAACGAATATCTCGTACAAGAACAAGAAGCGTGTGCGCAAGCCGAAAGAGGAATGGGTGCGTGTGGAGAACACACACGAGGCCATTATCAGCAGAGACGTGTTCGAGCAGGTGCAGGAGCAGATAGCCAATCGCCGACGCAAAATGAAAGACGGCACGAGGCAGATATTTGCCGGGCTCATCAAATGCGCTGACTGCGGCTGGTCAATGGCATATGCCTTGA
>OGXT01001904.1_pt1 | contig 18153 bp, 16 predicted proteins | sample 1576361 | NCBI WGS metagenome assembly OGXT01 (sample SAMEA3541514, study PRJEB24748) | human gut metagenome | biome: human gut; feature: human-associated habitat; material: faeces | place: China | collected 2012 | reverse complement strand
GCCGCCGTCTGTCCTCCGAAGCGGCACAGCGCATGATTGTTGCTTTCGTAGAAATACATTTTTCCAAGAAAATTGTGATAGCTTTACCGCCGTGCTTGCGGTATGTTGTGCTTGCAAAATAAGCCTCAACTGTACTGAGGATAAATGAAAGAGAGGTCATTTTTATGGCAAGCATACGCAAGCGCGGCAGCAGCTATCTCATCGTGGTGTCCATGGGCTATGACTACAACGGAAAGCGCGTCAAGCCCCAGCAGAAAACCGTCCATCCGCCGGAGGAACTAACGCCCAAGCAGGTGAAAAAATGGCTCAACGAGCAGGCAGTCCTCTTTGAGCGGGAATGCCGCCACACGCCGCAGCCCGTCCAGCAGCTCACGCTGGCAAAATACATCGACCTGTGGCTGACAGACATCGCACCCGGCAAGCTGGCGAAGTCTACCATCCGCCGCGACCGGCAGGACATCGAGCGCATTCTCCCCGCACTCGGCCACTACAAGCTCACCGAGCTGCGTCCGGAGCACTTCCGGAATTTCTACGCAGAACTACGAAAAGTCATCCGTCCCGATACAAAAAAGCCACTCTCCGAGTACACCATTGAGGGCGTGCACGCGACGCTGTGCAGCATCCTCTCTGATGCCGTGGAGGGTGGCTTTCTTTCGCATAATCCGGCGTGGCGCACCTACCGCTACGCCGGTCGCAAGTGTGAAAAGAAGATCGCGGACGAGGAAACGGCGCAGAAGATCATCGCCGCGCTGGAGGGCGAGAGCATCAAGTACGAAACCTACTTCAAGCTCATCATCGCCACGGGCATGCGGCGGGGCGAATGCTGCGGATTGAAGTGGTGTGACATTGATTGGGAGCAGCGTTCCATCCACATCTGCCGCAGCGCTGTAAAAATTACCGGCGATGAGATATTCGTCAAGGAACCCAAGACCCGCGCAGGTGACCGCTATGTGTACTTCTCTGCTGAGATGGAAAGTCTCCTGCGGGAGTACCGGCAGGAATGTGCATACATCACCGAAAGCTATGACCAGCGGCAGCTGACCACCGATGACTTCCTGTTCCGCCGTCAGGGAGCGCAGCTCCCCATGACGCCCACCACCTTCACCTACCGCTTCAAGCTGATCCTCAAGAAGAACGGCCTTCCGCAGGAGCTGAACGTCCATTCCCTCCGGCACACCGCCGCCAGTCTGATGATCGCGGGCGGCACGGATGTTGCCACGGTAGCGGGCATCCTCGGCCACAGCCAGCCCTCCACCACGCTGGACATTTACACTCACGCCTTCGACAAGAACAAAAAGGCCGCCAGCGCGGGCTTGCAGGGAATGTTGGAGATTTGACATAGGATAGCTCAGTTGGATTGCAAAATGTGCAGTAGTGGTCAAATCAGGTTTCAATTCTCCTAACTTTCCGCATATAAAAACCGTCTCAAACATATCGTTTGAGACGGTTTTTGTAATTGCTCCCGGGTTTTGTTGTCACCGCTGCGCATTGGGCAGTTCGTTCTTCACATACTTCTCCCATACATGCAGGCGGTCGCACTCGTCGATCTGCCGCAGCACTCTGGCGGGTACACCGGCAGCGATACTGTTGGGTGGGATGTCACGCGTCACCACCGCGCCGGCGGCGATGATGCTTCCCGCTCCGATGGTCACGCCACCGCACACCGTCGCACCGGCGCACAGCCAGCAGTGATCCCCGATGGTGATGGGTTCGGCATACTCCAACGCATGGCAGCCGTTGGGGTAATCTGTATAGGCTCGTTCTTCGGCGATAAACGGATGGTTGGGCGTGGCCAGCGTCACATTGGGTCCAATGAGCACATTGTCCCCCAGCGTAATGGGCGCTACATCCAAAAATACGCTGTTGTAGTTGATGAAACAGTTCCGCCCCACATAGATATTCACGCCGTACTCGCAGTAAAAGGGTGCAAACGCCTCGAAATTCTTCCCTTTTGCGGAGGGGATCAGGCGCTCCAGCGCACGCTGCTTGGTCTTGGTACGCCACAGCGGGAGGCGGTTGAACCGGTCACAGCGGCGCATACCCACCCGGTGCCGCTTGGCAATCTCCGGATCGGTAGGCGTATAGAGACGCCCCGACACCATCCGCTCCCATTCACCGCCCGTCCTGCTCTTATCCATGATCAGTCACTCCTTTATGTGCGCCTGTACCGGTACAGATACAGGGCCGTTTCCAATGCCAATCGCTTCATCGGATCGACCGGATCGGCCTCCAGCAGCAACCATAGCTGCTGGAGCCGGTAACTCACGGTGTTGTAGTGCAGGTGCAGCTCCCGCGCCATCCGGCGCTGGTTGCCCATACAGCGCAGCCAGCTCGCCAGCGTGTCCAGCAGCTCTTGCCGCCGCGGCTCTGGCTGCCGCAGGAGCGTTCCCAGCTGCCGATGGATATAGGCGTCCGTTTCCGCCGGGGAGGATTCCTCCAGCAGCCGTACCACCCCCGCTGGGTCGTCTGTCACGCAGGGTGTTTCCGTTCGCGCCGCCATGCGGAGCGCCGCGCGGGCACTGCGGTCTGCTTTCTGAAAACCCACCGTACCGCCGTAGGGGCGGCTGACGCCGCAGATAACGCCGTGGTCGGCGGCAAAGTCCGCCATCACCCGCCGCAGCGGCATCTCCAGCGCGAACAGGTCGTCCGCCTCCAGCGCCAGCAGAAAGCCATCCTCCGACAGTGCGCCCCACATGTCCGCGCCCAACGCCCGGTAGCGCTCTTCTACCTCGTGCAGCCAAGAGCGCCGCTGCAACTCCGGCGCATCAGCCTGTATCCACATCAGGATATGCGGACATTCCAAATGGATACAGGACTCCGCCGCCTGACGCTCCATCGCTTCGCTCAGCGGCGCGCCAGAGATGAGATGGTGCAGTAATACGGCCAGCTGCCGCTCCTGTTCCGCCGGTATTCGCCGCCGTGCGATCTCGCGGGACACCGCATCGGCCAACTCGGCAAAGCGCATATCGGTCGGCAGTTGGAGCAGCGGCAGTCCCAGTCGGTCAGCCTTCTCCGCCAGCGCCGCCGGCAGGGGGCTGGGCAGGTAGCGCCCCGGCTTGATACCCACGCCGGACAGGCCTTTTTCTGCCGCCGTGGGCAGCAGCGCATTCACGGCCTGCGGATCGTCTGCGATGGCAAAACCAGTAGTGATGAGCAGTTCTCCCTGCGCCAGCCAACGCGCGTAGTCCGGTGTGTCCGTCAGATTGACACCGCTGACCCTACGGCCAAGTCCCGCCGCGCCGCCGCAGACCGTGCAGCCTGCGAACACAGGCAGGCGCAGCACCTCCTGCAGTGTGGGATAGTCCGCTGTGTGCTGTGATGTCATGGCTTCTGCCCCCCTTGTGATACTATCACAATTTTCATAGAAATGTTCATTTATTTTTGCCAATGGAACAGACCGTCCGTTGTTTTATGATAGCGGTAGTAAAACGAACGGAGGTATATTCCATGGCAAAGCAAATGAAACAGGATACTCCCTTAGTCCCCCGCAAGCGGAGACTGGCCGCGCTGATAGCAGCCACCCGGTGCGCCGGAGAGAAACGTGACACGCTCTCCTGCCATGCCCGCCGCTGCACCGCCTCATCCATGGCGCAGGGTCTGAAGCACTACGCCTGACGCGGCGCACCCCTTCGGCAGACTCCCCCGGCAATATGCCGGGGGATCTGTCCGTTCAGGGTTTTCTGGTTTCCTTCTTCAGCAGGGACGCCGCCGTGATGATGGTCAGTACCGACTCTGTCACCATGCCGGAATACGACCGTACCACAATGACATACACCAGCCACGACAGGCCGCTGGCAATGCCCGCCATCTGTATCACCCGCCGCCTGGTCTGAAAGAACGGCAGTAACGCCGCCAACGATGCCACGATGGGCAGTACCGTCACTGGCGTCTCATAGGTCACCACGGCAATCAGCAGAAATACTGCCACGATGGGTATCGCGGTGACCAGTTTACTCCAGTTGAATTTCTCCTGCAATAGGAAAAGCAGCAGCACGACAATCTGGAAAAAGCTGCACAGTGCGCCGGAGCATGCGTGGAGCAGTGTGTAGTGGATGGCGAAGATCAGGTTGGCCACCACCTGCCACAGCAAGATGGTACGCTTGTCATTCTGCCAATAGCTGAGACCCATGGCGATCAGTGCGCCGAACCCGATGAGTTGGTAAAATATGTTCATCCGTCGTTCCTCCTAATAAAAAACGCCGCACACCCTGTCGGATGCGTGGCGAAAAATGGAGGCGATGCTCCAGAAAAATCCACACTTATTTTGGAGTTTTATTATACCATGGGACAGCCGTATTTGTCAATTGCGGCAAAGGACAACCTCCAAAAGCCATGGGCTTTTGGAGGCGAGTGGTACGCCCGACTGGATTCGAACCAGCGGCCTTTAGAGTCGGAGTCTAACGCTCTATCCATCTGAGCTACGGGCGCATATTTGGTTGTGGGTTTCTGCGATAGTCGTCAAATAGTAGTCAACGACCACCCATTTTTTCTCTGCCGTTCCCGCAAACGCAGGTGTGGCAATGCTTTGCGCCATATCTCAACTGGAAACGCCTGAAATGTCGGAGTCCAACGCTCTATCCAACTGAGCTACGGGCACATATTTGATTGTTCTCTACGGGAATAGTAGTCAAATAGTAGTCAACGACTACACTTTCTTTCTCTGCGCTTCCCACAAACGCAGTCGCCGCAAGGGTTTGCACCACATCTCAAGAGGACACGCCTTACATGTCGGAGTCTAACGCTCTATCCATCTGAGCTACAGGCGCATATTCATTTTTACAACATATTGATTATAGCAATCTTTCCTGCTTTTGTAAAGAAATTTTTTTAAAAAACATTGTTAAAAAAGTTGACAAGTGCATCTTCCTGCGTTACAATATTATCAATCAAATGCAAAAGTAAAGGAACGATCCGTCTTATGAGAAAGCAAAAGGTATCTGACGCCGTTATCCACCGTCTTCCCCGCTACTATCGTTATCTGGACGATTTGTATAACAAGGGAATCGTACGCATTTCCTCCAACTCCCTGGGCAGCAAAATGGACATCACCGCCTCCCAGATTCGCCAGGATCTGAGCTGCTTCGGCGAATTCGGCCAGCAGGGGTATGGCTACAATGTTGCCGAGCTCCGCTCGGAGATTGGCCATATCCTGGGCATTGACAAGGGCCACCGCCTCATTATCATCGGTGTGGGCCACTTGGGTCACGCCCTGCTGCAAAACTTTGACTTTGAAAAGGTTGGCTTCCATGTGGATACAGCCTTCGATATTTCCCCTGACCTTGTGGGTACCCGGATTCATGATGTCACTATCCGCTCCATGGACGAGCTGGAGCCGTATGTGGCAGAGAATCAGCCCAACGTGGCGGTGCTCACCGTGCCCCAGCATGTGGCCCAGCCCATGGCCAGCCGTCTGATCGATTTGGGCATCAAGGGCTTTTGGAACTTCACCAATGTGGAGCTGAGCACTGATGTGCCGGACGTATTCTTTGAGGATGTTCACTTTGTGGACACCCTGCTTACCCTCAGCTATCGCATCACCCGTCCCTGACGCACCTTTCCCCGGCTGCGGCATACTATGAAATGAGGCCGGCAACACGGTCACAAATTTCGTAGGGAGGTCACAATATGTGCAATCAGGGGAATAGTTGTTGGATCATCATCTGCGTCATCATCCTGTTCCTGTTCTGTGGCAATGGCTGCGGCTGTGGCTGCAACAACAATCAGAGCAGCTGTGGCTGCGGCTGCTGATCGGCAGTAAGCTTCATCCCCCCATCCATATCGGATGGGGGGATTTTATACCGGTGAAAAGCCCCGACTGCCCGCGGGCGGCAAGCTCTGCGAGGCGTTACTGTGTTAGGCTTCCCCATCCGAAGCAGATAAGGGAATTCTTTCTTTTAACCAAGCACAAATTATGCTATACTCTTAGCGAACGAAATCGGAGGTACCGCCCATGGACATGCACACGCTTGAAGCCTATTACAGCCACCATACCCCCACCCTGCAGGATGCATCCGATGAGTACGCCGTACTCATTCCTCTGCTGCAAAAGGCGGACGGGCTCCATCTGCTCTACGAGATCCGCGCCTCCTCCTTGCATCACCACCGCAATGAGGTATGCTTTCCCGGCGGACGCATGGAGCCGGGCGAAACGCCGCGTGTCTGCGCCCTCCGGGAAACCTGGGAGGAGCTGGGCATCCCGCCTCAGCGGGTGCAGGTTTTCGGAGAGGCGGATTTTCTGCACCTGCGCTCGGAGGGCCTCATGCGGCCGGTGGTGGGCCTGCTCCCACCGCATTCCATGGCGGATCTGATTCTGAATCCCCTGGAGGTCAGCCGCGTGTTCACGGTGCCTGTGGGCTGGCTCATAGCCCATCCGCCCGAGCTTTTCCGCTACACGCTTACCCCCGAGGTGGGCAGCGATTTCCCCTATGACGCGGTATGCACCCCGGCGGATTACGTTTGGACGCCGGGAGCTATGGAGGTGCCGGTCTATCGGGGCCTTCCTCACCCCCTGTGGGGCCTGACCGCCCGTATCACCATGCATTTTATTCAGGTCTTTCAGCGCCTATAACAGCTTCTCCCTTTGCAGCGCCCTTCCCTTTCCCACACCGGACATAGTTGACGCAGATGAACACGATGGCCACAATGCCAATGTAGCCAAACACCGGGAATACCGTACCCACCAGATTGCCGAAGCCTGCCAAGCTTGCGGCCCACACCAGCAGCATCAGCACCGCCATGGTAATTCTTCGGTGAGTGTTCAGCGCCTTCACATGGCGGTTAACATACTCCATGAAGGCCACCAATGAAGCGAGGCCGTTGCTGAACATCCCCAGCAGCAGCAAGAAGCCGTACACTATGCCCAAGGTCGGATTCAACCGAGAGGTTAAGGCCACCATGGGCATCTGCTCAGCCGCTGCCTCCGGATATCCTGTCAAGGATGTGAGCACGCTCCCGGCTACAAGCACCAGCAGCAATCCCCCCAGGGCAATGCCCACGCGAATGGTCCTTTTTCCCCGCAAGTACTTCCCCAGGGGCACCATAATGCCCACGGAGCCCAGCAGATTATAGGCCACATACGTCAGCGCCGCAACGAACCAATTGGGCATCAGCGGGTTGCTGTGGACCTGCTCCGGCAGGGTCAGGATCCCGTCCGTGCCAAGCTCGACCCAGCTCATCACGGCAAAAAACATTGTGGCAATCACAATGATGGGCACCAGGGCGGAGAACACCTTCATCATACCGGAAATTCCCAGCAGAGCCACAACGCCCATCAGAAATACGAATACCGCCGATGTGATCTGAGCCGGCACAGCCAAAAGCTGCTCCACAGTGGCGCCCACGCCGGCAGTCATGATGACGACCACGCACAGCAGGAAAATATTTAGAATAAGTCCCGCCGCCATGCGCAGGAAGGGGACATCCCACGGCACCATGATCTCCTCAGCCTTCTCAATGCCTGATTTCTGCAGCAGGCGCATCATAATGACGCCAAAGGCCGCCAGAAGCACACAGGCAAGGAGCAGCCCAATGTATCCCTTTACACCGAACTCCCCGAAAAACTGCCACAGCTCCTGGCCAGATACAAACCCTGCACCCAAGAAACATCCCGCGAAGGCAAATGCCAGCGGGATGATTTTTATTTCTTTCATGTTTACGCTCCCTTTAACAAATTCAGCAAGTATTTTATACTATAACAAAGCCGCCTCCTTTCGTCAAGCCATCTTCTGGCCGCACTTTCTTGGCATATTTTTTACCAAATCATTCGGTAAATCTCATTGACGCCGGATGGGATATACTATATAATTGTGGAAGATAAGCTTGCAGCATTTTCTAAATACATAGTAGGAGGCTATTTATGATCCATACTATCCAAGGCATCGTGGAGGCCGCCAAGGGTGGCCAAGGCGGCATCATCGCTGTGGCGGCGGCTCACGATGAGCCCGTTATCGAAGCAGTAGTGGCCGCTAAAAAAGAGGGCATCGCCACCCCCATCCTGGTAGGCCATGCGGATGAAATCCGGGCTATGTTGTCCGGTCTGGGCGAGGAGCCTGCCGATTATGAGATTATTGCCGGCGATACAGACACGGATTGCGCCGCCAAGGCGGTGGCCCTGTGCGCCGAAGGCAAGGCGAATTTCCTCATGAAGGGCATTCTGGGTACGGCAGACCTGATGCGCGCGGTGTTCAACAAGGAGCACGGCCTGCGCACCTCCCACCTGACCACCCACTGTATGTTCTATGAGATCCCCGCCCTGGGCAAGATGGTCATTCTCACCGACGGCGGCGTGAACACCTTTCCCGACCTGGAGAAAAAGGCGGAAATCCTGGAAAATGCCGCCGCCGTGCTCCAGGCCCTGGGCTATGAGCATATCAATGCCGCCTGCATCTGCGGCGCAGAGCAGGTGAACCCCAAGGTGCAATCCACCGTGGATGCCGACGCTCTGAGCAAGATGACCGACCGCTGGGCCAAATACAATATGGATGTCTGCGGCCCTGTGGCTTTGGATCTGGCCGTGAGCAAGGAAGCCTGCCAGCACAAGCACTTTTCAGCCCCCGGCGCCGGCGATGCCGACATCCTGCTGGTACCCAACTATGAGGTGGGCAATGGCATTGGCAAGGCCGCCTCTCTCTTTGGCGGCGCCAAAAACGCAGGCATCATCTTGGGTGCCAAGGTCCCTATTGTCCTGGTCTCCCGCAGTGACAGCGCCGAGTCCAAGCTGGCCTCCATCGCCGCCGGCAGTGTGCTGGCCCACCGGATGCACCTGGCTTAATTCCGAAAAAGGAGGATCATCATGGTCAATCAAACCTTTTATGACTTGGGCACCGCCCCTTCTGTAATCCGCCGGCTGTTCGCCTATGGCCTGGAGCAGGCCAAGATCGTGGGCAGAGAAAATGTTTTTGACTACTCCCTTGGAAACCCCAGCATCCCCGCCCCCAAGAAGGTCAATGAATCCATCCACAAGCTCGTGGATGAGACCGACTCCATCCAGCTCCACGGCTACTCCATGGCTCCCGGCTTTGAGGAGCCCCGGGCAGCTATTGCCGCTGACCTCTCCCGCCGCTTTGGTCTGGATATCCGCAGCAGCGAGCTGTTTTTAACCTGCGGCGCGGCCCCGGCCCTTATCTCCGTTATCAAGGCCCTGGTGGTGGACGGTGACAGCGAGATCATGGTCATTGCCCCATTCTTCCCGGAATACGCCCCCTTCATCACCGCCAACGGCGGCAAGATGGTGGTGGTTCCCGCCGACACCAACGCCTTCCAGGTGCAGCTGGACGAGGTGGAGCAGCGCATCACCCCTCACACCCAGGCCATCATTGTCAATTCCCCCAACAATCCCTCCGGTGTGGTGTACACCGAGGAGACACTCCGGGATCTGGCATCCCTCTTAGAGCGCAAGAGTGTCCAGTACGGCCACCCCATCTATATCATCGCCGACGAGCCCTACCGGGAGCTGGTGTACGGCGGCGTAAAGGTGCCCTTCATTCCCTGCCTGTATAAAAACACCATCGTGTGCTACTCCTATTCTAAGTCCCTGTCCCTGCCCGGCGAGCGCATCGGCTATGTGTATGTTCCCTCCTTTGCCGAGGATAGCACTGTCGTTTACGCCACCGTTTCCGGCGCGGCACGGGCCATGGGCCATGTGTGCCCGCCCACACTGATTCAAAAGGTGGTGGGTTTGTGCGCCCAGGAGCAGCCCGACCTGCAGGCCTACGACGAAAACCGCACCCTGCTATATGATAGTCTCCGGGCCATGGGCTACGAGTGCGCTAAGCCCGACGGCGCTTTCTACCTTTTCGTGAAAGCCCCCGGCGGCGACGCAGGTGCCTTCTCCGAAAAAGCCAAGCGAGAGCATAATCTGCTGGTGGTCCCCGCCGACGGCTTCGGCTGCCCCGGCTATTTCCGCCTGAGCTACTGCGTGTCAAACGAAATGATCCGCCGCTCTCTGCCGGCCTTCAAAGCCATGATGGAAGCATATCAATAAAAGCTCCATATATAACTAAGGAATGGGGACCTGCTCAGTGAGCGGGTCCCCATTCCTTAGCTGTGTATCACAAGCCCTGATAGGCCGGGTATTTTTTATATTCCTCACCGCAGCCCGGGAACGCAGCTGCCATCGATGACATGCTGGATAGTCTTATCCAGCCCATCCTGTGCCGCTGCAAGGCATCAGCGGAGGGTGTCAGCTTGCGGAAGCTCGCCGCCACATACTCAGCGGGCCCGGCACCAAGATAGCCATGATAAAGCCGCGCCAGCTTTGGATCCCGGTGCCGCTCCAGAGTCAGCATCTTTCGGAAAACTGCTTATCTGAGAGACAGCCGCGGAGCCTTTCAGCAAAAAAGGATGCCCGCTTTTTTGCGGGCATCCTTTTCACTGCATACATGTTATCTCTGTCCCTTGTCGTAGGGAATACCTTCCGCCTTGGGTGCGCGGGACTTCTTGGATGTGAAGGCCAGCACCACCAGAGAGATGATGTAGGGCATCATATTATATACGGGGCTGGGGATGTTCATGGCCTTCAAGAACTCAAACCCGGCATATACGTTGGACAGCGCCCGGAACATACCAAACAGCAGCGCCGCCAGGGCAATGCGGGTGGGCTTCCACTGGCCGAAGATCATGACGGCCAGGGACAGGAAGCCGAAGCCTGCCACGCCGTACTCAAACCGCCACTCAGAAACGCCGGCGGTGATGAATACGATACCGCCCAGGCCACCCAGTACACCGGAAATAAGCACGCCGGCCCAGCGCATCTTATATACGTTGATGCCCACGGAGTTGGCCGCCTGGGGATGCTCGCCGCAGGCCATGAGCCGCAGGCCGAAGCGGGTCTTGTACAGCAGCACATAGGCCGCGATCAGCAGCAGCAGTGTCACCAGCATGAACCAGCTGAATTCGAAGGAACCAATGTTCACCAAAAAAGCTTTTTTTGCGCCGGCATACTGGATGGTGGAGGACACATCATCGGGGTTGGCCGCCGTGTTGATGGCCTTTACGATAACCGTTGCCCCTGCGATGCCCAGCATATTCAGCGCCGTACCTACAATGGTCTGGTCTGCCTTGAAGTTGATGCAGGCCACGGCCAGGAGGCTGGAATAAATCATACCCATCAGTGCCGCCGCCAGCAGAACCACCAGCAGCATCGCAAAGTGGGACGAGCCGCCGGGCATATACCGCATGGCCAGGGCACCGCCCAGGGCGCCCATGATCATAACACCCTCCAGGCCCAGGTTGATAACGCCCGAATGCTCTGAGAAGCAGCCGCCCAGGGCCACCAGAATCAGCACGGAGGCAAAGGTCAATGTATATTGCAGCAGCAGTACCATTACTGATCGCCTCCTTTCTCCGTATTCGCATCAGCAGGCGGGGTCTCGCTCTGCTCTCTTTTCTTCAGCGCAGCCTTCTCTTCCCGTTTGGAAATGGCGGAGTTCATGGCGTACTTCATAAACAGCACGAAGCCGCACAGGTAGATGATGAGGGCGGAGATCAGGTCGGAAATCTGTGCGCAGTACATAGTCTTATCCACATAGGCGCCACCGGCGGTGATATGCTGGATGAAGAAGGATGCCAAGATGGTGCCAAAGGGATTCAGGCCGCCCAGGAATGCCGCAGCGATGCCGTTAAAGCCCATGCCGGGCACCGAGGAGGTGGAGCACTGCCACTGCTCATACCCGGTGAGGTACAGCATGGCCGCGCCCATACCGGCCAGGGCGCCGGAAATGACCAAGGTCAGGATGATATTGCGTTTTTCCGCCATACCGCAGTACTTGGCGGCATTCTTATTGTTGCCGGTGGCCCGCAGCTCATAACCGAAACGGGTCTTTTCCAGCACGACCCACACAAGCACCGCCGCCAGGATGGACAGCGGCAGGGCCAGGCCCACATACTGGTTGTTGTTAAGCAGGCTGCCCAGGCCCAAGGTGGGCAGGACCGCCGAGGGATTCTTATGTGCCAGCACGAAGGTGTAGGGGCTGGTTTCCTCCTTCACATTGGTCAGCAGCATGTTGGTCAGATACAGCACGATCCAGTTGAGCATGATGCCGGAAATGACCTCATTGACATTGCAGTAGGACTTCAGCAGGCCGGAAATAGCCCCCAGAACCATGCCGCCCAGCATCGCCAGCAGCATGCAGGGCAGCCAGCCCCAGCCCCAGGCCAGGGCGGCGTACAGGCTCAGAGCCACGCCCGCGCAGTACTGACCCGCCGCGCCGATATTAAACAGTCCCACCTTGTAGGAAAAAAGGATGGACAACGCACACAGCAGAAGCGGTGCGGTCTTAACCAGGGTGTTGCCCAGGTATTTGGCCTGGGTCGCAGACTTGCTGTAGTTGAGGAAGTTCTTCATGACGGCGGCGATGGCCTCGCCGGCGCCGTTGGGATTGATGAACAGCAGAACGATGTAGCCGATAAGCAGGCCCAGCACCACGCAGGCCAGAGAGGCCAACAGCGACTGCACGCCGTTATTTTTCAGGAGATTCTTTTTCATTCCCTCACCTCATCTCTCTTGGCGCCGGCCATATACAGACCCAGCTCCTCCTGGGTGGTGGTCTTGGGATCCAGTTCGCCCACGATCTCGCCCTCATACATGACCAAGATGCGGTCCGGCACATCCATTACCTCGTCCAGCTCCAGGGACACCAGCAGCACCGCCTTGCCGGCGTCGCGCTGGGCCACCAATTCCTTATGCACGTTTTCAATGGCACCCACGTCCAGGCCTCGTGTGGGCTGCACCGCCACCAGCAGCTCAGGATCCTTGTCGATCTCCCGGGCCACAATGGCCTTCTGCTGGTTGCCGCCGGACATGCTGCGGGCCATTGTCACAGGGCCCTGGCCGCTGCGGATGTCATACTCGTCAATGAGCCTTTCGGCATACTTCCGGATATTGTCCCGGCGCAGGAAGCCCGCCTTGCTGGTGAACTCCGGTTCAAAATACCGCTCCAGCACCAGGTTGTCCTCCAAAGAATAGTCCAGCACCAATCCGTGCTTATGCCGATCCTCGGGAATGTGGGACATGCCCAGGATATTCCGCTTACGGATGGGCATATGGGTGATGTCCTGGCCGCAAAGGGTAATTTTGCCGGAAACCACCGGCTCCAGGCCCGTGAGGCCGTACACCAGCTCCGTTTGGCCATTGCCATCGATACCGGCGATGCACACGATCTCGCCCTTGCGCACCTGAAAGCTCACATCCCGCACGGCGTTCTTTTTATGCAGCTTGCTGGCCACGGTCAGATGCTCCACGTCCAGCACCACGTCGCCGGGATTTGCAGGACCCTTGACCACATGGAAATTCACATCATGGCCCACCATCATGGCGCTGAGCTGCTCCACGCTGGTGTCCTTGGTCTCCACAGTGCCGATGTACTTACCCTTACGCAGCACAGTACAGCGGTCGGACACGGCCATGATCTCGTTGAGCTTGTGGGAAATGAACAGGATGGACTTCCCCTCTTCGGCCAAATTCCGCATGATCTCCATGAGCTCATCGATCTCCTGGGGGGTCAGCACGGCGGTAGGCTCGTCGAAAATGAGGATCTCGTTCTCCCGATACAGCATCTTCAGAATTTCGGTACGCTGCTGCATACCCACGGTGATGTCCTCGATGAGTGCATCGGGGTCAATCTTCAGCCCATACCGTTCACTGAGCTCCATAACCTTGGTACGGGCCTCTTTTTTCTGCAAAAAACCCATCTTTGTGGGCTCCACACCCATGATGATGTTATCCAGCACAGTAAAGCACTCCACCAGCTTAAAGTGCTGGTGTACCATACCGATACCCAGGGCATTGGCATCATTGGGGTCTTTAATGGACACCTCCACGCCGTCCTTTTTGATGATGCCCTCCTCAGCCTGGTACAGGCCGAACAGAACGCTCATCAGCGTAGATTTGCCCGCGCCGTTTTCGCCCAGCAGAGCATGGATCTCACCCTTCTTCAGCTGAAGCGTGATGTCGTCATTGGCGATGATACCGGGAAACCGTTTTGTAATGTGCAGCATTTCAATTGCATACGGTCTGTCCAATTTTTCGCCCTCCCTTCCGTTTTTATGGCCCGCCGCTATTTGCAGGATACGGGGACGGAAACCACAATAGATAGTATTAGTATACTATACTTTCCGCCATAATGTAAAGATAGATTATTGAAAATTACTATCTTTCTGCATTGGCTTCCTTTTTTGTGCCCATTTCTGAAAAAATCGCTCTCCTCCGGCTAAAAAGAAAGACTGCCGACTCCCGGATGATGGAAAAACAGCCAAACCGAAAAAATGAAAGCCTTACGTTTTCGGGGGGAGGTAGCGCGCACCTCCAACGCAGCAGGGGCACCTCTCCGTCGCCGTTCAGCTGGGGATGCACGGCCGGAATGTGGCTGTCGCTTGCCGCCTTTCGGAAAGGGACTTGCTGCCAAGTCCCCTTTCCGGAAAACAGGCGGTAGCGGAATGATCCGTCACCGCCTATTGTATTTAGGTTATTACGATTTCGGAAGCGTCGGCTTATTCAGCCTCGGATTCCTTCCGCTTTTTGCCGCTTACACCCAGCAGAGTCAGAACGCCGCCGCTGACGAACAGAGCAGCCAGCCAACCGATGAGGTTGCTGCTGTCACCGGTCTGAGGAGACTTGGTGGAGTCGTCCTTTCCTGGCTTATCGGTGTTATTATCACCGCTGCCTGTATTGCCGGTATTGCCGCCGTCGGGAAGCTTGTCGATGACCGTATTCTCGCTGCGCTTGGCGCCGCAAACGGTGCATTCCTCGTGTCTACTACCGGTGGCCTCCTTGGTCGCGGCCTTGTCGATCACCCACTGGAAGCTGTGTGCTGCCGTGTCGGCCTTGTCGCCGCACAAGCACTCATGCCAGTGATTGGTGTCGTCATACTTCCAATCCGTGCCGTAGCTGTGGTTATGGCTGGGGGCGCTTCCTTATAGGTGGCCTCAATCTTCACATCATTACCGGGCATGGTGAAAGTGGTAGTCGCCTTGGTGGCGTCTGCCAGGGTGACATTGCCCTCCAGCACGACCCACTTGTCAAAGACCTTGCCGGTCTCCGGTGCGTCCGCCGTAACGGTCACAACGGTGTTCTGCTCGATCTTGTCGGTGATGGGTATGCCTGCGGCAACGGAGGCCGTGCCCTTGATAACCGTGACAGTGTACTCGGGCGCAGCGGGATTCTTTACGAACCTTGTCTCGCCGCAGCCGGCGCGCTGGCAGGTGTAGAGAATCCCTTCGCTCTTGCCCTGTGTTGCCGGTTTGCCGCCGTCCCAGTCGTGGCTGAGCTTATTAATGACATGACCGTAGCGGAGAATCTGTCCGCAGCCGGCTGTGCACTGCTGGTCGCCGCTATAGCCTGTGGTGGTGCATCCGGGCTTAACCTCATTGATCAGCTTGGAGTTGCCGGCAATTTCGTGGAGGGACGGGGTAGCGGAGCCCTTCTGTGAGATCCTGTCGCACGCTTTGCAGTACTGGTTGCCGGAATAGCCCTTCTCGGTGCAGGTCGCCGCTCTTACATCCCGCAGTTCAAGGGGACCGCTATGCCTGAAGTCGCCGGTCTCGCCCTTTACGGTGCCGCCGCAAGCCGTGCAGCGGTAGTCGCCCTCATAGGCCCGGTGCCGGCAGTCGCCCGAATTGGCGTTATAGCGTTTGCCGCCATGGCTCGCGTCTGTGGTGGCCGAGTTGTTCGTGCCGTAGTAGTACAGCGGCTGCAGTGTGCCGGTATGGCCGACGTTTACAGGCGGGTAGATATCCGAACCCCCAATAACATGGCCGCAGTCCGCACAGGCGGTGTATCCCTTACGGTCGCAGACCTGCACCTTCGCATTGAGCACCGTGGTGCCGCCGCTGTGTGTACATTCGGAGTAGACCGGCTCGAAGAAGAATCTGCCGCCGCTGAGAGTGTCCATGGCGCTGAACTCCGGAATTGTGCAGCCTCACTCAAGGGCAGAGCCGTTGGTTACCAGCTTGAACAGAGTCTTAGCCTGGCTGGTATTCCATTGCTTGCTAATAAGATCCCACCGCGCCGGCGCATGGATCTCTTGACCCGTGTATTAATAATCGGCTGCCCTGCATGTGCCGGCGATATTATTGCACTATATACAAAAAGACCGATAGGCGGTTTTATCCCATCGGTCTTAGTGCGGCAATGGCCAAACGGCGATTTAAATTGAATATGACTCCTTTCCGCTTGTGTTCGCCGTTTGTTGCTGAAAAGCTCCTGATCAGGGAGCTTACAGCTTTTTTATCCTTCACATTTGCGCAGAATGTGGTCCTATTTTTGCGGTCAATGAAAATATGGACAAGCACTGGAAACCCGCCTGAAAGCAAGCTTTTCCTGTGTTGTCCCAATTATAACACACTCACATGCCCTGGACGATGCCGCCGGTGGTCTGCAGCAGCTCCGGATCGGTAATGCGCAAGAGCAGATTGCGGGTGGTATCCTCATCGTGATAGACCTTGACGATCTGCACCTCGTACTCCCGAATCTCTTCTCCGCTGATGGTAGTGCGGATCACAGCCCGGCCGGGGGTCACCTCCTCCGCTGCGGCTATAGGCACAGCCTGGCTCTGAACAGGAAAGCTGCTGTCGGACACGGTGCCGAATATGCCGCCGTCACTGTTCACTGTCACCGTGCCAACATCCCGCTGCACAGAAAAATCGCCCTTGAGCTCGCCGGGCTCGCCCTTCTCTCCCTTTTTCACCGCTTTTACGGTGGTCTCCATAATGGAGCCGGAGCCAAGACTCATGAGCTGAGCGGTGTCTATATCGGTGATGCCATGGCCCAGAGCGCCAAAGCTGCCGCTCTCAGGGTCATAATAGGTCATGGTACCGATGCCGGCCATGCTGTCGCGAATCCACGCGCCCAGACGCACACTGCCGTCATCGCCGCAGGCGGGCGTGATCTCCACGGTTTTATTCTCCCGCCCCCGCTGAAGCTCTATCTGTGCCGGCTGCGTACCGTTTTGCCGCAGAAGCTCCTGCAGATGCTCCGTGGATACGATTTTTTTGCCGTTGAAGGTCAGGAGCAGATCACCCTCCCGGATGCCGCATTTTTGGGCAGGGCTTTTCCCGCCCACGCCCTCCAGGGCGGACACATCCACCACCAGCACGCCGTTGGCAAAGAGCTTGATGCCCACCGCCTGGCCCAAGGGGATCACGGTTTTCTCCTGGGCGTATGCGCACTGCACACAGGCTGTAAGCGCCAGCACAGCCGCCGCGCACAGTGCTGCCATACGCCGCCAAAGGGACTTGCTTTTGGTTTCATACATGCAGCCACCCCTCGCTTTTTCATTTTTCTTGTCGCCGACGACATGCTTTACTTTGTGCCGAGTAAACAAAAAAATAAGCGGCAATTATAGGAGAATGTGACGCAATTTTCTGTGATCCCGTATGATAACTATTATGTAAAATAGTCGTATAAATTTGGATATTTTTCAAAAATTTGAACCGTCCTCCCCCCTCTGGCCCCACAGGGTTATTGCTTTTCGGAGAAGGACACAGTATAATATATTGCATCTATTCACCCAATGGGAAAGAGGTTTCACGCCATGAGAATTACCGTAAAAGTAGGTACATCCACCCTGACCCACGCCACGGGTCGGCTGAACATCCAGCGCATTGAGAAGCTGTGCAAGGTGCTCAGCGATCTGAAAAATGCAGGCCATGAGATCATCCTCGTCTCCTCCGGCGCCATCGGCATGGGCGTTGGCAAGCTGAACCTGCCCGGCCGGCCGGCAGATATGCCCGGCAAGCAGGCTGCCGCTGCCGTAGGCCAGTGTGAGCTGATCTACACCTACGACAAGCTCTTCGGCGAGTATAACCACACCGTGGCACAGCTCCTGCTTACCGGCGAGGACATCAAAAACGGCCAGCGCAGCCAAAACGTGCGCAATACTCTCACCCGCTTGCTGGAGCTGGGCGCCCTGCCGGTCATCAACGAAAATGACGCCGTAGCCACGGACGAAATCGGCGTGGAGAACACCATCGGCGAAAATGACACGCTCTCGGCTATAGTGGCCGCCGCCATCGGCGCGGACCTGCTGGTGCTGCTGTCGGACATTGACGGCCTTTATGATAGCGACCCTCACCAAAACCCAGGCGCCCGCATCATCCCCACTGTGAAAAATGTGGACGATCACATTTACGCCCTGGCTGGCGGCACCGGCTCCGCCT
>OGXT01001894.1_pt1 | contig 18287 bp, 14 predicted proteins | sample 1576361 | NCBI WGS metagenome assembly OGXT01 (sample SAMEA3541514, study PRJEB24748) | human gut metagenome | biome: human gut; feature: human-associated habitat; material: faeces | place: China | collected 2012 | reverse complement strand
GGATCCGCAGGTTCAATAATTGCACCACATACTCTATGTCAAACGGAAATTCCTGCATTCGGCTCATGGCTTGACCTCCTTCCTGAAGCGCTCGCTTTCATCGATTTATCCTGCCAGAAGTTCGGGACGGGCAGAGGTAATCAGAGTCGCCGCCGCACGCAGGATGTTATCATCGCCTTTATAGCCGTTCATGTAGAAACGCAGACTTGCCGGCCGGCGGTCTGCCACTTGGGACAGCTTTTGTCCGGCACATGCTCCGCTGCTTACTACATAGTTTTCCGCTTCCTCCAGCGACATAATAAAACGGGTCATGGTCGGCTCGGTCAGCGTGATGGGGTTGCCGCTTTTGATCTGGTCGATCCACAGCGGAATCACCGATCCGCGCGAGCACATCACATTGCCGTAGCGGGTGCAGCAAATCTTGGTTTTGCCGGAATTGCGAGACTTGGCGACAGCCACTTTTTCCTCGATGGCTTTGGTGATGCCCATCGCGTTGATGGGATACGCCGCCTTGTCGGTGGACAGACAGATCACGCTGTCCACACCCTCTTCAATGGCGGCGGTCAGCACATTGTCGGTACCGATCACATTGGTGCGCACCGCCTCCATTGGGAAGAATTCGCAGGATGGTACCTGCTTCAACGCCGCCGCATGGAAGATGTAGTCCACCCCGTGCATTGCGCCGCGGCAGGATTCCAACGACCGTACATCACCGATATAGAATTTGATTTTGTCCGCGACCTCCGGCATCTTCGCCTGGAATTCGTGGCGCATATCATCCTGCTTCTTCTCGTCCCGCGAAAAGATGCGAATTTCGCCAATATCCGTGCGCAGGAAACGATTCAGCACCGCATTGCCAAACGACCCGGTCCCACCGGTGATAAGTAAAGTTTTGTTTTTGAATAGACTCATAATCAAATCCCTCTTTTTACTATTTTCTTAACATTTGTAAATACGGCATTCAGTACACCCATCAAAAATTCTTTATTGGAAATAAAAGCATATACTGTTACTGCGCAAGCTGTAATAATGTTAAAAACCGTATTGTTAAAATAATATGATATACAGACAGCAACGGCAATGCAACAATACCTCATCTTATGATATAGAGGTATATTCATATATTTTTTTATATGAAAGTACCGATATATGGTCATCGATGCATATGCAGCCAACGTTGATATTGATGCAGCATACAAACCAATATATTTAATCAGAATAACATCTACGCCAATGTTGATAACTGCCGCCCAAAAAGAAGTCTTTGCTATTTCAGTGGATTTTTTTAATGCCACATAAATAACACTATATAAACCAACAATTACTTGAAACAACACAGCAATCATCAGTATTGGGATCTGTAAATAGGCACTATTGTACTGATCACTGATCAACAGCGGAAAAACAAGTGGCATATACGCTATTATGCCCATGCATAATGAGTAAAACGCAGAAAATAATATGTTGATGGTTTTTTCTAAGAATTCATTTGCATCTGAGTCCTTAATGTGCAAGGAAACGGATTCTGTCCATGACAAATTAAAAATATTATAAAAAGTTATATATACCGAAGAAAATTTGTTTGCAACAGAATAAATGCCATTGGCTGCAACACTTAGAAACCATGATATTATCGTTCTGTCCGACACGCCAACCACCCACCAAGATAATTGGTTTGGAATAAACGGCATTGAATATTTCACCAACACCTTGGCTTCCGATTTGGAAAAATATTGAATATTAAAATATTTCCAACTGCGCAAAAGTATAATGGTAGTTATCAGCGAAATACTTCTTCCCACGACAGTGGACACAAACAGTCCCCATGCCCCCATTTTCAAAACAACCAAAGTTATGACATTGGATACCACAATCATAGATGCAGAAAGAAAACTAGCTAGTGCATATACGCCATTTTTACCAATACCTCTCGCAAATTGCATATATGTATTCAAAAGAATATTTAACACAACATCAACAAAGATAAATATTTTATATTGTGATGTAATAAAACTTTGAACTAAAACATATACAACCGCGTATACAGCTATTTCAATAAAATTGATACAGAGCACTGTGGTCATCAGTTTTTTTTGCCTTTGCTCATCTTCGCGGCACTCTAGCAAAAAACGAAATAGCCCCTGATCTAACATTAAACTAACAACAGGAATTATTAAGTAGATGTACGAATTGAATAAATCCGCAATGCCGTATACCTTCGGTTCTAAGATTGCTGTATACAACGGAAGCAATAAAAAGCTAACAAATTGTGTACATATCTTTCCAAAGGTTAATATAGCCGTGTTTTTGGCTAAATCTTTTTCCCTGCTCATCGTCCACCTCGAAGTATTCGGTAAAGCTCACTTTTTTTAATCTGCCACTTAAGTAAGGATTTCCGATCACACCCAGCATACTTTTCTACAACAAACCGCCAACCGTTCCGATGGTAATCATTCCAAAAAGACCGATATTGCTCATTGCTTTTCTTCAACGGCCTAAACAAATGCGGTTGTTTATCCTTCGAAATAGCATCCATAGATACTGTTTTCAAATCTAGTGCTTGCACACTGTTTAATAGACGCCCGCCTTTTTCCGTGTTTTCTAAAATCATGGAAACCCCATCTTTGAAAAACAACTCTGGGTGATACTCGCCAATTCCCCAAAAATCAGCAATCGTTAAATCACCTGGACGATCAAAATTTGTAAACGGACAATTAAAGCACGAAGAGCGAATGCTTAAGTTTTTATGAAAAACAGTCTTATACGCCTGTGTGATAGGGTGCAGATACTCTTCCTTTCCATTTTTGAAAACAAAAAGTTCATTATGACCCCAACCAGCTATTTTGGAACGCGGAATATACCGTTTAACTTTGGATCCAAATGCACCTTCTACATATTTTATATGCTCTGGAACCAATCTAGGGCTTGGTACGCCATGACACACAAAATCAATTAAATACAGATTTTCGTTTTTCTTACATAACTTTCTTAGTGCAGCCACTTGACAAGGAGTACCTACAAACAATACTTTTTTCCCTTCTGCCAAGTCCTTTTGCACCTGGGGAAACATCACATAAGCGTTTGATTGCGCATATTTGCTACCAAGCAATTCTATTATATCGTCAATCTTAGTGACTCTTTTGTGCGACAAGATAAATTTATCGTCAAAGGCCGCTCCATATACGACTCCTTCTTGCTTTAAAATAGATTCAGCAACCGAGTAGAAAACTCCACCAGATGAACTTATCTTAAGAACTTCAGGACGATTGCTTCTTGCCGCATAAACCGCTTTAACTTTAATCTCATGCGATATCGTTTCATATTGGGAAAACGGACAAATGCTGCGGCACCTTCCACAATTAACACACATTTTCACATCCAAAGACGGACGAGCAAAGCCATCCTCATCGGCAACCATTTGTATCGCGTTCATCGGGCAAGCACTGACACAAGCACCGCACCCACAACAATGATCGTCCATAATCGTTACAATCGATTGGTCAATTTCTTTATGCGTAGTCTCTACCATATGTTGAACGGCTTTTTCAAGGAAAGCCGTAGAGTTCTTTCTTTCTTTTTCAAGATCATATGACACTTTCGTATAATCTATACTTACCTGATGTGCTGCTTTCCCCAAAATTCTATCTTGAAGACCAAGAATATCCAACAAATCACTGATTCGCGATCCAGCCTTGATTCTGGCAGGAGGAAGCTCAGCACTAAACTGTTTCCCAAAATTAATGGAAAAAGCAACTCCATGGAATGAATTTGTAAAAATATATTGTGCATGATCGATCAAGGTCAGCCACTCTTCAATGCCTACATCTGAATAATCCTGAACTCCATGTACTGTCTTACCACTTGCATTAACGCAATAGACGGGGCATTTTAATTTTCTGGAATACTCCTTGGCTGCAACAACCAATGTCTCACTATACAGCAACATATAAAGCAAAATGTATTTTTCGCTTTTTTCGCTTATAAACCTTTGGTAATCGTCCCTTCTTAATAACAATGTTGGGTCAAGAACGCGCTCTGCATTCAACCCCAGTGATGTTTCAAGGGCGTTTTTCGCTTGATTTTCCCTGACACTTATGGCGCTATATTCCCTCAACAGCCGGTAAACTCTCGGAATATCTTTAAGATCAATCTTGTCGTTGCCGATACTGGCAGCATAAGAACATCGTTTTTCCGGCGATACAAAATCCAGATAATATGTGTCATCACTATGTGTGATGTTATCATTCCACACCTGATCACTGCCTGTAAAAACAACATCAAAAAGATTACCTGCTTTTTTTAGATCATCTCTTCCGAGTTTTACTGTGACCTTTAAATAACGATTTGAAAAGCGCTGTAATTTGTACGCTTTTTTCATGTTGACCGCATAAACATGCTTATCTCTAATATATTTTAACGGGTTATGATACTGCCGAAGACGCGGACAAGACAAGTTCGTTTTCACATGGCGATTTTCGTAATTCAAAATTTGCACGTCACAGCCCATGGTTCCCAAACTATGTTGCAGTGCATACGTTTGTAATATCGCCCCATAGTTTAAGGCATTGTGAAAGGTGAGAATTCCTGCCTTCATCATATTCTCCTTCTATTCCAATTATTTATACCCCACGAAATTTAACATGAACATCCAATAGCAATTCCAAACACATACCTCTCTTTTTTTCAGTTAACCAATCAACCAGTTTTGAATATACAGACTTGTTTTGATTTCTAAGGCAGCTTTGCACAACCTCATCGTCTATATAATTTTGAATTGTTTTTATAATAATTTCGCGGGATACCTTGTTGCGGTTAAAAATCATTTTACGGATATACACCATAAGCACATTTTTATAAGCCAGCTTCATGTTCTCAGGACAGATACCACCACAAATGTCCCGCGTAATAATCATCAGTCTTTGATATACACTTTTCGCGCTGAAATAGGCATCCGGCCGGTACTTTGTCATTAAGGAATTGGTGCCTATCTGATAATAAACATATCCGGCGTAGTCTACAAAAAAAACGTTCTCACAATATTTAAGATATTCAAACACAAATAACGTGTCTTCTCCCAGAGAGATATTCGAATCAAACCGAATCTGATAACTATCAATAATGTCTTTTCGATAGAACTTACAGCACGGTCCATTTAATAGAAGGCCAGGTATTTTTGTGCCATAATTTTTTATGACATCCATAGCACGGCACCGCCCTTTATGGACAATTACAGATATTCCGGCATCTTGGTGTAATTCAACCCCCCCGACTACTAATTGGTTGTCAACCGTAGCCGCTGACATTCTTTGTATCAATTCACTTTTAATCTCATCATCGCTATCTATAAACATGATATACTCGCCACGAGCATATTTTATCCCCAGATTTCTAGCACTGGAAACTCCGCCATTCTCTTTCTTAATATATCGAATGCGCGGATCTTTGTTTTTGCAAGACAAAATAATGTCCGCCGTGTGATCAACAGATCCGTCATCCACCACTACGATTTCATATACATCTTGATTCACCAAGCTTGTCAAACACCTCTCAATGGTGCTTTGACAATTGTACGCCGGAATTATAACAGATATATTCATTTCGCGCACCCTTCTTGTTGACTCAAATAATTCCGATAATCTGCAAGGCAAATCCCCCAAAAAACGAACATTATAGAATAATAATTCAAATAAATAACAAGATGACTCGTGAGTGATATTATAATTGTCATTGCAATAGAGCAGAAAAAGGGAACTGCATAACAATATTTTTTTTTGAGCATACCATAAGCTTTTCGGATCATAAGTGAAAAAAACGCAATATAAAGGCCCAAGCCAATAATTCCGTAGTCATATAGCACTTCAAGAAAATCATTATGGGCGCTCACCCATTCACCACCAACACCGTCTGTACAAATGTGTGATAACAACACAGAATTATATCCAGAACCTATTAGCCAATGTGACATATTCGAGCTTCTCTGTACTGACCATAAGCGTTCATAAATATAAAATCTATTAGAACCGCCATCCTCCATAATATGCGATGACGAAAGCTCATCAAAAACCGTGATATCGAAATTTTGCGTAATAATGGGGTATAAGAAATAGATTGCCAGAACCACAGCGATATAGGCAAAGCCTTTTAATATTTTTTTGTATCCGCTTATATTTTTATTGGAAAGCCACTCATGAACAAAAAAATACACGATCAAAGCAATAAGCGCCGTACGTTTATTAGATATGAGGACCATGAATGTCTGCAAAAAATACATGACCTTTCTAAGCAGACTTGAAGATATAAAGGATGTTACCGGTAAAAAAAGCAGCAAAAAATATATAGCATTACCTACTATACCTCCACTCCCCAATACTACGGCAAAGCAATATACTATCGCAACAACAGCATAAGCCAAAATCAAATACTTGGAACAGCTTTTTATCCCCATCCGCTCTGTTCCAAGATAAAAAGTAACTAGTGCCGATCCAAAAAAGGTCAAATGTATGCATTGCCTCCATATAGATATATCCGGAGTTATTCCTAACGATGTAGAAATTATAGTAAATAATGTGAACACTATAAAAATATTTATCACAGGCTCTAAAGGTTGATGCTTCTGAGTATATACCAACAAACCAAACAGCAATGCTACAAAATAAATATATGTTTTAACCATTCCAGAGGCAAAAGCTGCATTAGTAAAGCCTATATAATAAGAAAGTTCCGGCAAAAGAATCAGCAGTACACTTGAAATGACCAAAAGCATAGATACGCTTGACCGATTTATCCTAATATACATCCCTCTTTTATCCATGCTGATGGGGCCAACCGATACAGCCCCGTCCCCCTATCTTCTAAAACTTAGGCAAATGCATAAGCTCTCTATTTGAAAAAACTCAGAATTTTTCTTTTAACCTTTCCAAAGGGCTTTCGCATTCTCCAATCCAATGGGTAAAGAATAATATTTCCAATTTTCTTTTCGTATTTTGGGTCAACCAACACAGTTTCAGGATGCTTTAACGGGAACTCCAATGTATGCGAATCCATCCCGCAAAATCTTTGTGTCATTTTATCAGAAAAAGAAACCCCACCGTGCTCGGATAATGCATCTACTCCAATATTTTTAATTTGATTATGGGCTGGCGAAATTCCAAGCAAATCATTTGCGCGAATTGAAAAACACATTTGGTAGTCCCATGATCTAAAATTTTGTCCCTTTTGCATACGATCATATTCCCGTCGTATACTTTCTAACTGCTGCTTAAACAAGGGATTGTTCCTATACCCTGGCTTCATTCTGGAAACCACATCCTTGTTGAAATGCGAAAAGTAGGCATCGTAGTACTTTTCAAATTTGTTTTTCCACGATGCCCAACCGCATGGCAGCAAGTGTTGCGTAAACATATAGCTGTCGTTTGTTGCATTGGAATACTTCCCTAGGTAATTCGTACCGCATATCCATACGATACGGTCATTTCCTCGATAGCGTTCCAGCATTTCCTTGCAATAACTGAAAAAAGATTCCTCCGGAAGATTATCATCCTCCAGAAAAATAGCGACATCTTCCCTCTCAAAAACTCTCAAAGCGCCTAGACCAATATTTCCAAAAACCCCTCTGTTTTGCAGCGCGTAATCCTTTATCAATTCGCACTCCCAAGTCACAGCATCCTCGGCGGCACGACGACACTCCTCTACGCGCATTCTTTCTTGCTCATTGCGTCCTTGGTCACTCATAAAATATAATTTTCGGGGTCTAACCTTTGCAATTCTCTCAATTATGCGCAAAACCGTATCCTTACGTTGAAACATAAAAAGGCAAATCGGAATATTAAACTGTTCCATGCTTTGGCTTTTCTCCCTTCACTGCCGCTGTCAGTACATTTTGCATTTCTTCACAATAATTGCGATAATCAAAGAAAGAAGCCGCACTCTTTCTTGCCTCTAAGCGCATTTGTGACCGTTGTTCCTCTGACAAACTCAAGATATACCGTAATGTCCCTGTGATTTCCTCAACCGATTTCGCCTTTAACAAAAATCCATTAACTTTATCTTTTATCACCAAAGAAACATCTCCAGTATTATTGCAAATTGCCGGTGTACCGAAGGTCATACACTCGCCGAGCTTGGTTGGAAAGCCAGCATTTGCAGAACGTCTGTTTAACCGAAAAAAAACACTGAAGTCGCTATTGGAACATGCATTCTGCGCCTCTTGCTGCGGCACTCTACCGTGAACAATAATGTTTTTGTGCTCTTTCAAGAGTTCAGCTTTCTGTCCCAAATGTTTTCGCACTGTCTCGGCACTAGGACCATAAACATCCAAAACTGTGCGTTCGCCCTTTGGATCGACCAAATGCATTGCCTCGATAAAGGTATCAATATTATCTTTTCCCTTGTCTAACTGACCGGCAAAAACGAACCGGATTTTTTTTTGATCAATCGTAGTTCTGTAGGGTGTTTCAGAACAATCAGTGATGGTCGGAATCCGTACAACATTACTGTTTTGCTGTGTATAATACTTTTGAATCAGACGCGATATGGCAATAATTCCGTTGGCCTTTCCAAAGGCATATCTCCATAAATATTGAAAATAATAGTATCTTGGATCTATCCACTGTAGTCGCCAATTACTTGCATCGTACCATTCAACAGAATCAAACACCTGCGGCAAACCGTACTTTTTTATAACGGCATCTACTTCACTAAAATGCCGTATAGAGGTTGGTCTAATTACAGCATCATATTTTTCATTACTCAAGGAGTACTGCAATGCTGTTTTATACGAACATTTGAATTTTTCATTGACCGATATACATTTTATCTTTGTCTTTGAATCATTCCAATTTGAAATAAAAGCGGCATCGGCATTAAACGATTTGCATATAACTGTTATATCATGGCCGCACATAGCAACAAGGTTCAGAAGTTGTAAGGTCCTAAATGCAGGCGCACTCCCATAAGGAAAGTTCTCAAAACGCACTACCAATATATTCAAAAGTTTAGACTCCTTTCCTCATGAGAGTTCTACGCTTTGCTTAAGTACATTTTATAACCAAATCAACTGTTGGTTATTACTAACTTGTAATACCATCGTTCTCTCTTTCGTGATATATCCGAATATATTCTAATTGATACTGTTGGCTCATCCGCTCAGCACTGAATCGTTCATGTGCACAGTTATATGCTTCCAAACCACATGCGGCTATTTTTCTATCATCCATAGATAGAATTTGAGTTAAACAGTCTTTCTTATCTCCAATGTGATACAGCGCGCCTATTCCATGATTCGCATCATAAACCTCTTTATGCTGTTCAATATCGGAAAGAATAACCGGAAGTCCTACAGCCATAGCCTCTAACACCCCATTAGGAAGGCCCTCTGACCTACTTGATGCAATATAAACATCCGACGCCTGAAGATATTCATTAACATTGTTTACGCTTCCCCTCATAATCACATTACTCATATCTCCGTATTTTGCCTTTAATGTCGAAAAATCAGCACCGTCTCCAAGAAGCAAAAGAACATCATCTTTTAATACTTTTTCTGCAGAAAATAATTCTAGCAAAAATTTCTGATCTTTACGAGCAACAAATTGACCTGCATACACATAAATTTTCTTTTCATTTGGCAAGCTAAGTTTTTGACGCATCGCTTTCTTTTGCTTGTCGGTGGGACAAGTAAAATTAGAAACATTTACTCCATTCTGAATGTAAGGAAATTCCAAATTCAATTCTTTCTTATACTTTTTTGCAAGACTAGCGGAACATGTCCAAGTCTGCTCTGTCCGTTTCATAGCATACAAATGCAGTCTCGCCATGACTGTCCCTACTGCCTTGCCAAATTTCACTGGATAATCTTCATATACATAATTTCTCAACGTAGTTACATGTCCCGGATATTTCATCCGACTCAGCGCGTAATCCGGGAAAACGCCTAACGCATGAACAATGTCCACATTTATTTCATCCAATTTTTTCCTTAACCGCTTTGTTTTTCCAAATAAAATTTCCTTTTTACTGAGCGGAACCTGGATATGTTGTACCCCAATATCTAAATATCGTTGCAATTGACTTGTCCCATCCGTAGGCTCATCATAAAGAGTTACTAATATGGGGTTAAATTTCTCCCGATCCATATATGTAAAAATACTAAGCATTTGTTCAATCGGACCAGATTTTTTACAAGCCGTAACTAAGAATGCAATATTAATTTTTTTATCATTAGGATGTGCTATATCAGTAATATCAACCATATACAATCCCCGATGTCCCTCAAACACGCTGTCAAAACAGACCCTATCTCCCGCACGGTTCCACCGTGGATGCAGATCACATCGAGTATCATTATCATACTTAAAAGGTGCAAACACCCGCGCTACAGTTTGATTTTCACGCTTCATTTCATCGCCACTCATCACATTTATTTCAGCAATCCGAGCGCGATTCGGATAGCTGTCGGTTACAACCAAACTCCTATCCGGCGAATAACTCGGGTGTCCATCATTAGAAAACTGTGGCCAACAATGAATATATTCTTGGCTTTTGTCTTTCATCAAGTAATAGCCCGGACCCGTCTTATACTTATTTTCAAATGCAAGAATGGTTTCATCATCTTTCCAATAACAATGGCTGACCATATCATCATCAGACAACACATACATATCTGTCCCATCCACATTGCATGTTATGAGCCGCGTATACTTTCTTTGCCCAGTAAACCACCGATAAAGAACCATAAATCGTGTTCCACTGGGATTTAGCATAATATGATTTACCTTGTGTACCGCGCAGCCTTCTCTCATTTCCGCTCTGGGTTGAAAATGAGCAAAATCTGTATACTTCAGCAGCTCCGTTACTATGCCAGCTTCAAGATCGATTTTCCAAATTGCGGTACTATCCGGTAACGCTACCCCCTTAGTCGTTTCAGGCACATTATAGTAACCGTAACCCGGGCGAAGTTCGTAAAGACGACTGAAATCAAGCGTTAAAGCAAATTTACCATTAGCAGAAACAGAATATACCGGTGCTGAAATAATTTGTTCTTCCATCGTTGCAAGAGTTAATATTACAGACACATACCGGTTATCCCTATAGTCATTAAACAACACCCGACTACTAAAATCAGGACCCATCCATTGCAGCATACATGACTGTTGAACATTCCAAGCACTTGTTTCAGCTATTTTTTTTACTCGTTCCGGATCATTTTCGTTCTTTTGCGTATCGATCAATAAAATATCCGCTTTTTCACGCGGACTTACATCAGACCAAGTATCATTAGCTCTCATGCATAACATATATCGGTCAGTGGCATCCCATGGTGACTTATCGTAATAGCCGAAAAAGAACTCGTGATCATTATCGTCTGGTGAAACACGTACAACATTTCCCTCTGATCTAATTTTTTTTGAAAAAGCGTACATACATCTTTGATATCCCCGCTTTATCACTTTTTTTACTGCGGGATACTTATTCAATTGATAATTAATCTTCTGCTCAATACTCATGAATCATTCACCTTAATGTAATAATAAAATATTACTTCCTTAAAAATCTTTTATATATCCACTGCTGAAGCCGAATTGGCATTAAAAACATTCCTGTTTGAGCAATAACAATCATTATATAATCCCCAAAGTTTGCATACCCAATCTTATAGAATCGCTTAATGGTACTAATATAGCTTTTGGTGTTTTCCCACGATTTTCTTCTTTTCGCGAGATCGTCATTTGAACGGAAATATAGTAGCGATTCACCGATATTCTCCGCCTTACAGCCAGAAAAAAGCATACGACCAAACAAATCCACATCTTGGTTTCGCCTAAGATCGCTATATCCATCGTTTTCCAACACCTTGCTCTTACGATACATAACGACGGGATGATTGAAAGCAGATCTTTTTTTCGCGAAAGCGTAAATATCATCCGATTCAGTAGGGACTGCTCTTGTGGAAATTATTTGGTTTGGAGACTCGTGGAATTCATCAACCCAAGCGCCAACAATAGAAAGATATGGTTTTTCTTCAAACCTTTTCAATTGTTTTTCACAGCGATTCGGTTTGGAAATGTCATCTGTATCCATCCGCGCTACCAGCTCATTGCGGCACTCTTTCAACCCAACATTAAGTGCGAGTCCGAGCCCAAGATTTGACTTGTTAACTACTACTTTAAAGAGCTTCGGATACTGTTTTTTATATGTATTTACAACAGAGTAAAGTTCGTCAGTCAAAGGACCATCTTCAACAACAACTATTTCATCAGGCATAACTGTTTGATGAAGCATACTGTCAATTGCTTGAAAAAGATATTCCGGCCTCTCCTTTTTATACAAAGACATAAGCACACTATATTTTTCCACTTTTACACCCTCAACAGTTCTCGCGCTTCTTCTTGTTTCTTTTCGTATTCCATCTGATTAATCCTATTCTCTTGCATAAGCCAATCGCCAAAATCCATATCCGATACCGTTCCTTCGCGGACAGTATCGGCTCGCTTGAGCACCTTACCGACAGTCCGAATGAGGATCTTCACATCGCCGACGAGGGTGATACCATTATCTATATAGGCCAGATCATAATTGAATTTCTGTTCCCATGTGATATTGTTTCGACCATTGACCTGTGCCAAGCCCGTCAGCCCTGGCCGGACATCGTGGCGTCGGCGCTGCTCCGCCGTCATAAACACCATATCTCGTACAAGCTGTGGTCTTGGTCCAACAATAGCCAAATCACCTTTCACAATATTAACGAGAGATGGCAGCTCGTCTGCGGACGTACTCCGCAGAAACTTTCCATATGATCCCAGCCGCTGCTCATCCGGCAATAACTTTCCGTTTGCATCACGCTGATTCGTCATTGTGCGAAATTTAAGCAAACAGAAAATCTTTTCGTTTCCGTTTTTGTCTTTTTTCCCCGGACGCGGCTGCACAAAAAAGGGATTTCCGCGCATAGCAATTGCACCAACAATGGTCAAAGCCACCAGCAGCGGCAGCAAAATAATACAAGCTACCAAAGACAAAAGCAAATCAATCGCTCTTTTAAAGAACCTTGCGTACATGTATGTACTCCTATATCCATCACTCAAAGCATTTTTTGACCATCTCAATGATAACATCCTGCTGGGCTGGTGTCATCTTATTATCGCTGGGCAGACACAAGCCGCGGGCAAAAATATCCTTGCCGACATCCTGTCCCTCTCCGGCGATATACGCGTTGGTATTGCCCCGACCACTTCCCTCAGCGGTCACAAAGGCATGATTCATATATACCGGCTGCATATGCATCGGCTTCCAGATAGGGCGTCCCTCGGCATTAAAATGGGCCAGTGTTTCCAAAATCTCCGTCGGGCAGGATTTGCCGCGTTCTTGTATGTACACAGCCTCATGATCATCGCGCACCTGACGGCACATGGCTTTCTCATCAACCAACAGACAGGAGAGCCAGAAATTTGGCATCGAATTGGTTTCGTCATAAGGATTCATCGTTACAGGAAGATCTTTGAAGCCCTCTTTATATCGCTCGTAGATGGCTTTTTTCTGGGCAATATGCTCTTCCAGATAAGGCATCTGTCCACGCACCACACCGGCGATAATGTTGGACATACGATAGTTATAGCCAAGCTCTTCGTGCTGATACCATGCAGCCGCCTCCCGGCTTTGAGTGGACCATTTTCTAGCCTTATGCGCGTCTTTTTCCGAGTCAGTCAACAACATACCACCGGAGGAACCGGTAATAATCTTGTTGCCGTTGAAAGAAATCGTGCCGATGGTCCCAAACCGCCCGGTCTGCACCCCTTTATATGAAGCACCAAAAGATTCTGCCGCATCCTCTACGATCAAAGCATTATGTTTGGCACATACAGCCTGCAGCTCTGCAATCTTACCGGGTGTCCCATACAAGTGCGCGATCACCACCAGGCGAACATCTGGATACAGCTCAAACGCTTTTTCCAGCGCCACCGGATCCATATTCCACGTATCGCGCTCGGTATCGATAAACACCGCTTCGCCGCCCTCATAGGCAACGGGATTGACCGTGGCATCAAAGGTCATATCCGAGCAAAAAACTTTATGCCCTTCCAGCGACCCACGACCGGCTTTCGGCTGCCCATAGAGCTGTTCTCCGCAAAGGCGAATCGCCAAATGCAGTGCCGCTGTTCCGCACGACAACGCCACCGCCTGCTCGCAGCCTATTTTTTCAGCAGCAAGCCGCTCCACCTCATTGATGTTTTCACCCACGGTGCTGACCCAATTGGTGCGAATAGCCTCGTCCACCCAATGCTGCTCGTCACCATGCATGGTCGGAGATGACAACCAAATTTTATTTTCAAATTTATGAAACTGATCAAACGCCTGAAACGCCATCGTTCTTTCCCCTTTTACGCAGATCATCTTAAAAACAGGCTTCAAAAGTGGCTAAGCCACACGGTTGCACCCCTATACAACACCGCATAATAAAAGCCACTATAATAGGAAGATACATATATAGATTAGGATATCACAAAAGTGCAAATGCGTCAAGCAAAACAACCGTTTGCCGCTCGGTTTTAGGTGGTTTTTTATGCAATTTTGCGTGAAAAATGAGCCTTCTCCTTTTCGGTTTATACATAGGATTCCACGGCAGAGCGCTTCTTCTGTGGTTTGAATGGTGCAATCATATGCCGACAAAAGTATATATTTGTCAAATTACAAATTGACAAACAGTGCTGTATGTGCTACTGTAATAACCATACTGCTATTTATGTCGCGTTATATGATTGTTTGGAGGTAACGGAATGGCCTACATAACCGTACACGAAGCCGCCGAAAAATGGAGCCTGTTGGAGCGGCGGGTCACCGCTTTATGCCGGAACGGGAAGATTATCGGTGCCAAAAAAGAGGGCAAGCTCTGGTTGATTCCGGACAACGCCCCCAAGCCGCTGGACGGGCGCACCGCCGCTTACGCGCAGCAGCAGAAACACGAGGTGCTGCAAGCGGCCTCTGCCCCGCGTTATTCGGAAAACAGCGCTTATACACACGCGGTGCACGCGTTTGAAAACACCTATAAAAAGCTGCCGGAGCACACGGAATTCACCCCGTATCGCGTTTGCCCTATCGGCGCGCATTCGGACCACCAGCTGGGAAAAATCACCGGATTCGCGATTGACAAAGGAATTCACATTGCTTACGGCCCCAAGATGAACGGCGTAATCGAGATCGCCTCGCTGCAATTTCCTAAGCGGGCGCAATGGCATGTAGCCAGCACGCCCCCCGAAAAGCAGGATGATTGGGCGGATCATTTGCGCGGTGCAACCATTGCGCTCAGCAGCCGTTATCCGCTGCGAGTGGGGCTTTGCGCCATTATTGACGGCGAATTGCCCATTGGCGGGCTATCCTCTTCTGCCGCGGTTATCATCACCTTTTTGTCTGCGCTTTGCAAATTAAACCACATTGTTTTAAGCCCTGCCGAGCTGATCGAAATCTCCAAAGAAGCGGAAAATCATTATGTTGGCGTTTCCTGCGGCAAGCTGGATCAAAGCTGTGAAGTGTATTGCCGAAAAGAGCAGCTGCTATATATGGATTTGCAGGACGACACCTACGAGTTGATTCCGCAGAGCCCCCATATAAAGCCGTATGAAATCGCCATCTTTTTCAGCGGACTGGATCGGTCGTTGGCGGGATCGAAATTTAATATGCGGGTGGACGAATGTCGCTCGGCTGCCTACGCGCTGAAAGCCTTTGCCGGGTTGGAATATGGAAAATTCGAGGACACCAACCTACGCGATGTTCCGTATGAGGTATATGCACAATACAGGGACAAGCTCCCCGCAAGCTGGGCCAAGCGCGCCGAACATTGGTACACCGAATTTGATCGGGTACAGCGCGGCGCCGAAGCGTGGCGGCAGGGCGATATCGAAGAATTTGGTCGACTGTGCTTTGCCAGCGGCAAATCCTCCATCGAAAACTGGGAAACCGGTTCGCCGGAGCTGGTCAAGCTGTACGAGATCATGACGCATACCAAGGGGATTTACGGCGGTCGCTTTTCCGGTGCCGGATTCAAGGGCTGCTGCATGGCGCTGATCGATCCGGCATATGAGGAAGCGATCCTGCAGGCTGTGCGAGCGGAATATCTGGACGCATTTCCGCATCTGGCGGACAAATACAGCGCCCACATTTGTCATACAGCCAATGGGGTGACCTTATGAAATGCTTGATATTGGCGGCGGGATATGCCACCCGTCTGTATCCGTTGACCGAAAACTTTCCCAAGCCCTTGCTGAAGGTGCGGGATAAAACCATTTTGGACTGGCTGCTGGACGATATCGAAACCGCCGGCATAGTGGACGAATACATCGTGATCTCCAACCACAAATACGCCCACCACTTTGAACAGTGGGCGCAAACAAAGCCCTATCGCATCACGGTGCTGGACGATGGCACCAGCACCAACGATACCCGCTTAGGGGCGGTCAAGGATATCCAATTTGCCATCGACAGCCGACAGCTGCAGGAGGATTTGTTGGTGATTGCCGGGGATAATGTGTTGGACTTTAGCCTCACCGCTTTTGTTCGCTATTGCCGGCAAAAGCAAACCTCCTGCGTGATGCGGTACTGGGAGCCATCCGAAGCAAAGCTGCAAAAATGCGGTGTGTTGACGGTGGACGAACACGACCGTGTGGTGAATATGACCGAAAAGTCCCCTACCCCCGCGACTCACTGGTGCTGCCCGCCGTTTTATTATTACACCAAGGAGGATACTGCGCGCGTCGCCGAGGGCATTGCCGCCGGATGCAGTACCGATGCACCGGGCAGTTTCATCGCCTGGCTGTGCCAGAGGGTGCCGGTGCACGCGATGGAAATGCCGGGAAACCGGTATGACATCGGCAATTTGGAAAGCTACCATCACATTCAACACACCTATAAGGGGGTCATCCAATGATTACACCAAATGTGGAGTTAAAAGGCAAAACGATATTGGTCACCGGCGCTGCCGGATTTATCGGTGCCAATCTGGTTATGGAATTGCTGCACACAGCCGAGCCGGCTTGCGTGGTCGGGCTGGATAACCGCAACGATTACTACGACGTATCGTTGAAAGATTACCGCTTGGCGGAAATTGAAAAGCGGGCGGCTGCCACGCCAAACAGCCGCTGGGTATTTACCGAGGGCAATCTGGCAGACAAAGCGCTGATCGAATCGCTGTTTGCGCAGTATGCTTTTGACATAGTGGTGAATCTGGCGGCGCAAGCCGGTGTGCGCTACTCCATTGATCATCCGGATGTGTACATCGAATCCAACCTGATCGGCTTTTACAATATTCTGGAGGCGTGCCGTCACTATCCGGTGGAGCATTTGGTGTATGCCTCTTCCTCGTCGGTGTATGGCTCCAACAAAAAAGTGCCGTACTCCACCGAGGACAAGGTGGACAACCCGGTATCGCTGTATGCCGCCACCAAAAAGAGTAACGAGCTGTTGGCGCATGCGTATGCCAAGCTGTACAACATCCCCTCGACCGGGCTGCGGTTTTTCACTGTGTATGGTCCCGCCGGGCGACCGGATATGGCCTATTTTGGATTCACCAACAAGCTGCTGCGCGGCGAAACCATTCAAATTTTCAACTACGGCAACTGCAAACGGGATTTCACCTATGTAGACGATATTGTGGAGGGCGTCAAGCGCGTGATGCAGCGCGCACCCGAAAAGAAAAACGGCGACGATGGCTTGCCGGTTCCTCCCTATCGCATCTACAACATCGGCAACAACCAGCCGGAAAACCTGCTGGACTTCGTGCAGATCCTTTCGGAAGAATTGGTGCGCGCGGGCGTGCTGCCGGAGGATTACGACTTTGAGGCGCACAAGCAGCTCGTGCCCATGCAGCCCGGCGACGTGGAAGCCACATGGGCCGACGTGTCCGACCTTATCGCGGACACCGGATTCCGCCCGCAGACTTCCGTAGAATACGGCGTCGGGCAGTTCGTGAAGTGGTATAAGGAGTACTACGGCGCGTAGCCTCCAGTTTCCGGAAGACGACAAAAAAGGGAGGACGGCGTGCCGTTCTCCCTTTTGCTTTGAACCTGATAAAAGACTTAAATGCGGATGCTGTTGCGGATGTCTTCGAGGCGGTTCTTGGCGAACAGCACATACGAAATGATCAGTTCGCCGGAGTTTACCTTGGATGTGATGTACAGCGGATCATAGGTGCAGATCCGGTTCATGTATTCGATCGCGGCGGCCATATTGCCCGCGTTCCCCTTGCTGCTGATTTCGGGGTACAGTTCATACAGCGCGCTGATGAAGTCCCGCACGACCAGCAC
>OGXT01001889.1_pt1 | contig 18327 bp, 14 predicted proteins | sample 1576361 | NCBI WGS metagenome assembly OGXT01 (sample SAMEA3541514, study PRJEB24748) | human gut metagenome | biome: human gut; feature: human-associated habitat; material: faeces | place: China | collected 2012 | reverse complement strand
CATCCCTTGGGATGCAGCAGCAGACACGTGACCAGCGTGACACCCGCCATCATCAGGCCGCCCATGATGGGCGTTCCCTGCTTGCTCTTGTGGGTCTTGGGACCCAGATCGTAAATGGTCTGGCCGAAGTTCAGCTTATGCAGCAGCGGGATCACCTTCGGCCCGATCACCAGCATGGCCACAAAGGAAAGCAGCAGCGCGCAGATCATCCTTTGCATTCGTCGTCATCCTTCCATCTCTTCGAAATTGATTCAGGCAAGCTCCCCGGCCTCGCGCAGCTCACGCAGCAGCTCCTGCACCACGACCTTTTCGTCGAAGGGACGCTTCACGCCCATGATCTCCTGATAGGTCTCGTGACCCTTGCCCGCCAGCACGATCACATCGCCCGGCAGCACGGACAGGTCCTGCCGCCCGCAGCCGAGGCAGATGCGCAGCAGCTGCTGCTTGAGGTCCTCGGCGTCCGCGGCGCGCTCTGCCATCAGCTCGTCGCCGAGGGAGCGGAACATCTGCGCCAGCTCGTCGAACTGGTCCGTGATCGCTGCGGCGGCATTCTGCTTCTGCTCGCGGATGCGCTGGATGATCGGCTCCCGGACGGAGTATTCGTCGCCGAGGATCGTCAGGTGGGCGTCGAAGATCTCCGCCTCCTGCTCGCCCATCTTCTCCTTTGCGGTCTCATAGAGACCGCGCAGCTCCTCCTCCGCAGCCGCCAGCGTTGCTTCGAGCTTTGCGACCTCCGCCTCGGCGTCAGCCGCAGGCTGGCGCGAAATCTCCGGGAGCTTCGGCGTAAACAGATGGATCTGCGCCATGGCGAGTCCCTCCGACACGCCCTTGCCTTGCCATTTCATGATGTTCCTGCCACCTCACTGTTTCATTCGTACAAAATCGGTCTTATTCGCCTAGGCCGGAGTTCACGGCGCTCACCATATCCTGCAGCGCCTGTGCCTCATCGTTGCCATCGGCGACCAGCTCGATCTCCGTACCGCACTTCACGCAGGCGGAGAGCACGGAAACGATGGACTTGCCCATGTAGGTCTTGCCGTCCTTCTTGATGAGGATGTTGCAGCCCGCGTGACGGACCGCTTCCTTCACAAAGGCGTTTGCCGGGCGCGCATGCAGGCCCGACGCATTCATGACTGTAACTTTCTGACTGACCATGTTTCATATCTCCTGTTTCAATTTTCGTATTTTGACGTGCCGCAGCTCATTCGAGCGTCTGCGGCAGCGACAGCATAAAATAGAATGCCTCGGCCCGCGGGATCTCCTGACCGAACGACGCAAACGACGCCGCGATCAGGGCCTGCAGGCGCTCAAACCATGCCGCGTTCTGGCGGATGAGCTCCTCATGCTCCGGCTCCATCGCGAGCGGATTGCCGTTGACGATGCGCTCCAGCATAGACGCCGCGTGCATGAACAGCCGCACGCGCACATCCTGCGGCAGAGTCCGGCGGTAATAGCCGGTTTCAAGCTGGTGCGTCATGGTCTCAATGCAGTCGATCGCCAGCTGCTGCTCAACATGGGGCGCGATATAGCGCAGGCTCTGCGCCAGCAGGCTGATCGTCTCGCCGCCGGAGGCCTCCTCCTGCCCGGAGAGCATCTGCTTGGTGTCCATGCCCCAATCGTCCACGATGGAGGCGATGGCCATGATGCCCTCCCGGCTGAACACGCGGTCCGCCGTAATGAACGGCACGCCGGGGATGTTCGGCTCCACCGTGCCGACCACGAGCCGCAGGGAGCTTCCGTACTGCTCGGCCAGCTTTTCCACGCTGTCGAGCGCGCTGACCGCGACGACGTGCAGGCGCGGGATATAGGCAAGCCGCTTCTGCAGGATCTCCTGAATGGTGCGGGCGCTGCCGATGCCGGTGATGCAGGTCGACAGAATGACCTTTTCCGGCGTCTGCTCTGCATATTTTTCGCGCAGGGCCGAAACATCCAGCCCGGAGGTCTGGAACAGATGGCTCATCTGCCGGAAATAGGCCTCTATGATCTGGTCGCGCAGCGCATTGAGGTCCTGCTGCGACGGATGCAGCGTCAGGCGGCTCGCCTCAAGCAGCAGACGCTGCTCCAGAATGGGGATGACCCGGCACGGCACGCCCGTCGCCTTCGTCAGCTCCGGCTCCAGCGTGGTGAGCACCTTCATATCCGTGAAGATCAGGTTGCCCGCCTCGCCGTGGAATGTTGCGATATGGTCGCACAGGGACTGGAACAGGCTGCCGCCCCGTGTGGAATCCACCCAGTGGACGTGATTTGTGTCATAGACGGCGTTGAGATGGCGCGCCATACCGGCCGCCACGCCGTCGCTGCCGGAGGCCAGCGTCAGCCAGACCGGCGGCTTCTCCCGCTTTTTGCCCGCCTGACGCAGCAGGACGGCAAGGCAGTTCATCTCGTCAGTCGAGATGTGCACCTTGATAGCCTGCGCCAGCCACTGCCGGTTCTCCCGCAGGAAGTCCAGCTCCGCGCCGTAGCCCTGCAGGCCGCCCCGCACGCTCAGCGGGAAGGCCGGCTGCTCCGAGCGCATGCGGCTGACATACTGGCTGAGATGCATGGCAAGCAGCGTCGCCGCAATGGACGGATAGACATGGTTGAGCGCATAAGAGGCCCGGCTGAGAAACTCGCTGCAGATGCCGATGCTGCCGGGGAACAGCACGCTGTCGAGCAGGCTGCGGTCGACATCCGGGGCCTGCAGGGCCCGCTCCATGTCCACATAATAATTATCGATCTCCGCAGCGATGATCTGCTGCAGATTTCCGGCGTCATGGTGCTGCTCCTGCTCGCCGGACAGGCGCGATTCCACAAAGTCATAGACATCGACAAACGAGGCAACGTCCGCCGCGCTGCTCTGGATGCGCTGGTTCGGCACGACAAGATCCTCCGCAAAATGCAGGTCGCCGTGCGCGTATTTTTCCGTCTCGGCGGAGACGTTATAGGTTTGGAACGAGAGGTCAGAAAACGTGACCGCGATCTCCCCCGTCCGGTTCCCCGCAACGTTCTCGCGCAGGAACGCCTTGGCACAGGACAGCTGCACCAGATTCTTCAGAACGCCCAAATTGGAATGCAGCGAATAGTCCAGAATGCTGTTGAGCGCGCCCTTCTGGATGCGCAGCGTGCGGCCGATGTGGGCGGCCTCCTCTGCGTAAAAATGCTCCACCAGCTCCAGCCGCTCCTTCATCGGGCGGTCCGAGAGCGTCGGCATGGAGATGAGCACCGGCATACGGCGCAGGAACGTCTCGAGCAGATCGGTCAGCGGCTTTGTCGTCGCGCCGATAAGCATAAAGCGCGAGGTGCGAGGCGTATTGTCGCCGACGCGGCGGAACACGCCCGTGTCGAGCAGGGAGAAAAACATCTCCTGCCCGGTCGACGACAGGCCGTGGATCTCGTCGAGGAACAGAATGCCGCCGTTCGCCTGCTCCACAAGACCCGGCTTATCCTCGAGCGCGCCCGTGAACGCGCCCTTTTTATAGCCGAACAGGTGGGACAGCAGCAGCTGCGGATTGTCCGCATATTCCGCGCAGTTGAACTCCACGAAGGGGATCGGTGCATGCGCGCCGCAAAGTGCCTTCGTCTCCTTTGCGTATTCCCAGATCGTTCGGGCAAAATGGCTCTTGCCGCTGCCGGTCGAGCCGGTGATGAGCATATTCAGGCCGTTCGGGGGATAGGCAACGGCCGCCATGGCGACCCGCAGCTGATATTTCAGGCTGCCGTCCGCGCCGACAAGGCCGGAGAACGCCCGGTACTGTCCGGTCTCCTCCTCTGCCTGCGGCGGCTCCTCCTGCACGGCCGGCTCCGGCCGGATGTCCGCCGTCTCCTCCGATGAGGGGAAGAAACGCACGTTTTTCTTGCCGACCCGCCGCAGCTTTCCCTCTGCGACGAGCTTATTGAGCTCGACTGCGGCATCGTTGCGCCAGATGCTCAGGGCATCCGCAACGGCCTGCGCCGTCACGCCCTGAAAATCCGGTGTCTGCGCCGCTTCCAGGACAAATTGTAACACATGATCTCTGCGCATGTACTGACCTCCCTTCCGCAGAAATTATGTACCCTGCTTACGGTTCGAAAAAGCTCTTGATATTGACGACTGCCGCCTTGGCGGATTCCTCCAGCAGGGCGACTAGCTCGCTGCCCTTCATGGCCTCGCGCATGGTCATCGCCTCCAGCAGGACCGGCAGGTTCATGCCGCACAGGCCGGGGAATTCCTCGCCGCCGCTCTTCATCATCATCTGATTGAACGGTGTGCCGCTTGCCAGGTCGAACAGAACGATCGAGCCCTCGGGCATCTGCTTGAACGTCTGCATGGCCTTCTCGCCGTATTCGTCAATGCTCGCGTTCTCCAGCAGCGGCAGCGCCACCACGTTCACTGCCTCGCCGCCGATCATCTGGGCAGACTCGAGCAGAGCCTGGCAGAACGGGCCGTGCGACAGCAGCAGGATGCCCGGGATGTTCTCTACAAAGTTTTCTTGTTTCATCGGTTTGCACCTCCCTGTGCCTTTCTATTATAGCAAATTTCATGCCACTACGAGTAGTATCAACCGGAAAAATTTTGATACGGGGCGGATGCCTTGACATCCACCCGGCGAGCCGATATAATGGAATATCACAAAAAGCGCATCGTTTACCGTCGGAAGAGGATTTTTTTATGCAGATCTTTCAGGAACAGAAGCCCGTTCAGCAGCAGCGTCCGCAGATGTACGCCGCTGTTGAAATTTTACAGCTGGACGTATGCCAGCTGCAGTCCTATATCAATACCGCTCTGCTGGAAAATCCCACGCTGGAATGCGGAGCCGCGCCGGGCGTGAGTCTGCTTGACGATCTCTCCGCCGGCGGGCATGCCGCCGCGGGCGAGGATGCGGAGCACATGCAGCCGGATTTTGCCGACCGGGACGCCGTCGCCTACGGCGAGGACCTGACGACCCATCTGCAGTTTCAGGCGGAGCGCCTGTCGCTGGAGCCGGAGCTGCAGCGCGCCGTGCTCGCCGTCATCCATGCGCTCGATGCCGACGGCTATCTGCGCACCGATGTCTCCGCGCTCGGCCCGGCCGCGCTTGTTGATGCGGCTGTTCAGATCGTTCAGCGCCTCGACCCGCCCGGTGTCGGCGCAAGGACGCTCTCGGAATGCCTCTGCCTGCAGCTGCAGGCGCTCGGCGAGTCCGGGCTGGCCTGCACGATCGCGGAGCACTATCTCGAGCAGGCTGGGCATCACGCTTTTGCGGCCATTGCCGCGAGCGAGCATGTTCCCCTTGCCGCCGTGCAGGAGGCCTACCGGCAGATCCAGAGCCTTTCGCCCTATCCGTGCGCGGAATTCAGCCGCGCGCAGGACGACGGCTATGTCGTCCCCGACGTGCTCCTGCAGGAAAAAGACGGCGTGCTCAGCGTCGCCGTCAACAGGGCCTACACGCCGGAGCTGTCCGTCAGCAGCTTCTACCGCTCCCTCGTCCGCAAGACGGACGATCCGGAGGCGCGGCAGTATATCGTCAAAAAGGTCTCGCAGGCGGAATGGCTCATCAGCTGCATCCGGCAGCGGGAGGAGACGCTCCTGCGCTGCTGTCAGGAAATTCTGAAGCGGCAGCTGCCGTATTTCCGTTCCGGGCAGGCGCTCGCTCCGATGACGATGCAGGACATCGCGCAGGCCGTCGGCCTGCACACCTCCACCGTCAGCCGCGCGCTCAGTGGGAAGTATATCCAGACGCCGCAGGGCGTCCGCCTGCTGCGCAGCCTGTTTTCCGCAAAGCTGGCAGGCGGTGAGGTCTCCGGCGTCATGGCACAGCAGGCCATCGCCGTGCTTGTGCAGCAGGAGGATAAGCACGCTCCCCTGTCCGATCAGGTGCTTGCCGAGCGGCTGCAAGCGCAGGGCATCGACATCTCGCGCCGCACCGTGGCAAAATACCGCCAGCTGCTGCAGATTCCGTCCGCCGCAACCCGCAGAGCTTAATGCTCCGCAGCAAAAAATTCGCGCACGGCGTCCAGATCGGCAAAGCGCGCGTCATAGAGCTCCGGGTGCTCCTCCTCCGGCTGCCAGAGGTCCGGCACGAACAGCGTCCGGCATCCGGCGCGCCTGCTCGCGCGCAGGCCGTTCGGCGAATCCTCGATCACGGTGCACAGCGCAGCGGGGCTTCCCAGCTGACGCGCCGCCTCGAGGAAAATGTCCGGCTCCGGCTTCGAGCGGCCGACCATGTCGCCGGAAATGACCGCAGTAAAATATTGCAGCAGCCCGACCCGCTCCAGCCGGCCGCGCACGACGGCCGCCGGAGACGACGACGCGACTGCAACCGGGATATTCCACGCGCACAGCTGCTCCAGCAGCCGCTGCGCGCCTTTTTTTGCCGGTGCGGCGCCATTGGCGTAAAAATTCTGCAGATAGGCCTCCTCGTGCTCCAGGATTCGGTCCGCATCCGCGCCGAATTCCTGCCGGAACCGTTTGATCCACGCCTCGTCGTTGAGTCCAAGGCCGATGATCGCCATCCGCTCCACATCGGGAACGCCGGTCTTCTCGCCCGCATAACGAAAACTCTCCCAGACCACGCGCTCGCTGTCCACGAGCACGCCGTCCATATCAAAGATCACCGCATTCATATGCATACCTCCCGTATTCGTCTTCATGCGCCAAAGTATAGCGCACCGGGAAGGAAAAAGCAAGCCCCGCCCTGTGCGGACAGAGGCAAAAGGCAGCCGCCGCGGCCAATCGACCGCAGCGGCTCAGACTGTCAAAAAAGCCTCGCAGAGTTTGCGCTCGCAAGCGCAAAGAAAGTGGAAATCATTTTCTCCGGCGGCGTGTACGTCGGAGAAAATACCGCTCGGCTCGCAAACGTGCGAAGGGTGCGCCGCGCCCTTCGTGCGATGCAGCGAGCCGCAGCCTTTTCAAACGAGAGCCCAGTGAAACGGGTCTCGTTTGAGAGCTTGTCAAAAACACTTTTTTGACAAGCTCACGGATGCGGAACATTTCCGCATCCGTTTCGTCAAATAGGGCAAGAAGAATAGCGCAGGGGATACCCTGTTAGAAACCATGGACAAAGGAGAACAAACCTATGAAACGGATATTTGCGGTCCTGTTGGCGCTGAGCCTGCTTCTGCTTGCCGCCTGCTCGAAGGGCGTTTCGCCCACGGAGCCGTCCCAGACCGAGCCTGCCACGCAGGCTCCGACCGAACCGGCGACCGACGCTCCGACGGAGCCCTCCCAGACGGAGCCCGCCACGGAGCCGTCGCAGCCCACGGAGGAGGAAGGCCCGTTCACCGTGACCTATGCCCACGCGCAGGCCGACACGCACGGCTCCGGCGAGGTGTGGGTACAGCTGCTGGCCGAGGTCACAAACACCGGCTCGGAGCCGCTGACGCTTGGCGCAGCGGACTGGACAGTCTGCACGCCGGACGGGACGGAGCTTGCCGTCCGTAAGGGCGTTTCTGCCTATCCGCAGACGATCGAGCCGGGCGAAAAGGGCTGGTATTATGATGAATTCACCGTCGATACGGCCCAGACGGGCGAGCTTGCCGTGCAGTATGACGGCGATGCCCTCGCGGCGTCCGTCCGCACGGCGGAGCAGGGCAGCGTGCGCTATGCCGTCTCGGATGTCAATCTGAAGGATTCCGTCTACGGCGGCGTGGAGCTGACGGGCCGCATCCGCAACGACACGGCGGAGCGGGGCAGCCTCGTCTGCGTGGCGGCCGTGCTGCTTGACGAGTCGGAAAAGCCGCTCGGCGTGGTCTACACCGTGCTGGACAGCCCGCTCGAGGCCGGCGCGGAGACGACGTTCGGCATGAGCAGCGAGATGCTCCCGCCGGAGGTCAAGTCCGCGGACATCGCACAGGTCGAGACGTTCGCCTATCCGCTTGCGGAGTGACGCAGCTTGTCAAAAAAGTCCCTTCGGACTTTCCTGCCAAGCTGCTTCCAGAATTGCAAAATCAATTTTTGTATCATGATTTTGCAATTCTGCCGCTGCGGCGGGTTATTGAACGCGAAAGGACACCCTGACGGTTTCCTTTCACACTATCCTTCCCTCCGAAGCTTTTGGCTGGGCAGGTTTTTTGACAGTCTGCGCTCGCAGAGCGAGCATATAAAAATAAAAAACGGACCGGGTCGGTATCTCCGACCCGGTCCGTTTTATACGGGACTCAAACGTTGAACAGGAAGTTGACGATGTCGCCGTCCTTCATGACATACTCCTTGCCTTCACTGCGGACAAGGCCCTTTGCCTTTGCAGCTGCCATGGTGCCGCAGGCCTTCAGATCGTCGAAGGCGATGACCTCCGCGCGGATGAAGCCGCGCTCAAAGTCACTGTGGATCTTACCGGCGGCCTGCGGGGCGCGGGTGCCCTTTTTGATCGTCCAGGCGCGGCATTCGTCGCTGCCGGCCGTCAGGAACGAGATGAGGCCGAGCAGCTCATAGCTCGCCTGGATCAGACGGTCGAGGCCGGACTGCTTCAGGCCCAGCTCTTCCATGAACATGGCCTTTTCGTCCGGGTCGTCCAGCTCGGCGATGTCCGCCTCCAGCTTGGCGCAGATCGGCAGGGCAAGGGAGCCCTCCTCGTCGGCCAGCTTCTTGACCTGCTGGAAGTACAGCACGGACTCCGGATCGTTCACGGCGTCCTCCGAGACGTTCGCGGCATAGATCGTCCGCTTGAGCGTCAGCAGGTCAGATGTGGCGATGAGGGCGCGGTCGTCGTCGGAGCATTCGAACGTGCGGGCAAGCTTGCCCTCGTTCAGGTGCTCGAGCAGGGCAGAGAAGATCTCCGCCTCGCGCAGGAAGCGCTTGTCGCCGCCCTTGGCGGCCTTCTGGGCCTTGTCCATGCGGCGCTCGCACATTTCGGCGTCGGCGAGGATGAGCTCGAGGTTGATGATGTCAATGTCGCGCAGCGGGTCTGTGCTGCCCTCGACATGGGTGACGTTCGGGTCGTCAAAGCAGCGCACGACGTGGATGATGGCGTCCGTCGTGCGGATGTTCGAAAGGAACTTGTTGCCGAGGCCCTCACCCTTGGACGCGCCCTTGACAAGGCCTGCAATGTCGACGAATTCGATCGTGGCGGGCGTGAATTTCTTCGGCTGATGCAGGTCGCGCAGCCACTCCAGACGCACATCCGGCACGGCCACGACGCCGACGTTCGGATCGATGGTGCAGAAGGCGTAGTTATCGGCGGGAATGCCCGCATTTGTGATCGCGTTGAACAGCGTGGACTTGCCGACGTTCGGCAGTCCGACGATACCAAGTTTCATGGATGCTGATCTCTCCTCTTGTTTCGAGTATGTTTTGCACCTATTATAGCAGACGAGTACGGCTCTCTCAAGCTGTTTTTGTCCAAATATCAATTCGCGGCGCGGCGGTCATAGAGCTTTGCAAGGCCGCCCTCGGACGTTTCGCGGTATTTTGCGCTGATGTGCAGGCCGGTCTCCTTCATCGTGCGCACGACCATGTCGAAGCTGATGTTGCGCGAGCCGCACAGCAGGCCGGACAGGTTGAAGGCATCCATGGCGCGCTTGGCAGCCACGGCGTTGCGCTCGATACACGGGATCTGGACAAGGCCGCAGATCGGGTCGCACGTCAGGCCGAGGTGGTGCTCCATGGCGATCTCGGCGGCGTATTCCGTCTCCTCGATGCTCAGACCCATCAGAGCGCACAGCGCGGCGGCGGCCATGGAGCAGGCCGTGCCGATCTCTGCCTGACAGCCGCATTCCGCGCCGGAGATGGAGCCGTTGCGCTTGACGAGAGCGCCGAACAGGCCGGCGACGGCCAGCGCGCGCAGGACCTGCGCATCTGGGATATTGTGCGTTCTCTGCATGTACAGCAGCACGGCGGGCAGCACGCCTGCGGAGCCGCAGGTCGGCGCGGTGACGATGGTGCCGTTGTCGGCGTTCTGCTCCGAAACGGCAAAGGCATAGGCACACACGATGCGCAGCTCGCGCACCTGCGGGCGCTCATTCTCCTTGCTCTGCGCATAGAGGCGCTTGGCCTTGCGCTCCACGTTCAGGCCGCCCGGCAGCGTGCCCTCGGCGGCCAGACCGTCGGCAATGGCCTGCTTCATCGTCTGCCAGACCTCCGCGAGAAAGTCCCAGATGCCGGGGCCCTCGTTCAGCTCCACATATTCGCTCAGCGAGATGTAGCGCCAGCGGCAGAACTGCGCGATCTCCGCAAAGGAATTTTCGGGATAGACCTCATCCTGCTCCTCCGGCGCATCCTGCCCCTCGATGCGGATGTCGCCGCCGCCGATGGAGGCCACGCGCATGGTGGCGTAGGGCTTGCCTTCGCGGCAGGCAAAGAAGTCCAGCGTGTTCGGGTGCGGCAGGCTGTGCGGCGTCTCCTCCGAGAAGACGACCTCCGTCCGCTCGCGGCCGAGCACTTCATACAGCACGCGGTCCGTGCCGTGGCCGCGCCCCGTCTTGGACAGCGAACCGTAAAGCACGACACGGTAGGTCTCCGCGTCGGGATATTTGCTCAGGAAAAGTCTGGCGGCGCGCTCCGGCCCCATGGTGTGGGAGCTGGACGGCCCCTTGCCGATCTTATAAACGTCGCGGATCGATTTCATCCGGGATCCCTCCATATTTCTGTGATCCTGGATATTATAGCATTCTGCCATGGAAAAAACAATCCCGGCCGGATTCGGCAAGGGAACAAAAACCGCGAAAAACCGCCTCAAAAGGTGGAAAAAATGCCCCGTTCCCGAATCGTGATATCCGGGAACGGGACGGCGGTCAGGGCTTGCGGAGCGCTTCGAGGGAAAGCTCGCCCGCCAGCTTGAACAGGGCGTCTGCCACAACGGTCTCCAGCGGGAGCCGGGCGCTCTCCGCCACGCGGGTATAGAAGGCGGCGGCCGCCGCGTCAAGGTCAATGGTGAGTCGCAAGGGAAACGGCCTCCTTCGGGGAAAGAATCCTGCTCCATAGTATGCTGAGGCTTGACAGGCGTGTGAAAATGGGTTAAATTATTATGGTATATTGGTATCGCTGCGCAACGGCGTCTTCCGGCGCGCTGCGGCAGCTTCGAAAGGATGAGGCAGGCTATGGCCAAAGAAAAGAAAGTTGAACAGATCACCGATATGGAGGTCGATTTTGCCCAGTGGTACACGGATGTCTGCAAAAAGGCAGAGCTGATCGACTATTCCTCGATCAAGGGCATGTTTATCTACCGTCCGTACGGTTACGCCATTTGGGAAAATATTCAGCGTCTGATGGATGCGGAATTCAAGAAGACCGGTGCAGAGAACGTCTATATGCCGATGCTGATCCCGGAATCCCTGCTGCAGAAGGAAAAGGACCACGTCGAGGGCTTCGCGCCGGAGTGCGCGTGGGTCACGATGGGCGGCAGTGAGAAGCTCGAGGAGCGCTACTGTATCCGCCCGACGTCCGAGACGCTGTTCTGCGAGCACTTCCACGACATCATCCACTCCTGGCGCGACCTGCCGAAGATGTATAACCAGTGGTGCAGCGTGCTGCGCTGGGAAAAGACGAGCCGTCCGTTCCTGCGCCACCGCGAGTTCCTCTGGCAGGAGGGCCACACCATGCACGCCACAGCCGAGGAGGCCCGCGAGGAGACCGAGCGCATGCTCAATGTGTATGCCGACTTCTGCGAGAACGTGCTGGCCATGCCGGTCACGCGCGGCCAGAAGACCGACAAGGAAAAGTTCAACGGCGCCGAGGCGACCTATACGATCGAGTGCATGATGCACGACCGCAAGGCCCTGCAGGCGGGCACGTCCCACTTCTTCGGCGACGGCTTTGCCAAGGCGTTCGACATTTTCTATACGGATAAGAACAACCAGAAGGTCAACCCCTTCCAGACGTCCTGGGGCGTCTCCACGCGTCTGATCGGCGGCATCATCATGACCCACGGCGACAACAGCGGCCTCGTCCTGCCGCCGAAGATCGCGCCGGTGCAGATCGTCATCATCCCGATCGCCATGCACAAGGAGGGCGTGCTCGAGAAGGCACGCGCCGTCGCCGAGACGCTGCGCGCGGCCGGCCTTCGCGTGAAGCTCGACGAATCCGAGCAGAGCCCCGGCTGGAAGTTTGCGGAATATGAGATGAAGGGCGTGCCGCTCCGTCTGGAGCTCGGCCCGAAGGACATCGAGCAGAACCAGTGCGTGCTCGTCCGCCGCGACAACGGCGAAAAGAGCTTCGTCTCGCTCGACTCCCTGGTCGAATCCGCCAACACGCTCATGGATGCCGTGCATGACGGCATGTATGCCAAGGCAAAGCGCAACCTTGACGAGAATATCTACGATGCCTTCACGCTCGAGGAGGCCAAGCGCCTGCAGCAGGAGCACGGCGGCTTCATCCGCACGATGTGGTGCGGCGACGAGGCCTGCGAGATCCGCATGAAGGAGGAGGCCGGTATGACGAGCCGCTGCATCCCGTTTGCGCAGCAGCACCTCGCCGACACCTGCGCCATCTGCGGCAAGCCTGCCAAGAAGATGATCTACTGGGGCGTTGCCTATTGAGCTGTTGAAAAAGTCCAAAGGACTTTTTCAACAATGGGATCTCAGTCCGCTGCGCGCACGAATCGCCCGTCAAAGACGGGCGATTCGCACACTGGCGGGCTGAGCGGTATTTTCTCCGACGTACACGCCGCCGAAGAAAATGATCTCACTTTTTTCGCCGCCTGCGGGCGGCGAACTCTGCGAGGCTTTTTGTACACGAAGCCCGGAGCGTTTTCTCTGGGTCAGCTTGTCAAAAAAGTCCCGTTGGGCTTTTTCGCCAAGCTGCTTTCCGAATTGCAAAATCAATTTTTGTATCATGATTTTGCAATTCTGCCGCCGCGGCGGGTTATTTGACGCGAAAGGAAACCCTGACGGTTTCCTTTCACACGATCCTTCCCTCCGAAATTTGGGGCTGGACTGGTTTTTCAACAGTCCGGAATGCCTGTGAAGCATTTTCCCTGAGATTCCCACGTCGCTTCGCTCCTCGGAATGACACGACTGGGAGTTCTCTGTCAAATGCAAACCGCCCGCAGCAGGGGCTTCCTGCTGCGGGCGGTTTGAAAAAGGAGGGAAAAATGAAAAAAGAAAGAAAAGAAAATGCATCACACTTAGTGTCTATATTATATCCGGGAATTATTAAGAAGAAAACCAAGAAAATATTAAGTTTATTTGAAGTTGACGGCTCCCACGCCCAGGACGGGGCAGCCGGTCTGGTTTAGCCTGGGATTTTTGGGGAAGAATCCCAAAAAGAATTGCAGGCAAGTGGCTGGCTTACCTGCAACTCCCGGTTTAAAGTAAGAGGGGGAAAATGAAAAAGATTAACTCAACGCTTCTGGTATTATTGTACCCCGGAGATATTAAAAATATAAGCCAGAAGAAATTAAGTTTGTATTAAGCGGGCGGGCCGTACCGGCGCGAAAAATGGTTGACAAATCACGCGTCCGCTGATAGAATAGTCCAAGAATCGTGAAAATTCGCGTTGAAGAAGCCAATCTGCGGCAGAACCGTCAGCGAGCAGGGGAGAGTGCAAGCCCTGCGGCCGATGCTGCAGACCGCCACTTCCGAGCGGCCCGCGACGAGCGGGACGGCCCATCCCCGTTATCCGATGACTAAGATGCCGCACTGCGGTAATTAGGGTGGTACCGCGAGAAGCCTCGCCCCTATATCCGGGGGTGGGGTCTGCTTTTTATTCCGAGGGAATCTCTGAACAAATCGTCTGCGGCTGAGCAGCGAATCTTTTGCCCCATCCGTACAGTTTGGAAAACGGGAAATACATCCAGTATTCCTCCGTTTCCCAAACTTTCGCCTGAGACAAAATCTCCAGCTGTCAGCTCTTGACGATTGATTCAGCGCTTCCCGAGTATTTTCAGGAGGATGATTCCCATGGCCACAAAAAAGTATGGCGTCAATGAGCTGCGCGAGATGTTCCTCTCGTTCTTCGAGAGCAAGGGCCATCTGCGCCTGCCCAGCTTTTCTCTGATCCCGCAGAACGATGCGTCTCTGCTGCTGATCAACTCCGGCATGGCGCCGATGAAGCCCTATTTCAAGGGCGAGGTCACGCCGCCCCGCCGCCGTGTCTGCACCTGCCAGAAGTGCATCCGTACCGGCGATATCGACAACATCGGCCACACGGCGCGCCACGGCACCTATTTCGAGATGCTGGGCAACTTCTCATTCGGCGACTATTTCAAGCATGAGGCCATTGCCTGGTGCTGGGAATTCCTGACGAAGGTCTGCGGCCTCGAGGAGGACCGCCTGTATCCGTCCATCTATGAGAACGACGACGAGGCGTTCGAGATCTGGAACAAGGAGATCGGCATCCCGGCCGACCGCATTTTCCGCTTCGGCAAGGAGGACAACTTCTGGGAGCATGGCTCCGGCCCGTGCGGCCCTTGCTCCGAGGTCTATTATGACCGCGGCGAGAAGTACGGCTGCGGCAAGCCCGGCTGCACCGTCGGCTGCGACTGCGACCGCTATATGGAGATCTGGAACAACGTCTTCTCCCAGTTTGACAACGACGGCCACGGCAACTATACCGACCTCGTCCAGAAGAACATCGACACCGGCATGGGCCTCGAGCGTCTTGCCGTTGCCTGCCAGGACGTTGACTCCCTGTTCGATGTCGACACCGTCATGAACATCACCCACAAGGTCACGGAGATCACCGGCGCGCACTATGGCATGAGCCACGAGAAGGACGTCTCGCTGCGCGTTATCACGGATCATATCCGCGCTTCCGTCTTTATGATCTCCGACGGCGTGCTGCCCTCGAATGAGGGCCGCGGCTATGTGCTGCGCCGCCTGCTCCGCCGCGCCGCCCGCCACGGCAAGCTGCTCGGCGTGGACCATCCGTTCCTGTGTGATGTTGTTGAGACGGTCATCCACGAGAACGAGGGCCACTATCCCGACCTTCGTGAGCGCGCCGCCTATATCACCCGCGTCGTCCGCGTAGAGGAGGAGAACTTTGCCCGCACGATCGACGGCGGCATGCGCATTTTCTCCGAGATGCTGGCGCAGCATAAGGAAAACAACGAATCCGTTTTCTCCGGCGCAGATGCCTTCAAGCTCTATGACACCTACGGCTTCCCGATCGACCTGACGGTCGAGATGGCGCGCGAGGAGGGCATGGAGGTCGACCTCGAAGCCTTCCGGAAGCTCATGCAGGAGCAGAAGGTCCGCGCGCGCGAGGCGCGCAAGGCCCTCGGCGACCTCGGCTGGGCCGGTATCGACTTCGGCCAGGATATTCCCGAGACGCAGTTCGTCGGCTATGACAAAAACGAGACCGAGGGCACCGTGCTCGCCATCGTGGCGGAGGACGAGTCCCGCAGTGAAATCGCCGCAGGCGTCGAGGCCATCGTGGTGCTCGACCGGACGACGATGTACGCCGAGATGGGCGGTCAGGTCGCCGACCACGGCACGATCACCGGCCCGGATGGCGTGTTCGAGGTCACGGACGTGCAGAAGAACAAGGGCGGTAAATTCATGCACTACGGCCGCGTCGTGAGCGGCACGATCAAACTGGGCGAAGCCTGCAAGATCATGATCGATCCTGAGCGCCGCGCCGCCATCCGCCGCGCTCATACGGCCACACATCTGCTGCAGGCCGCGCTGCTGCGCGTGCTCGGCGAGCATTGCCATCAGGCCGGTTCTCTTGTGGAGCCGGATCACCTGCGCTTTGACTTCACGCACTTCTCCGCCGTCACGCCGGAGGAGCTGGTGGAGATCGGTAATCAGGTCTCCGAGATGGTGCTGCGCGGTGAGCCGGTCGAGACGATGGTCCTGCCGATCGCCGAGGCACAGAAGCTCGGCGCAACGGCCCTGTTCGGCGAGAAGTACGGCGAGACCGTGCGTGTTGTGAAGATGGGCGAGGATTCACTGGAGTTCTGCGGCGGCACGCATCTGGACAACACCGCAAAGGTCGGCCCGTTCCGCATCCTGTCCGAGGCCTCCGTTGCCTCCGGCGTGCGCCGCATCGAGGCCTACACCGGCAAGGAGGTCCTGCGCCAGACGGAGCAGATGAGCCGCCTGCTGCTGGATATCGCCCACGAGCTGAAGACGACGCCGAAGGAGCTCATGCAGCGCGCCCACGCCATGGTCAGCGAGGTCAAGGAGCTCAAGCAGCGTCTGGACGCCATGAAGGACAAGCTGTTCAGCGGCGAGATCGACCGCTGCCTGTTTGCGGCGCGTGAGGTCGGCGGCCTGAAGGTTCTGACCGTCATGCGCAATGACATCGCGCCGAACGACCTGCGCAAGATGGGCGACCAGATCCGTGACCGTGAGCCGGACGCCGTAGCCGTGCTGGCCAGCACGCAGGGCGAAAAGATCACGCTGCTTGCCGTCTGCGGCAAGAACGCGGTCGGCCGCGGCATCAAGGCCGGTCAGCTCATCAAAGAGGTTTCCGCAGCCTGCGGCGGCTCCGGCGGCGGCAAGCCCGATTCCGCCATGGGCGGCGGCCGCGACCTGCTGAAGCTGGACGACGCGCTGGCGGGCGTGGATGATTTTGTCACCACGCATCTGGCGTAAATCTGGGAGGAAAATGATGAACGACTGCATTTTCTGCCGCATTTTGGCAGGCGAGATCCCCTCGAAGAAGCTGTATGAGGACGAGCAGTGCCTGGCGTTTTATGACATCCAGCCGCTGGCACCGCAGCATTTCCTTGTTATTCCGAAGGCCCACATCGCCTCGGCCGCAGAGCTGGGCGAGGAGCAGGCCGCGCTCGTCGGTCACATCTTCGCCGTCATTGCGAAGCTCACGAAGGAGCTCGTCCATCTGATCTTTATTTACAATAATTTTTTCATGTAGGTATTTTTCCAAACTATGTATTGGCAGAAAATTTATTGTTAAATTAGTATATAATCCCTTTTGCTTATATAGTTGTTCAAAATCCGGTTTTACATCACCATCAAGAACACTTAATACTTTTGTTCCAACCCCTGCTAAATTTGACTTACAAATATCATCTTGCATTTTTAACACATTCTCCCAACCACCACTTGGTAGAATATTAATCAATTTACTTTTATACAAGGCATTTTCATCAATTATATTCTCCAATATATATTTAGCCAACACATCCTCTACTAAAATAAGAAAATCGTATCCCGAATGTTGATAAATATCTCGTGTTGCATATGATGGATAACATGGATTTACAATAGCGATATTATCCAACTCCTTTTGTAAATGAAAAATATTTGAAGGCTTTATTTTCCTAAGTAATTCTATTGAATGACTTGAAAAATATATAGCAAGATTATACTCTGTAGCCAATTTTTGCAAAAAATCAACTAACCTCATGATTGCAGATGGATGCAATGCTAATTCAATTTCATCTATCAATATAAGCCGTACATCTTCAGACTTTGCAGGGCGAACAATGACAACATTCAACATATGCAATAAGCTAATCAACATATTTTCTCCTGCACTCATACAAAACTGATTAACTATTCCATTAGTTCCTTCAATGAAATATGGAATTCCTTTGAACGCTTTAAGTTGTGCTAATGTTCTATTTTTAATGCGTTTAAGATTTGTATAGAAATCATAATTTCCATGCAAAATATAACTTAAATTGCGCGAAACAAACGAATCTGCATCAGTTAAAATTGTATTATTAACTCTTTCAGCTTTTAGTAATGTATCATAATTTGCATCTATAAAACGCATTCCATGTATTATGCTACCTTCATAAAAACCTTTTAGAGATATTATATCAGTTGAACTACAACTCCATCCTCTACTGGCTTTTGTCCAAGAATTTTCTTTTCCATCATAGGATATTGTGATTTTACTATTAGATGAATAATCATGAGGTTGAAAAACATTGAATGCAGAGTTACGTACAACCTTAGAAATGACTGTCATGATAGTACTTTTGCCTGTTCCATTAGCTCCAGTTATAGCATAAAGTCCTGTTTCTATTGGTAGATTTAACTCAATATTATTGATGTTCTTTAATTGTTCTATTTTTATATTTAATTTATTATTCATAATTGTTCTGTCTTTGGACGCAAAATTAGGCATTTTATACTGAATGACAAAATGTTATCATAAAATAATACAACTAAAGTAATATTGAGGTGATACATAATTACCCCTGCTCTTGAATTATAAAACAGAGGTAATTATTTTTTTTACGAATTTTGCATCAATCACGGGATATACAGCAGCGCAAACTCCACCTTTCTCCGTGTGAGCAGCATGGCATGGCGTTTTCCCTTGTAACTGCAAAAAGCAATATATTCATGGTAGATGTTCCTGTCGCCAGCCTCCAACTTCTTTATCAAGGTGCTTTTGGGGATTGTCTTGCTACCCAAAAGCCGGTATGGACCCACGTTGTAGGCAAGCGTGGCGAGTAAAAGGCTGTCTTTCCCGAACTGCCGGAACATCGCGCAGAACTTCCGCAGGTCTTTTCGCAGAAGCGCGTCCGCCTGCCG
>OGXT01001881.1_pt1 | contig 18400 bp, 12 predicted proteins | sample 1576361 | NCBI WGS metagenome assembly OGXT01 (sample SAMEA3541514, study PRJEB24748) | human gut metagenome | biome: human gut; feature: human-associated habitat; material: faeces | place: China | collected 2012 | reverse complement strand
AAATTAAGACATTTTCTTAAATGATTTATTAAGACATTATCATAAATGAATTATAAATTCTATAAAAATTTCAACTTAAAAATTGATATATTCAGTAAAGTGTAGTAAAATAAGAAAAAAAGAATAAGAGATAAAGTTTAAAAACTCCATAGACAGTCCGCAGTTTGTGCAATTAAACTAAACGATGTAAGTTTTATCTGCCAAGAGCTTCTAGTGGAGTTTTTTCTGAAACTTACATCGTTTAATTTCTTATTCATTTGTCGCTGAGATTGATTTTTAACTTTTAAACAGAATATGAGTAGAAAATGAAGGAGAGATATATATGTTGCATAAAATGAAATTAAATGAAAGTCCATTTGAAAGAATGAAGAGTGGAACAAAAACAATAGAATTTAGATTGTTTGATGAAAAAAGGAAAGCAATAAGGGTTGGAGACAAAATAGAGTTTTCAAAATTACCGGATTTACAAGAAAAATTGCTAGTTGATGTTGTTGAATTATATAGAGAAAATACTTTTGAAAATTTATTTAGAAAGCTATATACTGATGAAGAAGAGATAACAAGGAAGACTAAAGCTATGTATGAAATCTATTCACTAGAAAAAGAACAACAATATGGTATTTTAGGAATCAAAATAAAAATCAATGTAGACAATTTAAAGGAAAGTCTCGAAAAATTTAATCCATATAATGAGCAAGAAGAAGTGGAAAGAAAAATAATTGATAAAATGAAAAAGGATGGAATTATTAAGAATATTTAATAACAATTTGAAATGGAGAAATAAAATATGCGAAAATTAAATTTAATAGTAGTATTTAATGAAGATTTAAGTAAAACTCTTTTTTGCATAAGAGCAAAGGAACCATATAAAGGGTTATATAATTTTGTCGGTGGTAAAGTAGAAGAAAATGAGTCTAATGATGAGGCAGCGTACAGAGAATTATTTGAAGAAACAGGAATCTCAACCAGAGATATAGAATTAGACCATTTTATGGACTTGAATTATTTTAAATATGAAAATAATTTGCAAGTTTATTATGGAATTTTAAAACATGAAGTAAATTTAGTAGAAGAAAAAAATAAATTAGAATGGGTAACTATAAATGAGAAACTATTAGATAATTCTAAATTTGCAGGAAACTATAATATACCTCATATCATAAGACAGATAAAAGTATATTTAAAGAATGGTACAGGAATTGATAGATATTAGAAAGTTAGAAATATAGAAATAAAAATAAACATGGTAGATTTAAAGATATTACAAAAAACATATCAAAATAAAGTGGATAAAGGATTTAATGTAACAGATGTAAATAAAGAATTTTGCTTAACTTATGGAGAAATTGCTGAAGCTTATGAGGCATGAAGAAAAAAGAAAGATGATTTAGGGGAAGAACTAGCTGATGTTGCTATATATTTATTAGGGTTATCAGAAATATTGGGTGTAAACTTAGAAAATGAAATACAGAAAAAAGTTTATAAAAATTCTAAAAGAGAATATAAAGTTATTGGTGGTGTTAATACAAGAGTTAAAGAATTTGAAGATGATTCAGAAAGATAAATCTCAGCTACAACTTACAATTTATAATTGAAATTATTTGCAAATTAATAATCTTATTTCCATTAAAGGGTATGGAAGTTCCTATAGTAGAATTTGCGTAGGAGTACAAATTTGAAAATCATTTATATAAAATAAAAACTCACGAACTTTTAAGTACGTGAGTTGATTTCAATTGGAGCGGATGGCGGGAATCGAACCCGCGCTATCAGGTCGGAAGCATGACATTCTACCACTAAATTACACCCGCAAATGTAACTAAACATATTATATAACATATAAAAGATACTTTCAAGTAAAAAATAACAAAAGTGACTTGCAAAAATAAGAAACAAATGATAAAATAAATAAAAAATTTAAAAGGGAGTAGCTTATAAACTACTAATCAACATCTCGGCAGAAAATGCATGGTTAGTAACCTTTAAGGTAAGCAAGACTTTTAAAGAAAGGAGTACATGTAAATGTAATGTTTTCTTTAGGAGTCTTATTTTTTATATATTAAGAAATTTTAAATTCGTTTTTTTATTTTATTAAAAAAATTTCTACAAAGTACTACGAAAGTAATAACTACTTTTAAGAGAAGGTAGAGGATTTTAAGAAAAAAATAGACTATTAAACAAAAAAATGGAAAAAATAAAATTAGATGATGCAAAAGGAAACGTCCTTTTTGCGTCAAAAAGGAGAAGTGAAAAATGGAAGAAAATTGGTTTAACAAAAGTATTGAACAAACAGAAAAAGAGTTAGAGACAAACATTGAAAAAGGATTAAACAAAGAACAAGTAGAAAAAGCAAGAGAAAAATATGGATTAAATGAATTAAAAGCTAAGAAAAAGAAAAGCTTAATAATTAAATTTTTAGAGCAATTTAAAGATTTCATGATTATAATTTTAATTATTGCAGCAATAATTTCAGGTGCTGTAGGAATTGCACAAGGAGAAGGAATTACAGATACAATTATAATTTTAATAGTTGTAATAGTAAATGCAATAATAGGTGTAGCGCAAGAAAACAAGGCAGAAAAATCCTTAGAAGCTTTGCAAAAATTAAGTGCTCATGCAGCAAAAGTAATAAGGAATGGAAAAATGGAAGTGTTACCTTCAAAAGAACTAGTGCCAGGAGATATAGTTGTACTAGATACAGGAGACTATGTACCAGCTGATTTAAGAATCTGTGAAGGAGCAAATTTAAAAGTTCAAGAATCTTCATTAACAGGAGAATCTGTTCCAGTGGAGAAAAATATAGATACTATTGAAGAAGAAAAAGTAGGTATTGGAGATAGAAGTAATATGCTATTTTCATCTAGTTTAATTACTTATGGCAGAGGAAAAGCAATAGTAGTAGCAACTGGAATGAATACAGAAGTAGGCAAAATAGCTCAGATAATAACTAACGTAGAAAATACAGATACACCACTTCAAGAAAAATTAAATAAATTAGGAAAAACATTAGGAATAGCAGCAGTTCTTATATGTATAATTATTTTTATTATAGGAATAGCTATTGGAAAAGATGCATTAGAAATGTTTATGACGGCCGTAAGTTTAGCAGTAGCAGCTATACCAGAAGGCTTAGCAGCAGTTTCAACAATAGTTTTAGCAATAGGTGTTCAAAGAATGGTAAAGAAAAATGCTATTGTAAAAAAACTTCCAGCAGTAGAAACCTTGGGAAGTGCAACAGTTATATGTTCAGATAAAACAGGAACATTAACACAAAACAAAATGACAGTGCAAAAAGTATTTTATGATGACATTTTGCAAAATGTAGAAAACGCAAAAGTAAATAATAACAATGAAGAATTAAAAAAATTAGTATATATAAGTATGCTTTGCAATGATACAAAAGTAGCTTTAGACAATACTTTAACAGGAGACCCAACAGAAACAGCATTAGTTAATATGGGATTCGAGTTAGATTTCCAACCAGCTTTATATGAAGAATATCCAAGAGTGGATGAAATTCCATTTGATTCAGATAGAAAATTAATGACAACAGTTCATAAAGTTGGAAAAACATATTTTGTTTATACAAAAGGTGGAATAGATGAATTACTTGCAAGATGTAAAGCTTACATTATAGATGGAAAAATAGAGAATAACATAGAGGAATATAAAGAAACAATAGCAAAAAATAATGAAGCAATGGCACAAGATGCTTTAAGAGTACTTGGAATGGCTTATAAAGAAATGGATCATATTCCAACAAAAGAAGAAATGAAAAACATAGAAAATGATTTGATATTTGTTGGAATGGTTGGAATGATAGATCCACCAAGAGAAGAAGCAAAAAAAGCAGTAGAAAAATGTAAAACAGCAGGAATAAAAACAGTCATGATTACAGGAGACCATAAAATAACAGCAATAGCAATAGCAAAGCAATTAGGCATTTTAGAAAATGAAGAAGAAGCAATAACAGGCACAGAACTAGAAGAAATGAGCCAAGAAGAGTTAGAACAAAATGTTAGAAAATATAGTGTATATGCAAGAGTATCACCTCAGCATAAAGTAAGAATAGTAAAAGCATGGCAAAAAAAAGGAGAAATAGTTGCAATGACAGGAGATGGTGTAAATGATGCACCAGCACTAAAAACAGCAGATATTGGATGTAGTATGGGAATGGTAGGAACAGACGTTGCAAAAGAAGCTTCAGATGTTATCCTAACAGACGATAATTTTGCAACAGTAGTATCAGCAGTAGAAGAAGGAAGACGTATATATGACAATATATTAAAAGCAATACAATATTTATTATCTAGCAATGTAGGAGAAATTATTGTTCTATTTGTAGCAATATTAATTACACCATGGCTTTCAAGCAAATTTGGAATAGATGTTAGCTTAATAGTTCCATTACTTCCAATTCACATATTATGGATAAACTTAGTAACAGATTCACTTCCAGCTTTAGCATTAGCAGTAGATCCGGCAGAAGAAGATATAATGGAAAGAAAGCCTTTAAAAAGTGGAAAAGGAATATTTACAAAAGGAATGACATGGAGAGTAATATATCAAGGAGTAATGATAGGATTGCTAACACTTGCAGCATTCATTATAGGTCTAGCTACACCAGAGGCTGAACTTCCACAAATAGAAGGATTAAGTGTACAAGAAATAAAAGTCGAAATAGGTCAAACAATGGCATTTACAGTTTTAGCACTATCAGAACTTGTTCATGTATTTAATGTAAGAAATAACAAAAGATCAATATTTAAAACAAAAGCTTTAAGTAATAAATATTTATTATTAGCAATTGCAGTGTCAGCAGCACTTATGTTAGTAATACTATTTGTACCATTCTTAAGAGAAGTATTTAGCATACCAGTTTTACCAACAACTAATATAATTGAGACAATAGCACTTGTATTTGTTCCACTTGTTATAGTAGAAATATTTAAATTATTAAGAATAAACACAACAAAAGACGAATAAAGCTCAAATGTGGTAAAAGGAACGTTTTCTTTTGCCACATTTTAAAAATTAGCAGAAAGAAGTGATAAAATAATTATAAAATCTAAAAAATATTGAACAGGGGAATATGATAAACAAAACAGTGATTAGTTGATGGAGAAAGGAAGCAACCCAAAATTTGACGTTTTGAGAAAATTGTGGTATAATAAAATCTGTGGTGCGAAAAAAGTGCCAGAAAGGATGTTAAGAAAATGGATAATAGTAATGCGTGTGGGCTGAAAATAAAACAAATTATTGAAACATTAATAATTTTAATTATATTAGCTTTAACAGTACAATTATTTAAATTAAATCAAGTAAGAACAATAGAAATAGCAGAAGAAACATTGGAAACAACCGACAGCATGGAAAAAGCACAAGTAGAAGAAAAAGATAATTTTGAAAGAAAAGAACAAGTAACATCAAGGGGAGCAGAAGAAAGAACAATAGAAGAACAAACAACTGAAGAAGAAGTCGAAGAAGAACAACCACAATATATATCAATAGAAGAAATATCAATTTCAAGAGATATGGACTTAAGCAAAAGATGTGGAGTGTTAAAAGAAGACTTTATAAAATTAATGGAAAATATGAAAGTTGATTCTTCGGGATTTTTCGCAGAAAATGCAGGAACAATATATGATGTATGTGAAAAATATGAATTAAACGAAGTATTTTTCTGTGGATTAATCGGAGCTGAATCAGGATGGAAAATAGCTTCAAGCCATAGAAATGCATGCAACTATATAAGCATGATGTCTGGAGGAAAATTAATCAAATATTCAACACCAGAAGCGGGACTAGAAGCAGCAGCTAAGTTATTACACAGCAGATATTTAACACCGGGTGGCTCATGTTACTATGGAAAAACTTTATCTGCAGTTCAAAAAAGATTTTGCCCAAACTCTTCGACTTGGGTAGGATTAGTGTATGGATGCATGAAACAAGTTGTAAAATAAGCAATTGGGGACAGTCCCTAATTGCTACTTTTTTTCAATTTGGGACAATGTTTGAGGTGGAATATTAATTCAAAATATGCGGTAGTCTTGTTTTTTTTTTCAACATGTAATATAATTTGAAAAAATATATAGGGAGAAATTAACGTGGGAAAATTTGTACACTTACATATACATAGTGAATTTAGTTTATTAGATGGAGCAAACAGAATAAAAGATATACCAGTAATTGCCAAAGAACTTGGAATGGATGCAATTGCTATTACTGACCATGGAGCAATGTTTGGTGTTATAGACTTTTACAAAGCATGTAAAGCAAACGGAGTAAAGCCAATAATAGGTTGCGAAGTGTATGTAGCACCACGAACAAGACATGACAAAGATGCTAAATTAGACAGTAAATATAACCATTTAATATTACTTGCAAAAGATATGACAGGTTATAGGAATTTGTCAAAATTAGTATCATTAAGCTACACAGAAGGTTTTTATTATAAGCCAAGAATAGATAAAGAAATATTAGAAAAATATCATGAAGGCTTAATATGTTCTAGTGCTTGTTTGGCAGGAGAAATAAGCCAAGCAATACTTGCAAATGATATGGAAGAAGCAAAAAAAGCAGCACTATGGTTTAAAAATTTATTTGGAGAAGATTATTATTTAGAGATACAAAACAATGGAGTAAAAGAGCAAGTATTAGTTAATCAAAAACTAATAGAACTTTCAAAAGAATTAAACATACCATTAGTTGCCACAAATGATGCACACTATTCAAGAAGAGAAGACGCATACAATCATGAAGTACTTTTATGTATTCAAACAGGAAAGAAAATGTCAGACGAAGACAGAATGAGGTTTGACACAGACGAGCTTTATATAAAATCACCAGAAGAAATGAGCGATTATTTTTCAAATGTACCAGAAGCAATAGAAAATACAGTAAAAATAGCAGAAAAATGTAATGTTGAATTTGAATTTGGACATACAATTTTGCCAAATTACGATGTACCAGAAGGATATGCAACACATTACGACTACATAGAAGACTTAACAAAAAAAGGTTTAATAAAAAGATATGGAACAAAAGGGACAGATTCACCTTTAAGAAACGTCCCTAATGTTAATGGTAGTTATGAAGAGTTGCCAGAAGAGATTAGAAAAAGAGCAGAATATGAATTAGGCGTTATTAAGAAAATGGGATATGTAGACTATTTCTTAATAGTATGGGATTATATAAATTATGCTAAAACACATGATATTCCAGTAGGACCAGGTCGTGGTTCTGGTGCGGGTTCTATTGTTGCATATGCAATAGGAATAACAGATATAGACCCTATAAAATATAATTTACTTTTTGAAAGATTTTTAAATCCTGAAAGAATTAGTATGCCTGATTTTGACGTTGACTTCTGCTATGAAAAAAGAGATAAAGTAATAGAGTATGTTTGTAAAAAATATGGTTATGACCATGTATCGCAAATTATAACATTTGGTACAATGTCAGCAAGAATGGTAATTCGTGATGTCGCAAGGGTTTTAGATGTACCATACGCAGAAGCAGATAAACTTGCTAAAATGATACCAAATGAATTGCATATTACAATTAAAAAATCATTGGAACAAAATAAAGAATTAAACACACTTTATGAAACAAATGCAGAAATTAATAAATTATTAGATATAGCAATGGCATTAGAAGGAATGCCACGTCAGGCTTCAACACATGCATGTGGAATAGTTATAACAAAAGAACCAGTAGATACGTATGTTCCTTTATATGTAAGAGATGGCAATATTTCTACACAATATATAATGACTACATTAGAAGAACTTGGACTTTTAAAAATGGACTTTCTAGGTTTAAGAACATTAACAGTTATAAAAGATACTATAGATTTAGTAAAAAAAGACAAAGGCATAGAGGTAGAATTTGACAAAAATATGAATGACCCTAAAGTTTATAAATTGTGGCAAGAGGGAAATTCTGTTGGAATATTCCAGTTTGAATCACAAGGTATGACAAACTTTATGAGAGAGTTAAAGCCAGATAGCTTAGAAGATATAATAGCAGGGGTGTCACTTTACAGACCTGGACCAATGGATCAAATTCCAAGATACATAGCCAATAAAAAAGACCCTGAACATGCAGTATATACACATCCTGCATTAAAACCAATACTAGAAGTTACTTATGGCTGTATGGTATACCAAGAGCAAGTTATGCAAATAGTAAGAGATTTAGCAGGATACTCATTAGGTAGAGCAGATTTAGTTCGTCGTGCTATGGGTAAGAAAAAGTTAGATGTAATGGCAAAAGAAAGAGAAATATTTATAAATGGACAAGTAGACGAAAATGGTAATGTTGTAGTTCCTGGATGTGTAAGAAATGGAATAGACGAAAAAAGCGCGAATAAAATATTTGACGAAATGGCTGAATTTGCTAAATATGCATTTAACAAATCACATGCCGCAGCATATGCAGTCGTATCATATCAAACAGCATATTTAAAAGCATATTATCCAGAAGAATTTATGGCAGCAACATTAAACAGCTTTTTAGGAAACTTGGATAAAGTTCCATATTATATAGAAGAATGTAAAAGACTAAAAATAGACATATTAAAGCCAGACATAAATAAAAGTGAAACAAAATTTACAGTTGATAATGGCAAAATACGTTTTGGATTAGGAAGTATAAAAAACGTAGGAGTCGCAGCAGTAAATGCAGTTGTAGAAGAAAGACAAAAAAATGGTGAATACAAGTCATTTACAGATTTCTGTGAAAGAATTCAGGCAGAAGCGGTAAATAAAAAATGTATAGAAAGTTTAATAAAATCTGGAGCATTTGATGAATTTGAGCAAACAAGAAATACATTAATGGCATCATTTGAAGACATAATAGATGCAATTTCAGATAGCTCAAGAAAAAATATAAAAGGTCAAGTATCAATGTTTGATTTAAGTGGCTTAGGTGGAAACGAAACTTCATCTGAAGAAGACGAAAAACAACTTGAAAAATTAAAATATTCATATACAACACTTAAAGAATATACAGATAAAGAGCTTTTATCAATGGAAAAAGAAATGCTAGGAATATATATATCAGGACATCCTTTAGCAGAATTAAAAGAAATCATTGAAAAAAATACAAATATAAGCACATTAAAAATAAAAGAAGGCTTAGAAGAACTAGCACAAACAGGAAAATTTCTATACAAAGATGGACAAACAGTAAAATTCATAGGAGTAATAAATTCAATAAAGAAAAAATACACAAAAAATAACAAAATAATGGCATTTGTAACACTAGAAGACTTGTATGGAAGTATGGAAACAGTAGTATTTGAAAATGTATATACACAATCAGTAAATAGTTTAATAGAAGACAACATAGTGCTAGTAGAAGGACGACTAAGCATTAGAGAAGACGAAGAAAGCGTAAGTATAGTAGCTAGCAAAATACAAAATGTCGACGCAAAGGGGACGTTTCTCAATGCGTCATCTGTCCCTTTTGCATCAGCTACAAATACCACAGAACTAAGAAAAATAAACAAGCTAGAAATAAATATTACAAATTTAAGTGAAGAAGTTAAAGACAAGCTAAGAGGAGCACTTAAATTCTTTGCAGGGGATAGAAACAATACAGCATTATTTATATTAAATGGAGAAAAAAAATTACCTGCTGGAGGAATTTTCTTAAACGGAAACACTTTAGATGAAATAGAGGAAATAGTTGGAAAAGAAAATGTCACAATTGGGGACAGTCCCTAATTGTGACAATGTCACAGTTTGTGACAGGGTTGCCAAGGAGAGAAAATAGATGAAATATTATATTGATTTAGGTTCAAATGTTATTAAGATTTATAGTGCAGAAAATGATGACACGGAAGAAGAAAGAATAAAGTTGTTAGAAAAGCATGAATTTTCTTTTCAGGAAAATTTTGAAGAAGATAAAGGAATAAGTGAAAGAAATTATAGAAACCTTATGTTATATTTAAAAGAAATGATAGATAAATATGGATTAAATATGGAGAATAGTAAGGTATATGCTACAGGAGTTTGGAGAAAAATACCACAAGAACAATTTGAAACATTAAAAGCAGATTTTAATGATAAAGGTTTGAAATTTAATGTAGTTTCAAAAGAAGAAGAAACGGTTTATTTTGAAAGAGAAATTGGGAAAATATGTAGCAATCCAAATGTACTAATGGTAAGCATAGCTTCAAGGCAAACAGAAATAGTAGTGCTAAATAATAGAGCAAACGAAGAGGAAAATGCTAGCTTAAAAGAAACCTTAAACATAGGTGTTACAGAAATAGTAAACAATTTTCCAACTATAAACGAAAAATATAACAATATAGAAAAAGAAAATATAATAAAATATGTGTTAGAATTGTTGGAAGATAAAAATATTGAATTTGCAGGTGAATATGGAATATTTATAGGAGGAGAACTGAAGGATAAAAACAATATAAAATATAAATTAGTTCCTAATTTCATGCTTGAAGATACACTTCACGAGCATACTATTTTAGAAACAGAGTTTGCAATAAAAAATGAAGAGATGTTGCAAAAAATTAATCTACAAGATTTATATATGTTTATGCCAAATAATAAAAAATGGCTAGAAGGCTCAAAAGCAGCAGCTCTTATAGCAGAAGCAATATTCAAAAAAGCAAAGGTAAAATATATTCTTCCAACAGATTTAAATATTATAAAATAGAAGAAAAATAGTAATAAACAAGCAAAACTAGAAATAAGTTACATAAATACTAATAAAATTATGATGCAGGGGTTGCAATATCTAAAAAATATGATATAATAAACAAGCTAAATAATATGCGCAAGGCGCGAAAGGATGAAGAAAAAATGAGTATGAAAGTTGAAAAAACAGACAAAACAAACGAAGTAAAATTAAGCTTTACAATTGAAGCTTCTAAATTTGAAGAAGCAATACAAAAAGTATATGCAAAAAGTGCAAAATATTTTAATATTCCAGGATTTAGAAAAGGAAAAGCACCATATAAAATAGTAGAAAAACAATATGGGGCACAAATTTTCTATGAGGATGCTTTCAATGAAGTAGCAGCAGAAGTTTATGAAAAAGAATTAACAGATGCAAACATAGAAGCAGTAAGCAGACCTGAAATAAACATTATTCAAATGGAAAAAGGAAAAGATTTAATCTTTACAGCAGTAGTACAAACAAAACCAGAAGTAAAATTAGGAAAATATAAAGGTATAGAACTTAAAAAAGTAGAGTATACTGTAGAAGAAAAAGATATAGACCATGAAATAGAACATATGCAAGAAAGAAATGCAAGACTTGTAAATGTTGAAGATAGACCAGTAGAAAAAGAAGATACTGTAGTTATCGATTTTGAAGGTTTTGTAGATGGTGTTGCATTTGAAGGTGGAAAAGCAGAAAATCACGAATTAGTAATAGGAAGCAATACATTTATTCCAGGATTTGAAGACCAAATTATTGGTATGAAAATAGATGAAGAAAAAGACATAAATGTAACTTTCCCAGAAGAATACTTTTCTAAAGACTTAGCAGGAAAAGCAGCAGTATTCAAAGTAAAATTACATGAAATAAAGAAAAAAGAATTACCAGTGGTAGATGATGAATTTGCAAAAGATGTTAGTGAATTCGATACAATTAAAGAATTAAAAGTTTCTATAAAAGAAAAATTAGAAGAAGAAAACAAAAACAAAGCAAAATATGAAACAGAAGAAGTAGCAATAAAAGCAGTATGCGATAATACTGAAATTGATATTCCATCAGGAATGATTGAAACAGAAACAGACAATATGATAAGAGAAATCGAACAAAGATTAATGTATCAAGGTCTAAATTTTGAACAATATCTTCAAATAATGGGTAAAACAGAAGGAGATATGAGAAAAGAAATGAAAGAACAAGCTCAAATACAAGTAAAAACAAAACTTGTATTAGGAGCAATAGTTGAAGCAGAAAAAATAGAAGCAACAGACGAAGAAGTAAAAGCAAAATTAGAAGAAATGGCTACTATGTATGGAAAAGAAGTAAAAGACTTAGAAGCAAATGCAAGTTTAAAAGCATATGTTACAGAAACAATAAAAACAGAAAAAGCAATTAGCTTCATAGTAGAAAATGCAAAAATAAAATAAAAAAATAAATGGAGGAAAGTTAGGGGTAAAATTATTTTAAAATAAGTAAAATTTGCCACTAGCTTTTTCTACTAAAAAGGAGGAAATTATAAATGAACGAAAGAGATAGTTTAGTACCATATGTTATAGAACAAACCGCTAAGGGAGAAAGGTCATATGATATCTATTCAAGATTATTAAAAGATAGAATTATATTTTTAGGAGAAGATGTTAATCCAACTTCAGCAAGTCTAGTAATTGCACAATTACTATTCTTAGAATCAGAAGACCCAGATAAAGAAATATCTTTATACATAAATAGCCCAGGAGGTTCAATTTCAGATGGAATGGGAATAGTAGACACAATGAACTATATAAAATGCCCAGTATCTACAATATGTATTGGAATGGCAGCAAGTATGGGAGCAGTATTATTAGCAGCAGGAGAAAAAGGTAGAAGATTTGCTACGCCAAATGCAGAAATATTAATACATCAACCACTAATAGGAGGAAATGGAATTTCAGGTCAAGCAACAGAAATAAAAATTCATGCAGACCACATGATAAAAACAAGAGAAAAATTAAACAAATTCCTAAGTGCAAGAACAGGCCAATCTTTAGAAACAATTGAAAAAGATACAGAAAGAGATAACTATATGACAGCAGAAGAAGCTTTAAAATATGGTTTAATAGATGGAATTATGGAAAAAAGAGGTTAAAAGGAGAGTAAAATGGCAAAAAGCGAAAAAAACATAAAATGTTCATTTTGTGGAAAATCACAAGATGCAGTAGATAGAATAATTGCAGGGCCGGGAGTATTTATTTGTGATGAATGTATAAAAATATGCTCAAATATTTTAGAAGATGAAAATTTTGAAGAAGAAGAGTTTAACTATACCTTAAATAATGAAAAAAATAATTTACCAACACCAGCAGAAATAAAAAAAGTTTTAGATAGCTATGTAATAGGCCAAGAAGATGCAAAAAAAACATTGGCTGTTGCAGTGTACAACCATTATAAACGTATATACAATCCACAAAAAAATGATGATGATGTAGAAATTCAAAAAAGTAATGTATTGCTACTAGGACCAACAGGATGTGGTAAAACACTTCTTGCGCAAACACTTGCAAAAATCTTAAAAGTGCCATTTGCAATAGCTGATGCTACAACTTTAACAGAAGCAGGTTATGTTGGCGAAGACGTAGAAAACATTTTATTAAAACTAATTCAAAATGCAGACTATGACATAGAAAAAGCAGAAAAAGGAATAGTATATATAGATGAAATAGACAAAATAACAAGAAAATCAGAAAATCCATCTATAACTAGAGATGTAAGTGGTGAAGGAGTACAACAAGCATTGCTAAAAATAGTAGAAGGAACAATAGCATCTGTACCACCACAAGGAGGAAGAAAACATCCACACCAAGAGCTTTTACAAATAAATACAGAAAATATATTATTCATTTGTGGAGGAGCTTTTGAGGGATTAGACAAAATTATAAATGAACGTACTGGAAAGAAAGCAATAGGATTTGGGGCAAATGTACAAAGTCAAAAAGAAATAGATAAATATAAAATTTATGAACAGCTATTACCACAAGATTTACTAAAATTTGGACTAATACCAGAATTTGTAGGAAGACTTCCAATAGTTGCAACACTAAGGGAATTAGATAGAAAAGCACTTATAGATATAGTTACAAAACCAAAAAATGCATTAGTAAAACAATATCAAAAACTATTAGAGTTGGACAATGTAGAATTAGAATTTGAACAAGAAGCATTAGAAGTTATTGTAGATAAAGCAATAGAAAGAAAAACAGGGGCAAGAGGACTTCGTTCTATAATAGAAGAAATAATGAGGGATATAATGTTTGAAATACCTTCAAATCCTAAAATAGAAAAATGCATTGTAACAAAAGAAACAGTACTAGAAAAAAAGGCACCAACACTTGTTATAAACGAAAAGAAAGAAGTAAATAAGTCAAAAGAAAAGCCACAAAGAAAAACAACAAATAAAAAAATAGAAACAGCATAAAAATAAAAATAGATAGATATTAAATTGAAAAAATTAATAGATATCTATTTTTTTTGTCATTAAAAAATTGCAAAAACTGAAAAAATATGTTATCATATACAAATGACAAATTAGTCATGTAGAAACCGTAATAAAAATCAACTAAAGGGAGGAAAACAGTATGAAACGGTATAGTAAAATTATCCTTGAGGCAAAAAGAGGAACTACATTTGAAGTAGTTCAAGAGAAAAACGGAGAATTATGCATTAAAGTAGTAGACGTAAAAGTAACCAATGAATATTCAGTAAACTATATAAATCCACCAGTGCCACTAGGTTTCAGATATGTAAAAGGAAGATGGAATACAGGATTTGTAATAGAAAGAATAGCTGACGGAAGCAAATTTACGTGGGTACCAGTAGGCTATTTAGATGCCAATGGAACAATTGACGGTATAAACTTTAATGAAAAATTTGGGAGGAGAAACTATCGTAAAGAAGAATTTTCGGAATTTGAACTAAGTGATTCAATTACAAGTGACTACCATAAAACACTTGAAAGTATTAAAAAGTGTGGAGGATTCTATATCTCAAGTTATGATATTTCTAAGAATCCTGAAACAGGAGAACCACAATCTGTGGAAGGTGCAGAACCATGGACAGATATTAGTGGTGAAGATGCACAAGAATTGGCAAAGTTTATGATAATTAAAAATGAAGCAGTTTCAAGTTACTTGCCTTTTGGCTCAGAATATGACTGCATTTGTGAATGGATTATAAAATCAGGAGCAAAAACAAAAGAAGAAGTGGCTGTAAATTCTACTTCATGGGGTAACTATTTAAATGCAAGGAGAAACAATGTGCCTAATAGAAAAGCTAATACTGGAAGTGATGAGAAGTATTGTGTAAATGAAATTTGGGATTTAGCAGGAAATGTAAGTGAATGGACTCAAGAAAAAGGAAAAAGAATTTACAATATTACAAGAGGAGGCTGTTTTTATGATAGCGGAAGGATTTATCCGGCAGCCTATAGAGGTTACCGAAAGAAGAATGAAACTTTTGTGGGAACAGGCTTTAGAGTAGCGCTTCGAATCAATTAGTATAAAAGCAAGCGATGCAAACATATTGACAAAAGGCAACTAGCCTTAAAAGAATCTATTAAAGGGCAGCAATAATTTTACTTGAAAATTTTACTAAAAAAATCGTGAATTATAAAATAATTTTTTTAATTCACGATTTTTTATTATGTATTGGCTTCAGAATTTCTACAAAGAATTTATAATATATTTTGTAAAATTATGAAATGTGTAAATAAACAAAAAAGAAAATACTTTTAACTCCGTTTGCTTTTTCAATCTGCTGAAGCAAAAACCTACGCAACCTTACATAATGTTGCAAATTCTAATACCTTGTCTTTGCAAACAATAGTAAATTAAGCTATATGTTACAAAATGAATAAAATTTTATATCATACCAAGTCAAAATTTAACTAGTTGCTACGTGGTTGGGGTAGTAAGATTCGAACTTACGAAATGACCGGGTCAGAGCCGGTTGCCTTACCGCTTGGCGATACCCCAATAAATATAAAATTAAATATTCCAATAGTTAGTATAGCATAAAAAATGAAAAAGTCAACATGCAAAATTATGTAAATATAAATAAATAGAAGTAGTGACACCTTAAAAAATTATGTAAAGGACAAAATTGACCCGTCCCCAAATGTCCTTTAAAATTTTAAAAAATGGTTTACAAGAAAAATAAAATTGGGTATAATACAAATGAGAGAAAAGAACAAAAGTAAAAAGGTTAAAAAATAACGAAAAAGGTAGTAAAGGCCTTTGGGAGGATGTGTTAGAAAATGAGAGAAAGCAAAAGAAAAAATATGGTAAATTCTTATTATAGGAAAGATTTACTAAACAATAAATTGATAAAAGAAGAAAATGGAATAACATTAGTAGCTTTAATTGTAACAGTGGTAATAATAGTAATACTTGCAGGGGTTTCAGTAAAATTGCTAACAGGAAATAATGGACTAATAGGAATAGCAAGAAATAAAAAAGAAGATATAGATTTAACAATAAATGCTCAGGAAGAAGAAATAAGAAGGCTAGAAGGTGGCGAAGGAAAAGAAAATAGGCCTAATAGTCCAGTATTATTAACAGGAATGACACCAATAAAATTTACAATGCCAACAGATGAAAAAATGGGAAAAATAGTGGAAACAACAGCGGGAGATTCAGACTGGTATGAGTATGGAACAACCTATGAAACCAGAAGATGGGCAAACGCAAAGACTGAAGATGGAAGTATGTGGGTGTGGATACCACGTTTTGCGTATAGAGTAAATAAAGAAAGTGAAACTTTTGATGTAGTTTTTTTAATTGGAACAACAGACAAATATTATGATGAAAATGGAAATATAAAAACAGCTAAAAGGCAAACAAGTGAAAATCAAGTAATAGATACAACTGTGGGATACACAGTGCATCCAGCATTTACAAATGAAAGTAAAATAAATTATGCAAATGGTGGATGGGATAAAGAATTAACAGGAATATGGGTAGCAAAATTTCAAGCAGGTTATGCAAGCGGAAATAACAAAGTAGCAGTAAAGGGAAGTAGTGTAAGCTATTCAAAATCTATAGTATGGGCAAATAAAACTGAAAGAGGAACAACAGATAACGGAGATGAAGAAGCAAGAAACTGGCTAGATGGAATATATGGAAGTACAAAGACCAGTATAAAATACCCAACATTTCAAGGAACAACATATACGATGAACTATATAAGTCATAATGATTGTTTTAATATAGCGAAAGTGTTGAATGAAACAGGAAATATATATGGTTTATCAGAAACAGATTCAGATAGTCATTTAATGAAAAACAGTGAATGGGGAGCTTGTGTATATTTAGGAGCTAGTGTATATGGGCAAAATGAAAAAAAAATAACTATAAATAATGCAAATTTAAATAGTGGTGGAACTAAAAGAACAGTTAGAGAAGGAAAAAATAAAGTAGATAGTGTATATAATGTAACAGGTTGTACAAATAATACTACAGATGTTGGGGAAGTAATAACAACTATAAGTGCAATAAATAATGTAAGCAAAGATACTCCAACTTCAAATGGAATATTTACATGGAACCAAAAAACAGGACAAAATGCTTCAACAACAGGTACGATATATGGAATTTATGATATGACAGGAGGAATATATGAAAGAACAGCAGCATATATAGCAAACGAAAATGAAAATTTAAAAAGGTATGGAGAATCAATAGCATATAATGGAAATACATTAAAAGAAGAAAGTACCAAATATACAACAGCATATCCATTTAATGAATTAGATTCAAAAGGAAATAAAGTAACAAATTTAGATACAGCAAGTCAGCAAAATTTTGTAGCAAATTCAAAAATATATGGAGATGCTATAAGAGAAACCAACAATGGGAAAGCAGGAACATCAGAAAGTGAATGGAATTATAGTTCATGGTCGAGGGATTACTCTTATTTTCCAGCTTTGCATGTGTCATTTTTCAGTCGTGGAGGTGACTGGGGTAGTGCTTCTCATGCGGGGGGGTATGTGTTTTATCGTGTTAATGGGTACAGCGGCTACAACTACGGCTTCCGCACTGTACTTATAAACAAGTAACAGAAGGGACGGTCTTTTTCGTTCCGATTTCGGAACACTAGGGACACTCCTTTAAAATTTAAATATTTGACTAAGAGTAGACAAAAAACAGATGTCAGAAATTGGATGTTGGAAATCGGACCTCAGACCTTTGACATCATAGGGCGAAAGTCTGAGGTGTAAGAAGAATTTTTAGATATTTGTAAAAACTTGAGAGGAGATATATAATAATGAGAAAAACAAGAGAAAACATAGAAAAAAATGAAACGTGGAAGTGCTGTGACTGTAAAATAAGCAGTTTTAAAGAACAAATAAAAAGCAAGTCTGCTATAACTTTAGTTGCTTTAGTGGTTACCATTGTCGTATTAATTTTGCTTGCAGGAGTAAGCATTAACTTAGTAATGAGAAATAATGGAATAATGCAAAAAGCAAAAGAAGCAAAGGAAAGCATGAAACAAGCAGCAAAAGAAGAACAAGAAGGATTAAGTGCATTAGAGAAAAAATTAGATAGTTTAAATACAGCGAATGCACCAGTACTATTAACAGGAATGACACCAATAAAATTTACAACACCAACAGAAGACAAAATGGGGGAAACTGTAGAAACCACAGCAGATGATGCAGACTGGTATTCATATGGAGTAAAAG
>OGXT01001875.1_pt1 | contig 18438 bp, 16 predicted proteins | sample 1576361 | NCBI WGS metagenome assembly OGXT01 (sample SAMEA3541514, study PRJEB24748) | human gut metagenome | biome: human gut; feature: human-associated habitat; material: faeces | place: China | collected 2012 | reverse complement strand
GGCCAGGGCCGCGCCGAACGAGTTCGTGCCCTCCACACCCACGGCCGCGACCGCGCCCGGCCCGGGCAGCATGTCGATCAGTCTGTCGTATCCGTCCGGGTTCGCCGCGAACGTTTCGGAGCCCAACGGCCTTCCCCTTTCGTCAAGCAATGCGATGGTGTGCGTGTCCGTGTGGGTATCGATCCCAGCCCACACCATTCCGTTCGGAGGCGTCATCGTCGTCGTTCCTTTCCATGCGTTCGGATGCCTCCCGGGGCCTGCGGCGCAGACAGGACGTTGACGGGACACGCTACCATGACTCTTGCGGGATTCGATGGGAGCGGCCACGCTCCTATGAGGTCATGCATCCATGGCCCACGGGTCGGCGGCCGCGGCGGGACAAATCAAAATAAGGACAGTCACCGAAACCGATGGCGTCAGTCAAATCGGGGGTCACCGCCCCGGCCGTCATATACCATTATCACTGATAGGAAACCGGTATAACCATTATCAACGTCAAATTGAAGTAGTCCAAAACAGCGTGTCGGTCCAGTCCGAAAAAGCGGCGGGTTTCAGTCCAATTGAGCGAAAGACCCGCCGCCGTTGTTCTTCCTATCCCATCAGGGCGTGGGTCCGCCTGTACGACTCTCCCTCGAACCTGATCATCCTGCCGTGATGCACGGTCCTGTCCACGATCGCGGTCGCCATGTCCGGGTCGCCTGTATTTAGTCAAGTCGGCGTTTCGTGATTAGTCACGAAAAATTTTCGGTTTTAGTCAAGGAGCGTTCCGGTCTGTTCCTTTGTCTTCTCCTTGGACCCGGACGCGGTCCCCGCGGGAGTCCTGCCGAACATGAGCGCCTCGCTGACGCGGTGGCTCTGTCCGGTGAACTCGAGCAGGCGTCCGTGGTGCACGATCCTGTCGATGATCGCGGCAGCGAGCTTGTCGTCCGCGAAGATCGTGCCCTATTTGCCGGACTCGATGTTCGTGGCGGACACGATGCTCCGCCTCTCGTAACTGCCCGCGATGGATTGGCAACGGTGTGTTGGACGGTTTCTTAGAGGACGAGTCCCTGTTCGGTGAATTCCTTCGGACTCCGGTATCCAAGGGTGGAGTGGAGCCGCTGGCTGTCGGACCACCACACGTAGTCGTTGAGGTCATGCCTCGGCTGCTCGATCGTGGTGCAGTGGTTCCGGTACACGAGCTCCTTCTTCAGCAGCCTGTTCGTCGACTCGACCACGGCGTTGTCGTAGGGGTCGCCCTTGCGCGACAGCGATCCTTTGATGTCGAACGCGTCGAACACCGCGGCGGGCGTCACCTCGCCCCTCGCGTTCCTGCGTCCCGCACCGGTGGCGTTGTCCATGACGATCACGGGAGGGACGCCGCCGATGTGCTCGAACACCTCGATCAGCCCGTGGCACAGGCATTCCGCGTTCTCCCCGGGCAGGCTCGTCACGTACCGCATGTTCGAATGGGGGAACGTGACGACCAGGCAGTGGTCGTCCACGAGCTCGCCGGCGATGCGGGCCTTCGCCACACCGAAATCGATCTGCGCGACGCCGGGCGCCCAGACGAGCTCGCCGTATCCGTCGGAACCGCTCCGGTTCGCCTCGCGCCAGCGTCTCACGTACCCCGGCGTCGTCGTGTACTCGCCGTCGTAGCCGGTCTCCGCGCGGAGCCTGTCGTGCACGCGTTTGGCGGTGTGGCGCTGCTTGCGGGGCAGCATGCGGTCGGCCTCGAGCCATCCGTCGATCAACGCCGCGTACGGGTCGATCTTGGAGCCGCGGCGCCTGTCCGTGGGCGGTTTCGGCGTCATGTCGTCCATGTCGGCGTATTTCGCGACAGTGGCGCGGTCCACGTCCGGCCTCCTCGCGATCTCCGACCTGGACACTCCCTGACGGTCCAGTCTCCTGATATCTTGCTGTTTGGGCATCGGTATCGCCATCGTCCTTTCCTTCCCGAGCGCCGCCGGCTGCAACCGGCGGATTTGTTTTTGGGTTACGTCTCGGGAATATACAGGCACGGCGGGCTGGTGCCTGTTTTCGTCTGGGCGGTCATATGGTGCAGTTTCCGCTGGAAACCAGCAGCCTATGCTGCGGAAAAATAGTGCAGAAATTGCTTAAGAAAAATTGAAGCAAAACACGAAAGGAGGATGTATGTTTACATCGTGGCAAGTCGCATCCCATACGGGATGCGTGGATTGAAATTTGGCGACCTGCTGGAATTTCGCGGTCACCTCACGTCGCATCCCATACGGGATGCGTGGATTGAAATACGATAAGCGTGTACGACCGGACCTTCACTACCGGTCGTATCCCATATGGGATACGTGTATTGAGATGGTCCGCTTTTGAACTGCCGTTTTTTGATTTATCGCTCACTTCACATGACATATGTCGGTTTGGTCAGTTAATTTGTGAATATTCGACCATACGACTAGAGTGGCCTGTGGCTTTCCGGTCGGCTTCTTTGCTGGCTGGAAGTTTTGCACAGACTTGATTTGTATCTGCCGTGTGCCTGCGTTGTATTTACATCGCGCCAGCATGTGTGCGGAAGCAGATCGCAAGCGAATGGTTCTCAGTACCATCCATGTGAGTCAAGCACACATCTTTTGAGAAGCAGTCGCGATGCCGGGAGTCGGGTTCGTCGTAATTCAAACGTCGCGTCCGTTCCCGGTTTTTTTATCTGGCATACGGTGTCACTGCGGGAAGTGAGAATGAGTTCCGCGCCCGCTACGATGAACAGTGCAAACGATTATTACTTGTGTGTGTGGGGGTCGGCGTTCTAATCTGCGGATGGCGGAATCAATTTACCCGATTGGTGCTCATCTTCGCGTTCTCGCAGGTAATCGCGAAATTGTTCGTATTCCTCGTCGCACCAAGGATTTTCATCATGAACTTGTCCAAACAAGGTGATCATATCCTTCGGAGGAGTGAGGTTGAACTCGATGATGGCGTCAACGCCATTTTCGACTGGCACTCCCGGTCCATCATGGTCAAGGATGTCTTGATCGAGATTGGCGTCGTAGTTGTATCCATGGTCTCTTAGAAATGAAATCATCATTTCCGCAAGACGTACATAACGGTCATATTCCGGCCTGCCGAACGCTGCCATTTCAGTCAGCTCCTCGTGTGATTGATAAATCGCCTTTGTACATGGATACTGCTCCGACCAAAAGTGAAACCTGTACGTATCGCAATGCCATCCACTATATTCAATCCGGCTGTGCAAGACGTCGATTTCTTGATTTCATACAACCTGCATCGCCATATCAAAATATACAAAATTGTCCACTTGCCGGTTGTTGATGGACCTTATTCGAATTCTGGTTCAAAACCGTCATCAATCGGCTCATAATCTTCGCCGAATACGTCTGCATCGGTTAGCAGTGTGCTGTCATCGTTGCGTAGGCGTTCCACGGCTTTGCGGTATAGCGCGAAATTTTCTTCAGCCTGAGTGAGCCGGCGATAGTCGGCGGGCGTGATTATGACCGCGCTGGGCTGATTGTTTTTGAGTACGACGACTGGATGGTTGTCGCCCACCTGACTTAATGCTTTGCTTGCTCCGCCGTGGTTAAGGCTGGTGACGGAGACCATGCTGTCAAGGATCGATGCGGCTGACATGTTTCTCCTCTGCGAGATTTGAAAACGCATAAAAAAGTATACGAATAAGTATACGAATATCCATTTATTGCCAATCTATCAGTCGCATCGCATGTGCGTTAGCTACACTTATCCGCATAAGTGTAGCTAACGTTAAAATAAGCTACATTTATCTCGATAGGTGTTGCTTACGAGAGTTTTTGCGATGGATAATTATTCAGCCATTTCGACATACAATGAATCCGTAGGGGCCACAACGACTTGTGTCTCCGATTTACAAGCGTGGCTTTGCTTAAGAACGTGATTTTGTCCGGGGAACGATGCGCTTGACACATACTGGCACTACCAACGGAGGAGCACCATGAAATACGAGATTACGATTTGCAAAAGTATGAAACGCAAGAAAGGACGCAGTCGCGCTTCGATATGTTTTTGATTGCGTAACGGCGCGACGGCATCGCTTTTGCGCATGTCGGGCGCTTCGTTGCCGCAACCGGCGTAAGATATCTGCGAATATCAAACATAAGCGAGATATCTGAAGGAGAGAAGATGTCAACAAACGAAGCAGCATTGCCGCAGTCGACGGTCCGGGTTGCCCAGGCTGATCCGGATGGAATCCTTCTGGTGATCCACGCAGGCGCTGGCAATCGCGGCAAGAAGGACACGCCGGAACGTCGCGCCCAGGTGGAGCAGGATCTGAACAGGGCCCTTGAAGCCGGCTATGCGCTGCTGGAACAGGGCGCTCCGGCCGAGGATGCCGTCTGCGCGGCCATTCGTGTCATGGAGGATGCTCCCGAATTCAATGCTGGCCGTGGCGCCGCGTTGACGAGCGAAGGCATCGTGTCCATGGATTCCTGCCTGATGACCGGCGTTGACGGCGAAGTCGGCTCCGCATGCGGTCTGACCACGTCCAAGAACCCGATCAATGTGGCGCGCGCCATCAAGGAGAAGACCAAGCACGTCATGTTCGCCAAGCCGGGCGATAACCTGCTCAAGGAGTGGGGCATCGAACTGTGCGACAGCGAGTACTTCATCACCCCGGCCCGTCAGGAATCCCTGCGTGAGGCGCAGTCCAATGGCGACGAATGGGAGAAGCATGGCACCATCGGCGCCGTCGCACGTGACGCGTCCGGCAATATCGCAGCCGGCACCTCCACTGGCGGCATCACCAACCAGATGCCAGGCCGTGTTGGTGATTCGCCACTGCCGGGTTGCGGCACCTACGCCAACAACGATTCCGTTGCGATCTCCTGCACCGGCATCGGTGAGGCGTTCGTCAAGGAAGTCGCCGCGCACCAGGTTTCCGACCGTGTGCTGTATGCCAAGGAAGATCCGGTCGAGGCTGCGAAGGCCGCGCTGGACGGTGTGGCCCGTCACCACGGCGACGGTGGCATGATCGTCGTCCCCGCCCATGGCGACGGTGCGATGGTGTTCAACAGCGAGATGATGAACTGCGGTTGGAAGTCCCCGAAGGGCAGCTACGTGCAGAGCTGACGCCATAGGTTTGACGCCGTAAGCAAATAAACGAAACGGCCGCAAAACGCCGAGTGGGGGTTCGAATCCATTAAGGATTCGAACCCCCACTCGTTTTTCGTTGCCGATTGGCAGCGAAACGTCACAACGAAGCCGTCACTTGGTGATGGTGTTGTAGGTAGGCAGGTTGGTGTAGTCGAACGACACGTTCTTCACGTTCGTCGCGGACGCGGCGGCGACGTTGTCGTTCCACAGCGGAATCACCGGAAGATCCTTGGCCAGCACTTCCTGCGCCTTGGTGAAGTCCTCGGTTCGCTTCTTTACGTCGGTCTGGGCGAGCGCGGCGTTCAGGAGCTTGTCGAATTCCGCGCTCTTGTAATCACCATCGTTCGAACCATGACCGTCAGCGGAGCTGGAGGCATATAGCGGATTGAGATAATCTTCAGCGGACGGGTAATCCAGCATCCAGCCGGCACGGAACGCGGTTTTGATGGTGCGGTTGGTCACCTGGTTACGCACGTCGCTGAACGTGGCGTACGGCTCGCCAGCGGCGTCGATGTCGAGTGTGTTCTTGATCTGGTTGCACACGGCATCGACCCATTCCTTATGGCCGCCATCGGCATTATAGGCGATTCGGAAGTTGCCGGACCATGGCTTGATGGCATTGGCTTTCTTCCACAGTTCCTTGGCCTTGGAAGCGTTGTACTTCAGGTTGTCGCCGTTCTTCTCCAGCTTCTTCACATATTCGGGGACGAGCGGTGAAGTGAAATCGGTGGCCGGGGTCTTCGTGTTGTTGTAAACCTTCTTGACGATCTGGTCGCGGTTGATGGCCATGGAAATGGCCTGACGACGCAATTGGCCTTCCTCGTCGTTGCCGAAATGCTCAAGACGTTCCGGAATGACGAAGGACTGGAATGAGGATCCTGCCTGGCTGTAGGCGATCACGCTGGAATCCTGACGGAAGGTCTTCACCGCGGACTGTGGAATCTGATCCATCACGTCGAGGTTGCCGGACAGCACGTCGGAGTAAGCGGAATCCTCATTCGTATAGACGCGGTATTCGATGCCGTTGTTGGATACCTTGCGGCTGCCCTTATAATCCTTGTTCGGCACGATGATGATGTTCTTGTCATGCGACCAGGACTTGAACTTGTACGGACCATTGCCAATCGGAGCCTGACCGAACTTCTTGATGTCCTTAAATGCCACGCTCGGCAGCGGGAACATGGATTGGTGCGCGAGCTTGGTCGGGAACACGGAATCAGGCTTGTTCAGCTCGACGACCAGCGTGTAGTCGTCCGGGGTGGAAAGACCGGAAAGTGTGGCCTTCGGATCGACGTTCGGATCCTGCAGCTCGTCATAGCCCTTGATGGTGGAGAAGCGGCTCGAGGTCTTCTGCGCGTTCTTCACATTGGCGGCGAAACTCCAGGTGTCGGCGAAGGAGTGGGAGGTCACAGCCTCACCGTTGGTGAACTTCCAACCCTTCTTCAGTTTGATCGTGTACTTGGTGGCGTCCTCGTTCGGTGTGATGCTTTCGGCCACTTCAAGATGCTGCTTGCCCTTCGCGTCGAAGCTCACCAGACCTTCGAACAGGTAGCGGATGACCTTGCCGCCGCCCATTTCGTTGGTGTCGCTCGGAATCAGACCGTTCTGTGGCTCGCTGTTGTTCACGGAAATCAGCGAGGTGTCGCTGGAATTGCTGGTGGTGGCGTTGTTATCGGATGACGAGCCGCATGCGGCGACCGACATCAGCATGGTTCCCGCCGCGGCCATGGCGACCAGGCGGTGGAGCATGTTTCTCTTCATTGTTTTCTCCTCTGATGTTGACATTCCGTCGCTTATGACGGCGGAAGACAATAGATGTGATTATAGGAGTTTTGTTAACCGAGCTCACTGCTCTGTCTTAATGTGAGATGGAACGTTTCCATACAAAAGGGCTAAGAGGGTAATGCAGGGAGGGAAGAGGGGCGGGATGCCGCTGAGAACATCAGTCGAAGCGGACGCCCTCGGGCTTGCTGGGCAGCGAGTACAGGAATGCTTGGATGATCAGCGAGATGCCGGCCATGCCGAGGCTGACATAGAACAGCGTGAGCAGCATTCCCGGGAAGCTGTTCGGGTCATGAAAGTCGAGTTTCGGTGGCTCGTGGGGGATGACCATGATCATGCCGATTTCGATGATGACCAGGCCGAACGCAATGACGACCAGCATCGCAAGGGCCAGAATGGTGCCGACGTGCCCAAGCAGAAACCACCAGCCGGTGCGGTTGGCATCATGCAGCCTTCTGAAGGAGATGGCCATGATCGGCACCATGGTGGCCAGCATCCACAGTATTCCGGACACCGTTCCGGCAGTCGGAATAAGGAATATCAGCACGCTGACCGGAATGAAGAACAGCATGGCGAGCCAGAACTCGCGTCTGCTGGAACGCCCCCGAAACTCCATGTAGCCGATGAAAAAACGTTTGACGGCATCAATGAAACCGCAGTGGTAGTCGGGCGTCCATGTGCCGTTGCCGCTGTAGGGGAATCGCATATTCGTAAAGCCTTCTTCTCAATGAAACGCATACGCTGGATTCGCGTCGCGCGTCCACCGACGGTGGTGTGCGGCCATCGTAACATGCTGCTATTCGCCCATAGCGCAACCGTTGCAATCGCAATGATTCGGCGGATTTTCCCGCAATATGGCGTGTGTGGCCGCCCATAGCGTCGGTCACACACGAAAGACGGAAAACTTTAAAGCAAACCGTCCGCCTGCAACGCGTCATGCATACGGTTGAGGCAATCCACCAGCAGCGGATACGGCATCGCCATGTTCACGCGCGCGCAGCCGGCTCCCGCGCGGCCGCACGAACGGCCGTCGGTCAGCGCCACCTTCGCCTTCTCAAGGAAATACGCGGCCGGATCGTCAATGCCAAGCGGGCCGAAATCCAGCCATGCGATATACGTGCCGCGTGGGCGAATATAGCCAACGCCCGAGAACCGCGTGCTCATCTGCTCATCGAACAACCCAAGATTGCGTCGCACGTAGGAAAGCGCGTCCTGGAACCACGGATCGCCCTCGTTGTAGGCGGTGGTGGTGGCGATCGCACCGATCGTGGCGGTCTGATGCTCGCTCCACTCCGCACGTTCCGCCCACATCTCACGGTCCGCCGGATTCGTCAGCAGCACCTGCGCGCACTTCGTACCCGGAATGTTGAACGACTTCGACGCGCTGGTGGCGGTCATAGACTGCCGCGCGGCCGCCTCGCTGATGGTCGGATACGGAATATGACGCCTCTCGAACACGAACGACGCGTGAATCTCATCATTGAAAATACGCACGTCGTACCGTTCCGCCAGCTCGCACAGCCGCTGCTCCTCGGCCAACGTAAGCACCTTGCCGATCGGATTGTGCGGATTGCACAGCACGAACGCATGGCAGCCAGCCACGAACGCGTGTTCGATGGCGTCGAAATCGAACAGCCATTCGCGCTCGCCGGTCGTTTCGTCGGTTCCCTGAAGCATTTCGATTTCGATCACGTCGACGCCGTACAGCTTCGGCACGCTCAGGAACGGCATGTACGCGGGCGTCGGCACGACCACGGCATTGCCGGCGTCGACCAGCTCGCGCAGGAAGATCTCGTACGCTTCCAACACGTCCGGCACCACGCGGATGATGTCCGGATCCACGTCCCAGCCATAGTGGCTTTTCTGCCAGCCGGCGCACGCCTCGGCCACGCGGCGCTTCCACGGTTCGGGAATGTAACCGAGTTTGCAATGGTCGCAGGCGCTGTCGATGGCCTGCTGGATGCACGGCGCCAGTCCGTAGTCCATTTCCGCGATGAACGCGCCGATACAGCCGGGGTAGCGGGTCCACTTGTCGGAACCGACTTCGGCCAGATCTGCGGCGGTGGTGCGATCGATGGCATCGGCATCAAAGCCGGAAAAAATACGATTCTGCTTTTCCATGCGTTCCAGCATAGCCGCCGCCCGGTTACGCGTGTTGCGATGCCGTAACGCACATACGACGGCTGCCATATGATTGCATTATGCGATTGCTGTCATGCGGTTGCCGTTAGAACCGTTGGAAACGCATGACAGCGCTGCGGAAGAACGGATTTCAGCTTTCCAGGAACGCTGGAATCGCGGCCGCCGCCGCATATCCGGCGCGGTACATGCGTTCCAGACCTTCGAACGACTTGCTCAGCGTGTTCAAGCCGTACATGCTTTCCGGCGCGAGGATGAGCACACGGCCATCCTTCTCGTATTCCTTGGCCAACGCCACCTCGTCGTTGTACGTCTGATAACGGTTCATCAGCTTTTCCGCGGCCTCCGGGTGCGTGCGCTTCAGAATCGTGGCCGGGCCGATATCCTTCTTCTGTTCGCGTACGGTGTCTTTCGGACGGGTGAGGATCACCACGATGCGGTCATAGCCGTCGTCGATGGCCTTCTGCACCGGAATCGGATCGGCGATGCCCCCGTCGTAATATGGGACGCCGTCGATCACATACGGTTCGCACGCCACCGGCACCGCCGACGACGCCTTCATGATGTCGTAATTGTCGTAGCCCACATCCGACTTGTCGAAATACTTCGTGGAACCATCGTCCGCATTGCAGGCCACCACGGTGAATTCGGTCGGATTCGCCGCAAACGCCTCGTAATCCACCGGATTCTCGCCATCGTGGTTGCTCAGCGTGCTGTACACATAATCGAGGTTCGCGTAATTGTGGTTCTTCACATAGCTGTCGAAGCTCGCGTATTCCTTACGGAACGCGTACTGCGTGTAGAACGTGTGGTTTCGCCCGTGCTGTCCGGAAATGTAGGAAACCATATTGGCGCTGCCGGCGGAAACACCATAGCAATGGTCGACATGTATGCCGTCCTCCAGCATGCGGTCCATCACACCCGCGCCGTAAATCGCGCGGAAACCGCCGCCGACGTCGATCATCGCTGTCCTGTTGGCCATATGCGCCCGTCCTTTCGCAAGTCCGTCCCTTTTGCCGGGTTTTATTCGACTTTACGCGGTCTGTCGGGACATTCGCGCTCAGCGATCAAGCAGCGACTGCGCCAACTGCGCGATTCGTGCGGAAGTGTCGGAATTGGCCAGATCGATGCCGCCTTCCGCGTCTTCCGGAGCGAGCTTGCCCAACGATTCGAGCACCACGCCAAGGTGACGCACGGTGCCTTCATTGCCGTCGATGATCGCCGCCGTATCAGGCAGCAGTTCGCGGAAATAATCGCGGTAGAACACGAAATGCGTGCAGCCGAGCACAACGGAGTCGATCGTGGACAGATCGTATTGGTCGAAATACTGGTGCAGCGTGCGCATCACCACATCATGGTCGTCAAGCTGCCCATGCTCCACGATCTCCACCAGACCGGGGCAGGGCTCCGGAAAAATCGTATGATCGGCCTTGAACCGGTCCATCAGCACGGCGAACTTGCGTTCACGCAACGTCAGGGGAGTGGCGGCCACGATGACGCGCTGACGCTTGCCGTGACCACGGTCGCAAGCCACCTTCAATGCCGGCTCCATGCCGATGATCGGAATGTCGTATGTGTCGCGCAGTTCGTTGGCTGCGGCGGAAGTGGCGGTATTGCAGGCGATCACGACCGCTTTCACGCCTTGTTCCACGAATCGTTTCACAATGACGTCGGACAGTTCGCGCACCTGTTCGGGCGATTTCGTGCCGTATGGAGCGTTCGCGGAGTCGCCGAAATACAGCACATGTTCGTTCGGCATGTCGCGGCGGATCTCACGCGCCACGGAAATACCCCCCAAACCGGAATCGAAAACGCCGATAGGTGCCGTTGAAGCCATACGTCCTCCTTTGCCATCGCGCGCATGCCCGCAGGCGCATACGCCAAACGCTTTCAATAGCCTACCGCGTGTAGAGTGAACTGGTATGAGCATTCCAAGCATTGTTTACAAAGCGCACGCCACCGGCAACGATTTCGTGGTGTATCTCGACGAAGACGGTACGCACGAGCCGACCGCCGATGAAGTGCGATTCCTGTGCGACCGCCATTTCGGCATCGGCGGCGACGGCCTGATCCGTCTGGCGCATCCGCAGGCGGTGTCCGATGTGAACGAAAGGCAGATCGCCGATTGCGCGGCGGGCGATGCGGACTGGTTCATGGACTACCGCAACGCGGACGGCTCGCTGGCCGAGATGTGCGGCAACGGCACACGTGCGATCACCTTGTTCGCGCAGCGGCAGGGCATCGCCGACCAGCCGGGCGGCAAGCCATTCCATCTCGGCACCCGCGCCGGCGTGAAGGTCCTGACTTCGCTCGGCGATGTGCCGGGCCTTGGCAAGGACGTGTTCCAAGTGGAGATGGGCGCATGGAAGCGTGGCGACGTCGACGGTTACGAAGTGACCATTCCGGGCACGTCCGGTTCCGCGCGCGGCACGTTCGTGGACATGGGCAATCCGCACGTCGTGGCCGTGCTTGAAGACGCGTTCGCCAGCCTGCCGAACGTCGAAGACCTTGATCTGGTCACCAAGCCGGTCGTCGCGCCCGAGATTCCGTCGGACCAGAACGTGGAGTTCGTGCGCATCGACGAGCAAAGCGAAGGCGACGATGCGGGCGAGGCCACCATGCGCGTCAACGAACGCGGTTGCGGCGAAACCCTGTCGTGCGGCACGGGCCTATGCGCCACCGCCATCACGTTGCGTGCCAAAACCGGCATCGACCATTGGACCATCACCGTACGTGGCGGCACCTTGCGCGTCGACGTGACCGACGAAGACGTGAAGCTTACCGGCAGCGCCACCATCGTAGGCAAAATCGAACTGCTGTAACCGCTGCGGCAGCAAACGAAAAGCGGATAGGCAAAAGGCCGGCCCCGCAGGGTCGGCCTTCATCGTAAAAGGCTCGATGCAAACCGTATCAGGCGAACAGCATCGGGCCGTCCTTGACGAGAATGACCACGATCAGCGCCACAATCCACACCACATCGACCATCAGATCGAAATTCAGCCGGTAATACTTGCGCAATCCAGCATGGCCGGACGGCATGTCCTGCACGGCCACCGTGGCATGCGACAACGCCATGAACTGCACGGTGGTGGAGAACATCAGCACCAGGCACCACGGGCACATCGCGTTGATGACGAACAGCGACTGCGTGGTCAGCCAATACGAATACGCCAACGCGGCAAGGCCTCCAAGCCATGTGCACAGCGCGAACCAACGCGGCACGGCCACCTTGGCCAGTCCGATCACCGCGATCGTCACGAACACCGATTCGGCGGCAATGCCGAAGAACGCGTTCGGAAAGCTCAATCCGGCGAACTTCACGATCTCCGCCTGCCAGGATTCGGCCACCGTGGAACAGGACAGCACGGCGTTCACATCGCAGTTGAGCTTCTGCCCGGGATTGCGTGCCATTTTCAGCGTGTCCGCCGACAGAATGAACGATACGAGCAATGCCACCGCCGAAGCGAGCAGCATGATCAGATACGTCCACGTTGCGCCGTGACGCCACCCGCGCGGCTTCGTGTAGTCGTCGTCCATGGCGACGGCTGTGCCGACGCTCGTTTCGTCATCGGCTGCGTCCACAGCGGCCTGGCCTTCAAAATCGCTCATCGTCAATCCTTGGAAAATCAAAATACAAACGTTGTCATGTCTCAGTCTACGCGAAAAACCGCGGATTCGAGCTTACGATAGTCATATGAGTCACGTGAGTTACGCGGAACCACCCGCACAAGGTTGGGATATTCATTGCCATACCGTCTTTTCCGACGGTACGGAGACGCCGCGCACGCTGGTGGAGCAGGCAAGGAAGCTTGGCTTGCATGGTGTGGCGATTGCCGACCATGACACCACCGCCGGCTGGGGCGAGGCGACGGAAGCCTCGGAGGAAATCGGTTTGCCGTTGCTGCTGGGCACGGAAATCACCGCCGTCGACGAAGATGTGTCCGTGCACATGCTCGCCTTCCAATACGATCCGTCCAACGAGCATATTTCCAGCATGTTCGCCAACACGCGTGCGGCGCGATTGCGGCGTACGAAACGCATGGTTGAGCGGCTGTCGCAGGATTTTCCGATTACGTGGGACGATGTGCTCGCCCAAGTGAAGGAAGGGGAGCGCACCACAATCGGCCGTCCGCACATCGCCGACGCGCTGGTCGCGGCGGGCGTGTACGAGACGCGTTCCGACGCGTTCGCCGACGCGGTGAGCGCCAAATCCAAGTATTACATTCCCACGCCGTCGCCGTCGACGCACGAGGTCATCGCCGCCGTCAAGGGGGCGGGCGGTGTGGTGGTCGCCGCGCATGCGGGCGATCCGCAACGCAACCGCCGGCTGCTGTCCGACGAGCAGCTTGACGCGATGATCGCCGACGGCTTGGACGGCTTGGAAATATGGCATCGCGGCAATCCTCCGGAACAGCGCGAACGATTGCTGACGATTGCCGCACGGCACGATCTGCTGGTGACCGGCGGCTCGGACTGGCATGGCAAAGGCAAGCCGAACGGTCTGGGCGAGAACCTTACCGACGACGACACCGTACGCGAAATCCTGCATCGGGGTGTGGATTTGATCGGTCGCGTCGGCAGCTCACATGCCGCATGAAATCCGGATATGGAATTTCCAAGCGTGAACCGGATACATGAATCGAATATGAAAAAGGCGTCGAACCTGATATGGTCCGACGCCTTTTTCATATGGAACGTGTCCAACGCGTTTGTTGGTGGCGATCAGAGATTGCCGAAGCCGACGGCGTGCTTGGTTTCGGAACCGATGATGGCATAGCCGAGAGAACCGGCCGGCACCACGATGCGACGGCCCTTGTCGTCGGTCAGGTTGATGGTCTTGCCATTCTCCACGGCCTCGGCGATGACGTTGTTCACCTCGTCGGCGCTCTGCTCGGTGCTGAAGGTGACGGTGCGCGCCACGTTCTGAATGCCCAGTTCGATATCCATGATGCTCCTTGTAAGGGTGTTCGTGTGCAAATTCGTTTGCAATGTATGCGCTTATTCTACGCGCGGTTTCTCATCGGTGGCGTCCTCGGCCTGCAGCCGGTCGACCTCCGCTTTGGCCTTCTGCATAGTGGCCTCATCGCGTTCGAGCAGCGGAATGAGCATGGTCGCCGCTTCGCTATGGGCTTGAGGAATTTCCTCCTCGTTCGTGTCGTCGCTGCCATCGGCGGTCTGCAACGTGCTGATCACAATGGTCGAACTGGACGGCAACGACTCGTGACGCTCCCTCGCGGACTGCTCCGGAACGAACGTGCTGACGGGGGATTCCTCACGTTCGCTCGTATCGTCCGAATCGGCATTGCCGGAAACCATGCCGGCGGAGGCGATATGTTCGGCGGCAGTCACCTCGAACGCTTCCGTGGCGTCATCGACGATCTGCTTCGTCTTACGGACGGGCTGGGAGCCGGTGACATCGAAATCGCCGGTCCTGTCATCATCCATATCGGTCGCGTCGATATGACGTTCGCCGGTCGCGTCGGCATCGTTGCTCTGCTGCGCCACCGCCTGTCTGCGGCGTTCCGATTCGTCCAACAGCGTGCCCACGGTGATGGTGCTCGGCGGACGGTTGCCGGCCTTCTGCTCGTCCTGACGCGTCTCGCTCGGCCTATGGTTTTTCGCGGTGAGCATACCCAACTGGTGAGCCAAACGCTCCACCTGCGCCTTGAACTGGATGATTTTCTGACTATCGGCCCGGTTCAACGCATCGATGAACTCGCCGACCTGCTCCATTTGCAGCCACAGGTTCGCGCGCAGCATGATCAGATCGTCCAGACGAGAACCCATCATGCGGCCATACGCCGCAAGCACCGCATTGCGGTGATCTTCGTCAAGCTTGCCGAAAATCCACGCGAGATCGCGTGCCGGATCGTTGACCTGCATGTTCTGCCAGTTCGTTACCGCGGTGATGGTCGCGCCGGAAAACAGCACGTCGCCATCCGAGAACCCGCCATGCACCGGGCAGGTGACGAACGACCACAGGCCCTCCGTCTCGATGATCCGGCCCCAGCTCGACGTGATTTCCGGCGGCACATGGCCCGCCTGCCGCAGCCGCTTGATCCAGGCGGTCAGCTGGGCGCGAATCTGCCCGGTGGAGAATACCGGATACGATTCGGCCTGCAGGAAATTCGGCCGCAGCCGGTGAATGGCGCCGATGGCCGTGCCCATCGCCGCGCAATCATCCAAAGTAAGCAGATCGAGGGGTCTTGCGACGCCATCGTTGTGCGCCGCCACCATCACGGTCGCGCCGCCGGTGAGCGTGCTTTTCTCCTTGCCGTCAACGAATGCAAGCACCGTATCCAGGGCGAATCCGAGACCGCCCGGATCCTTGGCGCGCTCCAGCGTCCTGGCGGCCTGCACGCGCCCGGTCAGGCGCTTGCGGCCGTTTTCGGTGTCGCATGCGTATATGTCATACATCCTGCCTGCGGCATCCTGCAGCACGGCCTGATCGATGCCCGCGGCGTCGTCGGTGTCGTTGGCCCGTTCGCTGTCTCGCACGCCGGCCATGACGATGCTGGGCATCGCCGCCGAGGCGAGTGCCGCCAACATAAGCTTGCTTCGTTGAGTCACACTCCCACACTAATACAATGTCGCGCCTCGCGGGAGGCAATTGGCCGTATGACTCGCGGAAAATCACGGTTTGCCCACTATGCTGGCAGCGCATCGGCCGGGCATGCGCCACAATGGAGGATATGAGTGCATCGAGCGAGACGATTCTTGAGGGGCTGGACGATGCGCAGATGTCGGCCGTTACCGCGTTGGACGGCCCGGTGCGCATCATCGCGGGGGCCGGAGCGGGCAAGACCCGCACGGTGACCCGTCGCATCGCCTATGCGTGCGCGCGGGGGGATTGGGATGCCCGCAAGGTGCTCGCCGTGACGTTCTCGGTGAAGGCGGCCGCGGAGATGCGCGCGCGGCTGCAGACGCTGGGGGTCGGCGACGACGTGACCGCTGCGACGTTCCATTCTGCGGCATTGCAGCAGCTGAGGCGTGTGTGGGACGACATCTTCGAGACGCCGCTGCCGCACGTGACCTCCGACCAGCGCGAGAACGTGGAGAGGGCGATCAGACGGGTCACCAATGCCGCGGACATCGATGCGCAGCAGGTGCGTGACGTCAGGGCGGAGATCAACTGGACGAAGGTGTCGCTGGTGGCGCCCGACGACTATCCGCGCGTGTGCTCGGCGACGCGCCGTCAGCCGCCGGCGGAGCTCGATCCGCAGCGTTTCGCCGACGTCATCACGGCGTACGAGTGGGAGAAGACGGTCCGCGGACAGATCGATTTCGATGACATTCTGCTGCTCGTGTGCCATGTCATGGATGATTACGAGGAGTTGGCCGCCTCGATCCGCTCGTCGATTGGCTGGCTGACGGTCGACGAGTATCAGGACGTGTCGCCGTTGCAGCATCGGCTGATGACGCTGTGGCTCGGAAACAACCGCAACGTGTGCGTGGTCGGCGATCCGGCGCAGACGATCTACTCGTTCGCCGGGGCGAGCAGCTATGACCTGCTGCATTTCGCGGACGAGTTCCGCCCGCTGGCCGCCGACGTCACTCTGAACACGGATTACCGCTCGACGCCGCAGGTGGTGCGGTATGCGAACCGGGTGCTGGCCGCCGCGCCAGAACGGGAACAGTATCTGGTGCTGCGTTCGGCGCGTTCGGGCGGGCCACGCGTGGGCCACACATGCTATGACACCGATGAGGAGGAGGCGCGGGGCATCGCCGCGCGGATAGCGCGTCTGGTCGCCGGCTGTGTGGATCCCGGCGATTGCGCGGTGCTGACGCGCATCAACGCGCAGCAGCCCGCGATCTGCGCCGCGCTTCGGGCCGAGGGATTGCGATACCGGGTGAGGCGTGACTCCGGATGGCAGAACTCGGCGCTCGCGGATGATGCGCAGAGCCGTCTGGCCCTGCTGGAGGCCAAGGGATTGAGCGCTGCGGCCTCATCGGTGACCGTTTCGACGATTCACGCGTCCAAGGGTCTGGAGTTCCCGTACGTGTTCATCGTCGGTTGCTCGGAGGGGCTGATTCCCTACGGCGCATCGATTGCGGGCGAGGCTTTGGAGGAGGAGCGGAGGCTGCTGTATGTCGGCGTCACCCGCGCCGAGGACGGATTGCACATGTCGTACGCGCGGGCCAAGGACGGGGGCTCCCGTCCCGATCGCCTCCCCAGCCGCTTCCTCAGCTGACCCAAGGCGCATGTCGCATGCCCCCGCTGGCGGGGGCACGCGTGTGTGTGGTGATGTTACTTGGCGGAATCGTTTTCGTCGTTTTCGCCGCCGTCCTCGTCGAGCAGTTTGCTCAGTTCGGCGTCCCAGTCGATGGCGCCGCCATCGTTCTGCGCCTCGGCTCCGTTCGCGTCGTCCTTTGTGCCGTCCTTCGCGTCACCTGCGACGGAAGCTCCGTCATCCGTTCCGGCCCTCGTAACGCCTGAGGCCGTGTCCCCCGCGGCTCCGGAGTCGACGGTCTTGGCCTCATCGGGCAATGCTGGCAGCAGATCGGGGTGGGACCAGGCGCCGTCGCGCCCTTCGACACCACGCTCCGCGGTGATCTGCTCCCAGAGGGCCGCCGCCTCGCGCATGCGCTTGGGGCGCAGCTGCATGCCCAGCAGCGACTCGAAGGTGCGTTCCGCCGGGCCGCCCACCGCGCGCTTGCGCCTCATCATCTCACGAAGCTGCTCGATATGCGGAATGTGCGCCATGCCGGCGCGCCACGTCACGCAATCCACCCAGCCCTCGACCATAGCCAGCAGCGATTCCAGCGAAGCCAGCGCCTCGCGCTGTTCGGGAGTGTCGGGGATGCCGACCTTGGTGAGATTCACCGCGCCGGAAATCGACTCCGGATCCATTGACGTGGCGTCACGCAGCTGTTCCTCCATCGCATCCAGATCAATGGAGATGCCGCGTGCGTACTTGCCGATGAGCGCCTCGAAACGCGGCATCAGCCACGGTACCGAGGCATACAGGCGGGCGTGAGCCATTTCCTGCAGGGCCAGGAAGGAAAGCACTTCAGATTCGGGGATTTTCTCGGTGGTCTCGAATCCGGAGAGCGCAGCCTCGAACGCGGCGGCGTCGGCGGCATCGGCGGAAGCATCAGAGCCGGAGACTTGGGCGGTACCGTCAGTTGCCGGAGTATCGCTGTTGCCGGCCGAAGTGAAGCCAATGGGATTGGCAGAAGCGTCGGTGGATGTGGAGAACGGATTGACCGAGTCGGTTGAAGTGCCGGCCGTGTCGGCCTCGGCCGCAGAAGCCTCACCGTTCAGCATCTTCGCGTATTCGGTGGCGTTCTGGGCAATCAGTCCACCAGCCGGGTTCTTCAGCAACGCGATGCCCTGATCGAAGCTGCCATGCACTTCATGGCTCAGATTGCCGGCCGCATGCCCCAACTGCATGGCAAAGGACGTGTTGCCCAGCAGCT
>OGXT01001873.1_pt1 | contig 18463 bp, 19 predicted proteins | sample 1576361 | NCBI WGS metagenome assembly OGXT01 (sample SAMEA3541514, study PRJEB24748) | human gut metagenome | biome: human gut; feature: human-associated habitat; material: faeces | place: China | collected 2012 | reverse complement strand
TTAGTTATTAATTTTAAGAGGACCGTATAAAAAAATACGGAAATCCTATGAAACCAATAAATAGGAAGGTTTCAAATTATATAAAAATATAAAAAAGAACTAACAAGGAGTGTCCCAAGTGTTCCGATTTCGGAACGAAAAGGACCGTCCCTGATGTTCGAAGAAAGGAAGTAAATTATTATGGGAAAAATTATAGGAATCGATTTAGGAACAACAAATAGTTGTGTAGCAGTTATGGAAGGTGGAGAACCAGTTGTAATACCAAACGCAGAAGGTAACAGAACAACTCCATCTGTAGTAGCATTTTCAAACAATGGAGAAAGATTAGTAGGTCAAATTGCAAAACGTCAAGCAGTTACAAACCCAGACCATACAATCATTTCAATTAAAAGAAAAATGGGAACAAACGAAAAAGTAAATATTGATGGAGATAGCTTTACTCCACAAGAAATATCTGCAATGATATTACAAAAATTAAAAACAGATGCAGAAAATTATTTAGGACAAAAAGTAACACAAGCCGTTATTACAGTTCCAGCATATTTTAGTGATAGCCAAAGACAAGCAACTAAAGACGCAGGTAAAATAGCAGGACTTGAAGTATTAAGAATTATAAACGAACCAACAGCAGCAGCTTTAGCCTTTGGTATGGATAAAGAAGACCAAGACCAAAAAATTATGATTTATGACTTAGGTGGAGGAACCTTCGATGTTTCTATCCTAGATATTGGTGATGGAGTATTCGAAGTTTTAGCTACAAATGGTAACACTCATTTAGGTGGAGATGATTTCGATCAAAGAATTATAGATTACCTAGTATCAGAATTCAAAAAATCAAATGGCATAGATTTATCAACAGATAAAATGGCAATGCAACGTCTAAAAGAAGCAGCAGAAAAAGCTAAAATAGAACTTTCTGGAATGCAACAAACACAAATTAACTTACCATTTATTACAGCAGATGCAACAGGACCAAAACACTTAGATATTACATTATCAAGAGCTAAATTTGAAGGATTAATTTCAGACTTAGTAGATGCAACAAGAATACCAGTAGAACAAGCTATGAAAGATGCTGGAGTAACTTCAGCAGACATTCACAAAGTATTATTAGTTGGTGGTTCAACAAGGGTACCATGTGTACAAGAAATGGTTAAGAAAATAACAGGAAAAGAGCCAGATAAAGGAATTAACCCAGACGAATGTGTTGCAATTGGTGCAGCAATTCAAGGTGGTGTATTATCAGGAGATGTTAAAGACTTAGTATTATTAGACGTAACACCATTATCATTAGGTATTGAAACATATGGAGGAGTATTCACAAAATTAATCGAAAGAAATACAACAATACCAACTAAAAAATCACAAATATTCTCAACAGCAGCAGATGGTCAAACATCAGTTGAAGTACACGTATTACAAGGTGAACGTGAAATGGCTGCATACAACAAAACATTAGGAAGATTCCAATTAACTGGAATTCCAGCAGCACCACGTGGAGTACCACAAATCGAAGTAACATTTGATATAGATGCAAACGGTATAGTACACGTATCTGCAAAAGATATGGCAACAGGAAATGAACAAAACGTTTCTATTACAGCATCTACAAACTTAACAGACGAAGATATTGATAGAGCAGTAAAAGATGCAGAAGCACATGCAGAAGAAGATAAGAAAAAGAAAGATGAAATAGAAGCTAGAAATAATGCAGAAAGCTTAGTATATAACTCTGAAAAAACAATTTCAGAATTAGGCGATAAAATAAGTGCAGAAGAAAAAGCTAAAGCAGAAGAAGAAATCGCTAATGTAAAAAAAGCATTAGAAGGAACAGATGTAGAAGCAATAAAACAAGCAACAGAAAAATTAACAACAGTATTCTATTCAATTTCTGAAAAATTATATTCACAAGCTCAAGGTCAAGCAAATGGAGCAAATGCTGGAGCAGATGCAAATGCAGCAGGACCAAACGTAGATGAAAACGGAAATGTATATGATGCAGACTACAAAGTAGAAGACAACGGAGATAATAAATAAAAAATTATACCCCAAAAGGTCCAGGTTATAATGGGGTAAAAAGAATTACCCTATTATAACCTGGACCTTTTGGGGTAGATTCGTTTTTTATAGTTTAGGAGGAAAAGATGGCAACCAAAAGAGATTATTATGAAGTATTGGGCGTAAGCAAAAATGCAACAGATGAAGAATTAAAAAAAGCATATAGAAAACTTGCGAAAAAATATCATCCAGATGCTAACCCAGATAATCCAAAAGAGGCAGAAGCAAAATTTAAAGAAGTAAATGAAGCTTACGAAAATTTATCTGACCCACAAAAAAGAAGAATGTATGACCAATTTGGATTTGATGGACCACAAGGCTTTGGCGGAGGTGCTGGAGCTGGTGGACCTTTCGGAGGTGGATATTATTCATATACTTCTTCAGGATTTGATGATTTTGGAGATTTAGGAGATATATTTTCATCCTTCTTCGGAGGAGGATTTGGTGGAAGAACATCTAGTAGAACAAGCCGTGGACCAGTAAAGGGTGCAGATTTAAAAGCAAGTATAGATATAACTTTTGAAGAAGCATATTCAGGTGTAGAAAAAGAAATAGTATTAAATAGAAATGAAACTTGTTCTGTATGCCATGGAAATGGTGCAAAAGCAGGAACAAAACCAGAAACATGTACTATATGCCATGGAACAGGAACGGTAAAACAGATTCAAAATACAATATTAGGCCAAATGCAAACACAAAGACCATGTACAAATTGCCATGGAACAGGAACAGTAATTAAAGAACCATGTGAAAACTGCAAAGGAAAAGGTACAGTAAGAAAACAAGCTAAAATAAAAATAAAAATTCCAGCAGGAATAGATGACGGTCAAACAATAATATTAAGAAATGAAGGCGAACCAGGAGAAAAAGGTGGAGAAAAAGGAGATTTATACATAGTAATAAGGCTAAAGAAACATAGAATATTTACTAGAGAAAAGAATAATGTACTATGTGATATACCAATAACTTTCACACAAGCAACCTTAGGAGCAGACCTTCAAATACCTATGGTAGATGGAAGCAAAGAAACTTACAGAATACCAGAAGGAACACAAACAGGAACAAAATTTGTTATAAGAAACAAAGGTTTTAAATCAGTAAATGGAAGTTTCCAAGGAGATTTTGTATTTACAGTGCAAGTACAAGTTCCAAAACGTTTAACCAAAGAGCAAAGAGATATATTAACACAGCTTGCAAAAACTATGAACGAGCAACCACCTGTAAAGAAAAAAGGAATATTTGGATAAAGGACAATTGGGGACGGGTCACTTTTGTCCTTTACATAAATAACAATATAAATAAAAACAAACAAAATTTTAGAAAAAAGTGTTGACAAAACAAATATTCGATATTATAATACCTTCATAACGAACAATAATTCGTATGGAGGTATTTTTATGATTAGTACAATACAAATAAAAAATATAGGAATAATAGATAATTTAAGTATAAATTTAGAAAATGGTTTTAATGTTCTAACAGGAGAAACTGGAGCAGGAAAAACCTTAATAATAGATTCATTAGGCATAATTTGTGGAAATAGATTTTCAAAAGAAATGATAAGAAGAGGCGAAGAATATTCATATGTAGAGGCATCTATTTATATGCCTGAAAATCCAATTGCAGTAGATGGAAATATAATAGTTTCAAGGGAGATTTATGCAAATGGTAGAAATTCATGCAAAATAAATGGAAGACTAGTAACTGTAAGTGAACTTAAAGAATTTATGAAGCAAATAATAGATATACATGGGCAAAACGATAACCAAACAATTATGGACAAATCTTCACACATAGGATATTTGGATAGTTTTATAGGAGAAAAAGTATTAAAAATAAAAGCAGAATACAGAAATTTATTTGCTAAATACAACCAAATAAAAACAGAACTAAAAAACAACTATGGAGACGAGCAAGAAAAACAAAGAAAATTAGATTTATTAAAATATCAGCAAAATGAAATAGAAGAAGCAAATTTAAAGCAAGGGGAAGACGAAACATTAGAAGAACAAAGGAAAATAATACTAAATTCAGAAAAAATAGTTGAAAACTTAGAAATAGCAGACAATACATTAACAGAACAAGTAATAGAAGGAATAAATACCTCAATAAGAGCATTAGAAAAAATAGAAGGTATAGATGAAAATTATAGTAAAAAATTAAGTGAATTAAAAAATGTATATTACGATATTCAAGAATTAAGTAGAGATATTTCAGAAGCAAAAGAAGATGTATATTTTGATGAACAAGAGAGAAATGAAATGGAAGAACGCTTAGATTTAATATTTGCTTTAAAAAGAAAATATGGAAACAGCATAGAGGAAATTTTAAAATATAAACAAAAAGTAGAACAAGAAATTTATGAAATAGAAAATGTAGATGAAATAAACAATAAGTTGAAAAAAGAATTAAGTAGTGTAGAAAATAAAATGAAGGTATTAGCAAGTCAAATGAATGAATTGCGTATGCAAAGTGCAAAAGAACTATCTAAAAAAATAAATAAAGAACTTGCAGAACTAGAAATGCCAAATGCTAAATTTAATGTAAAAATTGAATTTAATATGCAAAATGAATTTAACAAAAATGGATTAGATACTGTAGAATTTGTTATTTCTACTAATATTGGAGAACAAGAAAAAACACTTATAAAAATAGCATCTGGTGGAGAAATGTCAAGAATAATGCTGGGAATAAAATCAGTATTAGCAGATGTGGACAAAGTCCCAGTACTTATATTTGATGAAATAGATACAGGAATAAGTGGGAAAGCAGCAAATGCAGTTAGCGTAAAAATGAAAAATATTGCTAAAAAACATCAAATATTATGTGTAACCCATTTGGCAACAATAGCAGCAAAAGGGGATTACAATTATTACATTAGCAAAGAAGTAGAAAATGAAAAGACAAGAACAAAAGTAGAAAAGCTAAATGAAGAAAGAACTATAAAAGAAATAGCAAGAATTGCTAGTGGGGAAGTAAACGAAATATCTTTAGAACATGCAAAACAGTTAAGAAAAGCAGTATAACGATTAATTTTTTTAAATAGGCACAAACAGGAAAATCGATTTACATAAATTGACTTTTTGGCGAAAATTTGCTATAATAAATTATATAGGTTCTACAATTTAATAAAGCCAAATGGCAAGTTAATGAAGGAGAAAAATATGAACAAAAGAAGAAAAACAGCAAGAGAAAAAGCAATGAAAAGAGCAAGAAAGTTAAGAGGCTACCGGAGAACAGAAAGGCGTATATTAATAGTCTTAAAAACTACCATACTGGTAGCAGGAATTATAATTTCAATGCTTCTAGCACAGGTGGTTTGCCTTAAAAAGCAAATTAAAGAAGTAAACATCAAAGGTGAAAAAATTGTGGAAAATTCGTTATACGAAGAAATACCGCAAATGCAAGAAGTACAGCCTGAAAGTACGGTAGTACAGCTTACCTACAAAAGTAGTGATAAGCAGAAAGTAAGTAACATGGTGTTGGTTAAAGTAAAAAACGAAGAAACCAAGCAACCAGCTAAAAGTCAAACTTCAAAAGTTACTACTAAAAATGCAACTGACCCAGTTGTAGTTAAACTGAATACCTCAGCATATTGTGCTTGCGAAATTTGTTGTGGTAAAACAGATGGAATTACAGCATCTGGAAGAAAAGCTAAGCCATGGCATACAGTGGCGGCAGGAAGAAAATATCCAATTGGAACAATTATATATATTCCAGCTTTAGCTAATATGCCAAACAATGGGTGGTTTGAAGTGGAAGACCGAGGTGGAGCAATATCTGATGAAAAGTTGGATATATACTTCGAGAGTCATGAAGAAGCAATTAAATATGGACGAAAAACATTAGAAGCCTATATTTACAGCAAAAGAACCAACTCATAAAAAGAGAAAAGCCAAGGAAAAAGCAATGCAATTTCCTTGGTTTCTCCGTATAAAGATAAGGTCTTTTATATACCAAATAAAAAAGGCCTTATTTTTATCAAAGAAACATTAAAATTATGGTTTACATTTTTTTGAAAATGCTATATAATAGAATGGTAAAAAATAAAGAAAAGGTAGGTTTTAGCAATGGAAAAACAAAATCAAGAACAAGAAGTAGATGTTAATCAATTAATGCAAATAAGAAGAGATAAATTAACAAAATTAAAAGAAGAAGGGAAAAATCCTTTTGAAATAACAAAATTTAATAGAACACATACAAGCAAACAAGTTGTAGATAATTACGAAGAATTAGAAGGAAAAGACGTAACAGTAGCAGGTAGAATTATGGCAAAAAGAATAATGGGAAAAGCATCATTTTGCCATATACAAGATGGAGATGGAAGAATACAAAGTTATATTAGTATAAATGAATTAGGAGAAGAAAGTTACAAACAATTTAAAGAAGATGATATAGGTGACATTATAGGAATAACAGGATTTGTATTTAAAACAAAAACAGGAGAAATCTCAATACATGCAAAAGAAGTAACACTTCTTTCAAAATCTTTAAGACCACTTCCAGAAAAATTCCATGGTCTAAAAGATACAGACTTGCGTTATCGCCAAAGATATGTAGATTTAATAATGAATCCAGAAGTAAAAGATACCTTCTTAAAAAGAATTCAAATATTACAAGAAGTTAAAAACATATTAAATGAAAAAGGTTATTTAGAAGTTGAAACACCTATATTAAATACAATAGCAGGTGGAGCAGCAGCAAGACCATTCATTACACACCACAATACTTTAGACATGGACATGTACTTAAGAATTGCTAACGAACTATACCTAAAAAGATTAATAGTTGGTGGATTTGACAAAGTATATGAAATGGGAAGAATGTTCAGAAATGAAGGAATGGATATAAAACATAACCCAGAATTTACAAACATAGAATTATATTCAGCATATGAAGATTACAATGATATGATGGATATAACAGAAGAAATCATATCAAAAGTAGCATTAAAAGTACTTGGAACAACAAAAATAACATATCAGGGAACACAAATAGATTTAACACCATCATGGAAAAGAATATCAATGATAGATTCTATAAAAGAAGTAACAGGAGTAGATTTTAATACAATTGAAACTGACGAAGCAGCTAAAAAAGCAGCAGAAGAGCTACATGTAGAATTAGATGAACTAAAACTAACAAGAGGAGAAATAATAAGTCAAGTATTTGAAGCAAAAGTAGAAGAAACTCTAATTCAACCAACATTTATATATGATTACCCAGTAGAAGTTTCACCACTTACAAAAAGAAAACCATCAGACCCACGTTTAACAGAACGTTTTGAAGTATTTATTGGTGCAAGAGAATATGGAAATGCTTATTCAGAATTAAATGATCCAATAGACCAATATGAAAGATTTAAAAAACAAATGGAAGCAAGAGATGCAGGAGATGAAGAAGCAAACATGATGGACGAGGACTTTGTTACAGCATTAGAGTATGGAATGCCTCCAACAGGTGGACTAGGAATAGGAATTGATAGATTAGTAATGCTACTTACAGATTCAGCTTCAATAAGAGATGTATTACTATTCCCTACGATGAAACATTTGAATTAATTTGTTAAAAAATAGGTGAAAATAAATGATAGATTTTACAAATTGTAAAGAAGAATTAAATAATTACCAAGGGTCAGAAAAGAAAAAAACATTAATATATAATAACAAAAAGTACTTAGTAAAATTTCCAGACCCAGTAAGAGAAAAAAACAAAAACATCTCATACATTAATAATGCTTTTTCAGAATATGTTGGTAGCAATGTATTTAAAATAGTTGGATTTGAAACTCAAAATACCTTAATAGGAATATATAGATATAATGGAAAAGAAAAAATAGTGTGCGCGTGTGAAGACTTTACAAACAATAACCATATATTATATGAATTTGAAAAAATAGCTTTAAGTACAAACCCAGATAAGAAAATTGAAACAGAATTAAAAGATATATTAAATGTAATAGATGAAAATAAAAGTATAAATTCAGAAGAAATAAAAGAAAAGTTTTGGAATATGTTTATTATAGATGCTTTAATAGGAAATACAGACAGACATAATGGAAATTGGGGATTATTGGTAGATACAGAAAAAAATATAGCTAAATTTTCTCAAATATATGATTGTGGTTCATGTTTAAATCCAATGTTAGAAGATGAAGAAATAGCCAAAATAGATGAGAAAGAACTAAAAAATTTAGCAACAAATACATACTCATGCATAAAGGAAAATGGCAGAAAAATAAATTATATGTCATATATTAGCAGTATGAAAAATGAAGAATGCAATGAAGCAGTAAAAAGAATATTTAATAAGATAGATATGGATAAAATAGATGAATTTATAAATGAAATCCCAAGTATGTCAAATATAAGAAAAGAGTTCTATAAAAAAATAATTTTATATAGATATAAAATTATAGAAGAAACTTATAAAAAATTAATAAAGAAATAAAGGCAAAATAGAAAGGACGGAAATAAAAATCTGTCCTTTTAGAAAGCTAAAAGTAACGAAAGTATTACTCACTTAAAAACAGTAAAAATACCTAAAAATAGAAAGGATAAAAAATGTTTGATTTTGAAAATAATAAAAGAAATTTATATGTAATTATTGGAATAATAGTATTGTTGGCAATAGGTAAATATTGGAATAACACAGGAGAATTATTGAATTTGTTATTAACCTTGCCAGCAGTATTAATAGCAATAACCTTCCACGAGTTTGCACATGCATTTGCAGCAGACAAATTGGGAGATGATACACCAAGAAGACAAGGAAGACTAACTTTAAATCCTTTTGCACATTTAGACCCAGTAGGTTCCCTACTACTTATATTTGCAGGATTTGGATGGGGAAAACCAGTAGAAATAAATCCAAGAAACTTTAATAGGGATAAAAGTATGACTGCAAGCGAGGCAATAGTTGCAATAGCAGGTCCAGCAGTGAATTTAATATTAGCAATTTTATTTACTTTTATATATTTTGCAATTGTTAAAATTGCGCCAGCATTTTGCTTAACACAGGTAGGATTAGTAATATTAACACTAATACAAATGACAATTATAATTAACATTGGGTTAGGAGTATTTAATTTAATACCACTTCCACCATTAGACGGTTCAAAAGTGTTAAAACTATTTTTACCAGTAAATGTTAGAGATTGGTTTGAAAGAAATTCTAGGATATTCTACATTATATTTGTAGTATTATGGCTAACAGACATAGCAAGCATAATTATTTCACCAGTTATAAATGCAGTATATAAAGGAATAGTAACCTCAATAGCCCATTTATTTGGAATGTAACAGAACAATAACTATATAAGGTCAAAGGAAAATAAGAAGGAAGTAAAAGATGAAAGATATATACATATTAGGAATAGAATCAAGTTGTGATGAAACATCAGTTGCAGTAGTGAAAAATGGAAGAGAAGTATTGTCAAATGTGATAAGTTCACAAGTTCCAATTCATGAAAAATTTGGAGGGGTAGTACCAGAAATAGCTTCTAGGAATCATGTAGAGGTTATTTCAAATGTTACAAAAAAAGCACTAAAAGATGCAAACATGAAACTAGATGAAATAGATGCTATTTCCTGCACATATGGCCCAGGGCTAGTTGGAGCTCTTTTGGTAGGCGTTTCATATGCTAAAGCACTTGCATATGCAGCAAATAAACCATTAGTTGGAACAAACCATATAGAAGGCCACATTGCAGCAAACTATATAACAAATAAAGAACTAAAACCACCATTTTTAGCATTGGTAGTTTCAGGTGGCCATACACATTTAGTACATATAAAAGACTACAAAGAATTTGAAATATTAGGAAAAACTAGGGATGATGCAATAGGTGAAGCTTTTGACAAAGTAGCAAGAGTAATAGGACTTGGCTATCCAGGAGGACCTAAAATAGATAAACTTGCAAAAGATGGTACAGCAAATATCGATTTGCCAAAAACACATTTTGAAAATTTAGATTTTAGTTTTAGTGGAATAAAAACAGCAGTAATAAACTTACATCACAAAAAACCAGATGTAAACAAAGCAGATTTAGCAGCAAGTTTTGAAAAAACGGTAACAGAGGTATTGCTAGAAAATGCATTAAAAGCATGTAAAAAATTAAATTTGAATACGATAGCATTAGCTGGAGGCGTTTCAGCAAATAGTTATATAAGAAAAAGATTTAAAGAATTAGAAGAAAAAGGAATGAAAATATATTATCCAGAGCCAATTTTGTGTACAGACAATGCAGCAATGATAGCATCAGCGGGATATTATAATTATATAAATGGAGTAAGGTCAAATTTAGAACTAAATGCAGTACCAAACTTAAAAATATGTGAATAGTAGCAATAAATGGTGTCCCTATTGCCAATATAAAATTGAAAGGAAAACAAAATGTTAAATCAATTTTCAAGAACAGAATTACTAATAGGAAAAGAAGGAATAGAAAAATTACAAAATGTAAAAGTAGCAATATTTGGAATAGGCGGAGTAGGCTCATTTGTAGTAGAAGGTTTGGTAAGAGCAGGAGTTGGAAACTTTGTATTAGTAGATGATGATAAAATTTGTTTAACAAATTTAAATAGACAAATAATTGCCACAAGAAAAACAATAGGAAAATATAAAGTAGATGTAATGAAAGAAAGAATATTAGAAATAAATCCAAAGGCAAATGTGGAAACATATCAAGAATTTTTTATGCCAGATTCTGAAACCAAAATTATAGATGAAAGTTTATCATATGTAGTTGATTGTGTAGATACAGTTACAGCAAAAATTGAAATTGTAGCACAATGCAAAAAAATGAATATTCCAGTAATTTCATCAATGGGAACAGGAAACAAACTTAATCCTTTAGCATTTGAAGTTACAGATATATATAAAACAAGTATATGCCCACTTGCTAAAGTAATGAGAAAAGAATTAAGAAAAAGAAATATAGATAGCTTAAAAGTTATTTATTCAAAAGAAGAACCAATAAAGCCAGACGAAACACTAGAATGCAGTTGTAAAACAAATTGCATATGCCCACCGGGAACAAAAAGAAAATGTGCCGAAAGAAATCAAGTTCCGGGAAGCATATCATTTGTGCCATCAGTTGCAGGACTAGCTATGGCAGGAGAGGTTATAAAAGATATTATTTCTAAATAAATAAGTTAAAAATAGTTTATAGGCAAAACTAATTAAAAACCTAAATAAATATTACAAGGAATGAAAAACAAAAACGTGGAAAGATATCAAGAAATAGAAAGAAGTATAATGACTACATATCGCAAAAAAATATGGAATCAATTTACAAAAGGAATAAGAGAATTTGAAATGATACAAAGTGGCGATAAAATTGCTGTATGCATCTCAGGAGGAAAAGATTCTATGCTTCTTGCAAAATGTATGCAAGAATTGCAAAGACACGGAAAGATTGACTTTGAATTAGTTTTTCTTGTTATGAACCCAGGATATAATGAAATAAATAAACAAAAAATAATAAGTAATGCAAAATTACTAAATATTCCAATTACAATGTTTGAAAGCAATATATTTGAAGTAGTAGAAAAAATAGACGACCACCCTTGCTACATATGTGCAAGAATGAGAAGAGGTCATTTGTATAGAAAAGCAAAAGAATTAGGCTGCAATAAAATTGCACTTGGACATCATTTTGATGATGTAGTTGAAACAATACTTATGGGAATGCTTTATGGCTCACAAATGCAAACAATGATGCCAAAACTACATAGTACATTTCATGAAGGAATGGAATTAATAAGGCCTTTATATTACGTAAAAGAAGAAAATATTATAAAATGGAAAGAAAGAAATAATTTAGAATTCTTACAATGTGCATGCAAAGTAACTAAAGAAAAGGAAGAAAGTAAAAAGGCAGGCTCTAAAAGAGAAGAAATGAAAAAACTTTTAAAACAATTAAGAAGCGTATATGACAAAGTAGACATGAATATATATAATAGTACAAAAAATGTAAATTTGAATACAATAATTTCATATGTAAAAGATGGAGAAGTACATCATTTTATGGATGATTATGATAAAAAAGGAGAAGGAAAAAATGGAATATAGATATAGACCAGAGGGAGTTTGCTCAAGAGAAATAATAATTGAAATAGAAAATAATATAATAAAAAATTTAAAAATAGTAGGGGGATGCCCACGGAAATACAGTAGGAGTTTCAAAATTAGTACAAAATAGAAATGTAGATGAAGTAATTAAACTATTAAAAGGAATTCAATGTGGAGACAAAGGAACGTCTTGTCCAGATCAAGTTGCAAAAGCTTTAGAAAACTATAAAAAATAAAAAGGAGAGAGCATGTCAATATATGTAATAGGTGATTTACATTTGCCATTTGGAGTAAATAAACCAATGGATATATTTGGTGATGGATGGCAAGATTATACACAAAAAATAAAAGAAAACTGGAACAAAAAAGTAAAAAAAGAAGATACAGTAATTATAGCAGGAGATTTTTCATGGGCTACATATTTAGAAGAAACATATAAGGACTTTGAATATTTATGTGCTCTTCCCGGAAATAAAATTATGCTAAAAGGAAACCATGATTATTGGTGGACAACAGTTACTTCTATGAAAAAATATTTGAAAGAAAATAAATTTAATAATATAGATTTCTTATACAATAATAGTTTTTTAATAGAAAATAAAATTATTGTAGGAACAAGAGGGTGGGCTCTTTTAGATACAGAAAATAGCAACAAAATGGTAAAAAGAGAAGCGGCAAGATTAGAACTTTCTTTAAAAAGTGCAATAGAAAACTATGGAAAAGAAAAAGAAATAATTTGTATTATGCATTACCCACCAGTAATAGCTTCTTACGTGAAAGATGGTAATACCTATAATTCAGAATTTTTAGAAGTAATGAAAAAATATAATGTAAAAAAATGTTATTATGGGCATTTGCATGGTGCCTCACACAAAGATGCTGTAGAAGGAATAGTAGAAGGAATAGAACTAAAATTAATCAGTGGAGATTATTTAAAATTTAAACTAGAAAAGATTGACAACTAAAGAAGAGTATGGTAAAATAAATATCTGTAAGCCGCCTGGGTCGGGCTAAAAATGCTAATTATATAAAAAATTAGCTGCCTAGTATTTTATGCTTAGCGAGTATACATATAAGAGGAGGTGTACAATTAATGTACGCAATAATTGAAAGCTGTGGAAAACAATACAAAGTATCTGAAGGAGATGTAGTATTCTTCGAAAAATTAGATGTAGAAGAAGGAAAAAAAGTTACTTTTAAAGAAGTAGTTTTAGTATCTGACGACAACAAAGTAGAAGTTGGAGCTCCTTACGTAAAAGGTGCAAAAGTTGAAGGAAAAGTAGTTGAACATGGTAAAGGTAAAAAAATAGTAGTTTACAAATACAAAGCTAAAAAGAACTACAGAAGAACACAAGGACATAGACAACCATATACTAAAGTTGAAATTACTAAAGTAGCAGTAGCTGCACCAAAAGCTAAAGCTGAAACAGCAGAAGCATAGTAAAAACAAAATTAATAAAAGCAAAATAAATGTAACCTATAGAAGGGAGTGAAAAAACATGGCTCATAAGAAAGGTCAAGGTAGTGTTAAGAACGGTAGAGATAGTGAATCTAAACGTCTTGGTTTAAAAAGAGCTGATGGACAATTTGTTCTAGCTGGAAATATTCTAGTAAGACAAAGAGGAACAAAATTCCATCCAGGAACAAACGTTGGAATCGGAAGCGATGATACATTATTCGCTTTAGTAGATGGAAACGTTAAATTTGAAAGACTTGGAAAAGATAAAAAACAAGTTAGTGTTTATCCAGTAGAGGAAGCACAAGCGTAAATATAAAGTATAAAAAGAATTTACATTACAAAACTAAAAGTAGTACATGTGAATTCTTTTTTTATTTTGGAAAAATATAGCAATTTTAATCTACTTATGTTATACTTATAACGTAGTGTAAAAAATAAGAAAGGAATTAAATTTTAATATGAAATTTGGTTTATCTGATATAACATATAACAAAATATTAGAAGTAATAAAAAAACATGATAAATATATATTTAAAATGTTTGGGTCAAGAGCAAGAGGAGATTATAAAGCAAATTCAGACATAGATATAGTAGTAATAAATTGCATAGAAGAAAAAGAAAAAAATAGAATAAAAGATGAAATAGATTTATTAGACATACCATATAGTATAGATTTGATTTTTATAGAAGAAATAACAAAAAAAGAACTATTAAATTCAATAGAAAGGGATGGTGTAATAATATGGTAAATAGATTTGAAGAAAGAAGAAAAGACTATAATAATGCTTTAGAAAAATTGGAAGAATCATTAAAAGAAACATCACAAGATTTTGATGATACAACAATGCAAGTAATTATAGATGGAACCTTGCATAGATTTGAATTTACTTTTGAACTTGCATGGAAAACTATAAAAGATTATTTGGAATATATGGGAATAACTAATAAAACAGGTAGTCCAAGAGAAAACATACAAGCAGCTTTTAAACAAGGAATAATAGATGATGGAGAAATATGGATAGAAATTATGCTATCAAGAAATGAACTTTCACATTTATATAATGAAAAAACATCAAGAAAAATATATGAAAATATAAAAAACAAATATATAAAAGAATTTGAAAAACTAGAAGAAAGATTTGAACAAATTTTGTAAATGGAGGAGAAAAATGGAAGATAAAAAACGTATTTTAACAGGAGATAGACCAACAGGGAGATTACACATAGGGCATTATTTTGGTTCATTAAAAAAGAGAGTAGAAATGCAAAATTCAGGTTTGTACGAACCATATATATTAATAGCAGATGTACAAGCATTAACAGATAATTTTAATAACCCAGAAAAAGTAAGAAAAAATGTAAGAGAAGTAGCAATGGATTATTTAGCATGTGGAATAGACCCAGAAAAAACAACAATATATATACAATCAATGATACCAGAAGTTGCAGAACTAACAGTATTTTATTCAAACTTAGTAACAATAGCAAGACTACAAAGAAACCCAACAGTAAAAACAGAATTAGCACAAAAGAAAGATTTATTTGGAGAAAGCGTTACATATGGATTTTTAGGCTACCCAGTAAGTCAAGCAGCAGATATAACATGTTTTGAAGGAAAATTAGTACCAGTAGGTGAAGACCAACTTCCACTAATAGAGCAATGTAGAGAAATAGTAAGAAAATTTAATTCAATATATGGAGAAACATTAATAGAGCCAGAACCAGTACTATCAAGTTCAGGAAGAATAAAAGGGTTAGACGGAAATGAAAAAATGGGAAAATCTCTAGGAAATGCAATTTACTTGTCAGACAGTGAAGAAGAAATAACTAAAAAGGTGATGAGTGCAGTGACAGACCCAGCAAGAATAAGAAAGGATGACAAAGGAAATCCAGATATATGTATGGTAGCATATTATCATAAATTATTTAGCTCAGAAGATGAAGTAAATACAGTATGCAAAGAATGTAGAGCAGGCCAAAGAGGGTGTGTAGCATGCAAAAGACAACTTGCTAAAAATATATCAGATACATTAAAACCAATAAGAGAAAAAAGGGCATATTATGAAGAACATCCAGAAATAGTTGATAAAATACTAATGGAAGGAACATTAAAAGCTCAAAAAACAGCAAAAGAAACAATGAAAAAAGTAAAAAAAGCAATGCGACTAGATTATTAAAGGACATTTGGGGACGGGTCAATTTTGTCCTAAGTGTCCTAAGTAAGAAGCGTCTAAAAAAATATATAGAAAGTTTGAAAGAGGGAAAATAATGTTTACAGATTATGTTAAAATAAATGTAAAGTCAGGAGATGGAGGAAATGGAGCAGTTTCCTTTCGTCGTGAAAAATATGTAGCAGCAGGTGGACCAGATGGAGGCGACGGAGGAAAAGGTGGAGATGTTTACTTTTTCGTGGATCCAGATGCAAATACATTAGTAGACTTTAGGTTTAAAAAGAAATTTAAAGCAGAAAATGGAAAAAATGGTGAAGGAGCACATAGATATGGAAGAAGTGGAGAAGATTTACATATTGGTGTGCCAATAGGAACGATAATTAGAGATGCTGAAACAAACCAAGTGTTAGCAGATTTATCTGAAAAAGGACAAGAAGAGCTTATACTTCCAGGAGGAAGAGGTGGAAAAGGAAATTCGCACTTTGCAACCTCAACCAGACAAGCTCCTAGATTTTCACAAGATGGAGAAAAAGGTTTAGAAAAAGAACTTGTGCTAGAACTAAAATTATTAGCAGATGTAGGACTTGTAGGCTTTCCAAATGTGGGAAAATCAACATTTTTGTCAAGAACAACTTCAGCAACGCCTAAAATTGCAAACTATCACTTTACAACATTAGAACCAAACTTAGGAGTAGTAAAATCAAGCTATGGAGATAGCTTTGTAATAGCAGATATACCGGGAATTATAGAAGGAGCAAGTCAAGGAACAGGGTTAGGACTTCAATTTTTAAGACATATTGAAAGAACAAGATTATTGCTTCATGTAATAGATGTATCTGGCACAGAAGGAAGAAATCCTGTAGAAGATTTTAACACTATAAATGAAGAATTAAAGCAATACAGCGAAAAATTGGCTGCAAGAAAACAAATAATAGTAGCAAATAAAATCGATAGTATGCAAGATGAAAACTTATATAAAGAATTAGAAAAAATGGCAAAGGAAAAAGGAATAGAAATATATAAAATTTCTGCAGTCACAGGAGAAGGAATAGAAGAACTTTTGAAACATGTATCTGAAATTTTAAAAACACTTCCAAAAGAAGATGTTGTAGAAGTGGTAGGAGGAAAGAAAGTATATACTTTAGAAGACGAAATACCATTTACAATAACAAGAGAAGATGGAATGTGGATAGTAGACGGCCCAGGGGTACAAAAAATTATGAGAAGAGTTAATTTAGAAGATAATGAATCTATGTATTATTTCCAAAAATGTTTAGATGAATTAGGAGTAAACAAGGCCTTAAAAGAAGCGGGTGTTAAACAAGGAGATACAGTAAAAGTAGTAGACTGGGAACTAGAATGGATGGACTAAAATGGAATGCTAAAAGAAAAAAGTAAAAAATACAAAGGAGAACAAGTAAAGTGAGAAATTTAAAAGGGAAAAAAGCGTAAGTATTGCAAATGCGTATACACAAATACAAAAAAGCTTTACAAAAGATGAAATTGTAAAAAATAAAAACAATTTCATCTTTTTTGAATTTATAATGAAATATTTGGAAATAAATGCTATAATACTAATAAATTAATATTGTTTGAAATTCGCAGACGCATCTGCAAATTTGGAAAGGTATAAAATATGAGCGATATAGAGAAAATAATAACAGATGAAAAATACAATTTGGAATTAAAGGAACAAGTAAGCTTTGAAGAACCGAAAAAATATTTAAAAGCGGTTAGTTCTTTTGCTAATGGATATGATATTGGATATGTAATATTTGGAGTAGAAGATGGAACAAAGAGAATTGTTGGTGTCAAAGATATAAAAAAGTCCTATGAAGAAGTGGCTAATAGAATAAAAACAAGAATAGATCCTAGTATTATACCAACAATTGATATTGTTAATATACAAGGAAAAGACTTAATAGTTGTAAAAGTTATTCAAGGTCAACATACGCCATATTATTATGTGAATAAAGGCACAAGAATTGCATATATAAGAAAAGGCGACCAAGATTGTGAAACAAATAGTACAGAATTAAATGAGCTTATTTTAAGAGGAAGAAATCAAGGTTGGGATGAATTAGTAACAGATAATTTATATAAAAATTTTACATTTGAAAAATTAAAGAAATATTTTAAAGATATAAAAGACTACAAAATAGAAAAAGAGGATTTAGAGTCTTTATAAGTGTTTTATATGTTTTGTTATTTATTATTATATAATACCTCTTAAAAAGGCTCTATCTCAAGCATTTTCCCCATACTAATTTATCTAACTTACTATTTAACAACATTTATAAAATAACATATTTTTTAATGTTTTGGTTAGATATTGGTTAGATGTTATTTATGAACTATATTATAACAGATAATCTACTATTGATAAATAGATTTTGAAAATTTTTTATAAAATTTTATCGTAAAATTACTCTATCCTCACAATAAATTGCCTTAAAATTGATTGTGAGAGCTAATTAAATATAATAAACATAGACTACTTGTAGTTTTTAAGCTACAGGTAGTTTTTTATGTTTAAAAGAGAATTGCCACAAACTCTTAAAAAGTGATAGGTGTAATGAGCCGATGCTATAAAATTCATTCGTATTTGTATAAACAGTCTATTTATACAAGGTGCGTGAGTGAGATTTTAGAACACAGACTCACAATAATAAAAGAGTATTCGGTGGCATATCTTGGTGTG